>Ga0325411_1009176_pt1 | contig 10604 bp, 8 predicted proteins | sample PopdelMetagenome_13_FD_206181 | JGI IMG/M metagenome (GOLD analysis project Ga0325411, IMG submission 206181) | Populus deltoides microbial communities from Bellville, Georgia, United States - Xylem-PdIQD-R4 | ecosystem: Host-associated > Plants > Phyllosphere > Stem > Wood/Secondary xylem...
TTTATTTGAGGTTAACTCTAGAAATATTTAAAAATTAAAATAATATTATTTTAGACAAAATAATTAACTTGAATTAAACTAGCAATCTAATGATTGAGCACTAAACCGATTGAGGTTTCGAATAAAATTTAGCAACTATAGTTATAATTAAAAGGAGATGATTTTAAGGGTACATTTGTGTTGCATACAATATTTTACAAGAAAATGTTTTCTAGATTTTTTCTCAAAAAATATTTTCATATATTTGTTTTTCGTAAAATATTTTATAGAAAAATTAGTCAAATAAAACTATTTTATAATCAGCCTTTAAATCTAATTTATTTGCTTCAACTTATGAAATTTTTATAAAATATTTTATGAATAATAATCTATTTATAATATCATCATCATATTATTTGAATCACTGTCACTATAACCATTTTTTCTATTACAACAAACATCTCATCACCACCAATATTACAGTATCATAAAATGCTTTTCGCAAAACAAATACAAATGAAACCTAATCCTTTTATGGGGTAATATTTTTCTTCTTTTTTCTATGGGCAGCAAAAGAATGATATATTCAAAGAAACAATTGGGCCTGGTCCTATTTAGGGCCCAGCTTGTCCAAACCCTGACGGACTATATAATCAATCCAAGGTTGGCTCTAACTTATCTAAACCAATGGGCTTTACTCATGCAATTGAGCCCATATGAGAACATGGGCTTGGGATCAGTTGAGAGTCTAAACTTACTTGCGTTAGTATGTAAAATCGAGTGTTTATTAGATTTCCTCAAAGAAATTCAAATGTTCCAAAATCAGTCCAAATCTTTTACGTCTCCATCACCACCGTCCCATTACGCCCGATTTTATTGACACGTGAAACACTGGAATGCCATGGAGCAAAAGTCAAGATATATATATATATAAACTCATTTCAAGAGAGATTTTCACCTTGTATTATTTAAAAATATATTAAAATATAATTTTTTAATTTTTAATATTAATATATAAAAATACTAGAAAATCAATTTTATATTTTTAAAAATAAACAAACTTTTAAAAAATATATAAAAGCATAAATAATAGCACTCTCAAATGTCTTCTCCACCATTATTTGAAGTAAGACTAGATTTACGTGACAGTAAGTCTTAAAAAACAATACATTTTTTTTACTATCCCAATTAAAAATAAAAACTAAATTGATTAGAAAAAAACAAATTAAAAAAGAAAGAAAGAAAGCAACAGAATATCCCATCTGTAAATTACAGAAAAAGAAATTGGAGTATTAATGCACACGTGTAAAGTCCATTGCTTACTTGGCAACTGCCCAAACCTAGATTTCTCCGCCGTCCAACTTCACTAATCCCTATGTATACAAATCCAACGGCTATTACAATCTGACGCCACCTGGCTTGGGTCACCAAACTGCTAGCTACTCCCCTTTGCTACTAGCCAATAAGAACTTCCCTTCTCTAAACCCAACTCTTCCTTTAGCATACCCAAAATAAAAATAAAAACAAAAGGACCAATTATTTTTAGACCTTATAGATTGCATGACATTTCACTTTAGTCCATATAATCTAAAGTTTCTCTCTACCATGACATTTCTACTATCATTGAATGTGGCCTTGGTTGTTAAATACTTTCAAAAGGTCAATTTGTCACACCCTTTGATTTATTTAATTTTTTTCCCTCTTATTTCCTCCTAACAAATCCCACTATTTATCAAATCTACTAGAAAATGCATAAAATTTAAAAATATTCTTATGAGATAATTCAGGAATTTTACACACCATTGGATCTCGTCTGCTTGGTATTCATTTGAGATTTTTATTTTAAAAAAAATTAGATTGGTATTTGATAAAATTCTAAAATTTACTTTAAAACCATTTTAAAGGAGAAAAAAACCATATATTATATAAATAAATACATAGCTTAAGTAAACTAAGTAATTATGTTTAGATGCTACATTTGTTCGTGATTTTTTTTGGTTGAGTGATTTGGAATTTTCCACAGCAATTAATAAAACAATATTTAGATATTGAAAAATAAGTTTAATATATAAACTATTATTGTATAAATGAAAAAAATGAAAAATATTCCGGAGAAGGCCTAAAATAAAAATTCAACTCTAGCAATGGTAGTAAAATCATTATCGTTTCAATAGCATATGGTGTGTGTATTTGGAAACATCATATTTGATAATAGAAAACCGAAACTACAAGGACCAAAATAAATATATTTGAATCAATAGGGGTCAATGTATAGTTTGCAATAAACAAAATCACACACATCCTTGACAATATCGAAATTAGACCATCTATAAATAACTATCAAATGTATTTCAAATTCACTCTCTTAGTTTTCTCCGTCTCTCTCCCACACACGCGCACTACCCAAAGGCTTAGGCTTTCTCTCGCTCTAGAGACTCTCTAATGGCAGCCTCCACAGGTTCTTTGATCTCCATGCAATCTCGTCCTGGAATGGTATGAAGCTCACTTGTCTAATGTCTTTTTGCATTGTGGGCAAATAGATTTTTTCCTTCTTTTTTTTTGTTTGGTTTTTAGATCTGTTGCTAAATTAAAGCTCTTGATTTGATCTTGGAAGTTTGTTATTTGATATATACCTTGCATGTGACTAGATATCTTTAGTTAATGATAAGAAATGTTTTTCTTTGTTCTTAGTGTAGTTTTAGTGTTTTCGCTGTATTGTTTTCATAAATATCGTGATCAATTTGTAGTCCTGTGAAATGTTAATTTGGATCCAAAGTTTGGATCTTTTTTAACTAGAGTGACATGCATTTGGAAATGTAGTTGTCAGTTGGGATGTCCTTGTGAGATTAATAGTGGGTATGACATCTCTTGTCATCTTTAAATGGGCTATATTGTGACACACTGCAATTGCTTTGTACATGAAGCAGAAATCTCTTGATGGGTGTGAGTGATATCTGTTGTTCTATGTTCATAGGATTTTTTTGGCTATTGCTTTATGCCCCTTTCTTGTTTATGCTATTGGTGATTGTCTAAAGCTTGTGCTTGGATCCTTGTTAAACAGGCTGCATCCAGGATCTCCGGTTTGAAGCCAGTTTCACTTTCAAATCAGGGAAGAAACACCCTGTCTTTTGGGTTGCGGTCTATGCCAGCTCGCCGCCTTCGGGTTTCATGTGCTGTATGTTTCTTGTTTTGAGTCTGCCTTAACATCTTATGGTTTTCGCTTGTACTGTCTTGTTTAGGGGAAATGATCCGTTACATTTATTCTAGAAAATCAAACTTGATTCAAAATGTTGCAACGTTTGGATGTTCTTCATTGTTTCTTTTGCCTTCTATTTTTTCTTGGTTGTTTGATATATTTTGATTTTGGAAATATGCTATAAACCTTGTAAAGGTGAACATATTGGCTAAGTGTTTTTTTTATTATTCTTTATAGCTAAGGGTTTTATTTAGCATCCATTTCATGTAGATTGGAGACGTGCAGAATTGCCTAAAGCTAGATGCTTGATTAAAACAAGAATGCGCCTGCCTTTTATTTTCCTGCTCCATAGATAAAACATGAGTTGTCTTGAAAGAAATGCTATGTGTATATGTGATGTTTACCTATGTTATTCATCCGCATAACTTTGAAAAATAATATGGTATACTCCGATTTCTATAACCTTGTGAGGTCTGCTGCAAATAATTTTTACAAGGCCTATGATGTGGCTTGTCAATCTGATGATCCAATGTGTGATTGTTTGCAAATGTGCTAGTTGAATTTCTTCAGTTGTATTCATTGATTATTTATCCTTTAATGTTCTCTAGCAGGCAAAACCAGAAACAATTGATAAGGTGTGTGAAATAGTGAAGAAACAATTGGCATTATCAGATGAGATCCCTGTTACTGGGGAATCAAAGTTTTCAACACTTGGAGCAGATTCTCTTGATACGGTATCTTACAAATACATCTGAATGTTTTCTTTTGAAATATTTCAAGTACAATATTTACCTAAAGGTTCTTGTTTGTCTCGCCCATTCAACTATTGCTTGATTAGTAGATATTTTGTTTCCTAAAAGATCAAGTATGAATGGAAATTAGTTCTAAGCTTAAGCTGTTTATCCTGTTTCCCTTATCACTGGCTATGCGGGCTTGATTATTTAATGGAAAGGAGGGAGACATTCAGGTTATGGATATGGATGAAAATGAGACCATGTTTGTTCAATAACTTGAGAAGTGAAAGGAGCGGTTCTGTTTGTATGCCTTCCTGCCTTGTTTTTTGAGTTCAAAATGTTGTCTCCATCTTTATTCTGTATTGGAGATTTCCTTAGTAAGGAAATAACCTGATAATATCATCTTAGTGTTTAAGTAGTTGTTTTTAGCATATGGTGATTTGTAATCACTCGCCACTTCTTGCAGGTTGAGATTGTGATGGGACTTGAGGAGGCATTTGGTATCAGCGTCGAAGAGGAGAGTGCCCAAAGCATTGCAACAGTTCAGGATGCTGCTGATCTTATTGAGAAGCTTGTTGAGAAGAAAGATTAGAAGAACCTGGAGATCATTTTTAGCCTGCACGCATGTTTCTTGTTAGTCTATTATAGATGGAATGCTTGGCAACCTTGTTGCGAACCCATTGTGTTTTGTTGGTTTCATCTAGAAAAACTCATAAAGTTTCTAAGTTGTGAACTTGTTTTTTTTATACACTTCCAATTTCTTGCGTAATGCATCAAGTTTTTTACATGATATATTTTACATCTCATTATTGTTTTCCTCTCCTTTTCCTGCTTCATTTTCCTCTGGTGGGTGAATGAGTCGCGGAATCAACGGTTATTTCCGTGACCGTGGATGCCATTGACAGTAGGCCAATATTTGCTTTCCAAGATTCAGGCCATATCAATTGCACTCTGGTGCTTTAACCAGCCTGACAGTGAAATCCAATTTATACAGAGCCTTGAAGTGATCAAGGTCTGAAAATAGGACAGGAAAAATCACCACCATCCCATATTAGCCACGCCAAACGCTAACCAACATCTTGTAATAGCCTTCCATAATTTTTTTATTAAATTTTTTTTTATGTTTTGAATTGATTTAATACATTAATTTCAAAAATATTTTTAAAAAAATAAAAAATATCATATTTTTTAAAAAGCAACCAAACCATATTTCCAAACAGATTCTTAATTATTATACATAATTATTATACAGAAATTAATAAGGTCAAAGATCCTCGAGGCATTATACACTGTTGACATCAAATACAGATAGTCAGATGCTAACGTGTGCCCATTAGCCATCCTGAAGGATCCAAACCCTAAGATCCCTTCTACTAAGGTGGCACATCTACCATGAATGATCAAGTTGTACAGAATTGATCAAATCTCTTACATTTCAGAATTTATGCCTTCCAGAAGCATGCTTCTATTTACATTGTCCATCATACTTACTTCCGGATGAAACAGTGGTAATTTTCAATCCCAGTCATCGTCAAAGAAACCAGCATCTTTCATCTCTGAATAGTATACGCTCTCCAGATGCAAATCTTCCTCCTAAGGTCATCAAGGGAGCAACCACTAATTAATCACTGTTCTAGCATCTTACAACATCATGTTAAAAACAGAAGAACATAAATAATACAAACAAAAAATTGGAAAATACGGAAATTGGACCAATGTTATGATTACCTGGAAAAAGTCTGCTAAAAAGGTTACATACAGAAGAGGAAGGTAAAAAGCATGGTAGCATACAATTGTTGTGCTGTACAACCTGCACAAGAAAAATTTTGCGAAAGGGAAAATAAAGCACTTAGAGAACAAACTCCACACAGTTACAGAAAGGTTTAAATGGAATAGTGTGTACATAATTACCAGTAACCAAAACCAGTCCCGTGTCCAGTAAGCGCAGAAGCAAACAGTGACAGTGCATTCAAGATGAACATAATGACAATGTACTTGTAGAATGCAGGTCTTGCTGTGATAAGGGTAGACATAAAAGGTCAAATGAAAACAGCTCTGAAATTGACAAGAAATTAATTTTGCCAATATGCATGTTTTAGACTAACTTACCAGGTAACCTCTCCCTCCACCTGGAATGATACATGAACAGTATCAACCCATAAATAGCAGTCAGCACAAGCCTGTGTATAGCCCACAAGCTCCACTTCATGTGATGGGAATGCTCACTGCTATCAATGAACAAAGGAATCCCAAATCCAAAAAGGTAAAGAGCCTGTAAGGAAAACAAAAAAAAAAGCAAAATGTAAAGCTCATTGCATCAATTTACTAGAGACAAAGGTTTTAACAGATTAAATATCAGCATCATTCATTTCCTTTCTATATAAGCAAAAAAGCTCAGACAAGTATATTTCACAGGCATTTCAAACTTGAGATTGGTGTTGGGGTTTGCATTTGTTTGACCATTCTAAAATAGGGAACAAGAATTATCTGAATTCACAGTCAATGCAACAAATTAATAAAAAGAAGACTTAAACATCTCTTCTCTGACTGATGGTAGCATCCTTCGTCAATGCCAGAAAAACACCACTACTAACAGAACAGAAAGGTGTTTTCAAGAACAAAGAAATACCTTGAGAAGAATATCCAAACCAACAATGAGGGCCGAGAGACCAAAGGGCCGTGTCAAATCTTCCAATCCACCCACATAATTTCCTTGCAATAAAAAGGCAATCAAGCTTACTTCCAGAAACAGCATTCCTGATGTTGTAAACAATGATAAGATATTCCACACTAATTCCTTTCCAGGAGTGCACTCCCATGCCTGAATCAACACAAGAAAAAGTAATGTGACAGTAATTTCCAAAGGGCATCGCAGGAGATCCAAGAAGCAGCTCCAAAGATTAAAGCCTTATACTAGCATAACTGGATTTACACTATCTTCATTAACCTAATTGGTGACTATAAGTCTTAACAGATGTTTATCTGCAAATGGCAAAGATGGAAAACTATCTAGGACACGTGTATAGATATCACTTGGTTGATTATTGCCATTTGCAGAGAGTGACAGAGAGAGAGAGAGAGAGAGAGTATCACTTGGTTGATTATTGCAAAAGCTGACTAATCTTATTTTACAATACCATGCAAACTTACGCATTCTTAAGAAGGAACATGTCTGGTTAATTTACGTGGAGAGATATATGAGCACCATTTAATAAGAATTTTTGTTTACTATGGCTTTGAAGGTCATAAATTTTTTTTCTCCTGTATCATTATTGCTTGGGATCTAGGAACTCATCTCAGATCTTTAAACGACTTCAACTTAATTTACATGTTCCATAATAAATGAGAATCAGATGAAACAAGAATGCTTCAAACTAAGTACTTCAGATAATAGACAAAATGAACATGCCAGCCATCTCCTGAAAAAGATACTGGATGAAGCCAGACTAAAATATAGTTGCAACAGCCAACTAAATTCAAATTGCATCTCTCATTCTGTAAATGGTCATGATCGCTTAGCACACTCAACCTTACATTATAGTTCCAACCGTCAACGCACAAGAAGATAATGTCATCCAAAAGATTAGTCATTAACACTTGAAAAAGTTTAGCACTCAACAGTAAGGCCACTGTCGTGGTACCTGCAAACAAGTTATGTCATCTTTCCATATAATATCCTTTTGAATCTATAACATTTTAAATTGACATTTATGCTTCTCTAGTGAAGAGAAAGGGCAATGTACAATGGACTTGGACATGCACGTATTGACCCATGATAAAACAGTAAAGCTTATAACTTATAGAATGAAATCTAAATTCACCACTTTATGCATTTATGAACCATCAAAGATCAACCATATCAGGTAACGTTAAACATTTAACAATAGACATAAACCGTATAATCATTAAGATTATATGGTAATTACACATACCAGAACTCCAAAAAGATTCAAATGAGATACGATCAAACTGCCAGCAATCAGTAAGGGAAGAAAAGCTAACTTTGATTATCCCTACATTCTGCCTAACTAACATCAAAAATATGCACGGATGAATCAAAGTTTAAAAATTGACTACTTCCATTGATAGATGCGAGCTTAAAAAATTTCTTTTTTAATCTTAAGGTTATCCAAAATGGTATACAAACAATTGGATCACAAACCTAAAAACAGCATCAAGCAACATTGACCTTTCTACTAATTTGGAAAACCCACAAAGGAAAAAGCCATTAAAAATCTAAAACAATGAAAAGTATCAACACAAAATCCAGAAACACAAACAAAATGATAATTCAACAACAAACCCATAAAGTTGAGAACATTTTAGAGACCCAATTAAGATTCCAATAAAACAGTGAAATGGGTATCCAAAATCAGGGCCAGGGATGCAATTAGCTTTCAAGAAACAAAAAATTAAATAATATAAAAAAAAACCCATTTGACTTTAAATTGAAGAAACCTACAAACCTGAAGGCAGGACCACGCAAGATTAAGCAAGCTAACAAGCCAGAGAATGCCATAATAAGCAATCATAATAGAAGATCTCCCATTTGAAAGCTTCCCAAAGCTCTTTTTAGCTTTAAATGCCAGATAAAGTACAAAAGCAAGAGAAGCCAAGATCAAAATCGCATTATGCAAAAACCCATGACATTCAAAGAGCCAATTATAGACACTTGACCCAATAAAGGTCCCTTCATTGAGAGTGGAATTAGGGTTTTGTGAGACGGGGATTTCTAACACAAGCCCCTTTCTATGGAGATTGGTCATTTTTTTAAAACAAATTTTCTTTAAAGAAAAATCCTAATCGTGAATTTTTTGTGGAGAATTATGTTGTTGGGTTCTGTGGAAGCTGAATTGTTGAAGTCTTTGGATAGTTCCGTCTTTTTTTCCAGAGGGATTTGGCAGCAAGATCGAGGTTTTATGTGAAAAAAGCTTTAACAAATAAAATATTAATTATATGATTTTTTTTACATATTTTAAAAATACTTTTAAAAAAATTTAATTTTTTTATATTTTTATATAATTTTAATGTGTTATTATTAAAAGAATTTTTTTTAATTTTAATATATTTTTTTAAAAAAATACTTTAACAAACCTTAATAAATTTAATAATGGTCATTGAATTCTATAGAAATGACAATAATACCCTACTAGTTGAGGCACAATTATAAAAATATTGTTAACATGTGTCTTGAAATATAATATTTTTATAATAATACTTTTAGAATGAGAGACATAATTATAAAAATATTGTTTCAATAGTAATAATATAATAATTTCACTATAACTTTTAGTTTTTTTATACTTTATATTTTTCATTATCAACTTCACCATAATATATTCAATGTGACCATTGAAATCAAGTAATTATCAAAAGCTACAGAAAAAAAAAATATTTCTTGGACTAATTATCGTTTTAGTTCTTAAAGATTTTGTGATATGTTAATATTTGTTTAGAGGTTTGGAAGAAAAAAAATAAAAAAAATTGAGAAAAAAGATAAAAAGAAGTGGATATTTCTCGAGGTTTCGTTAGCTTATTGAGCGATGAAAAAGAAAGGAAAAGTCAAGTAGTAGGTTCCTGGATCCTACATGATATAATTGATGTTAAAATCATAGAAGGTAATAAAATAAAATATTAATCATTTAAATGGACAGTGAGATCATCCCCAAGAAATGTGTAGAGGGCCCAGTAGTGGAATTACACTAGTTGAATGCCTGAAAGTCCAAGCCATTCAAAATATGGGGACCAAAATCAACTCAATGATTTTGGTCAATGGTGGATTGGTCGATTTGATTGATTTTTTTTACATAAAAATGTACATAATTCTTCAACAATCAAGTTCATCTTCTTCTCTAATCAATCTGGTTAGTTCTATTCTCTCTATATTTTCAAATGTACAATATAATGTGATCAAATTGTTTTCTTTTGAATTTTTGGCTTGCCAATGTAATAGTATTTTGTTTTAGATGGTATGGAACATAGGATGAAGCCAGTATATCCAAGGCAAAGGAGCAGGGAAGGAATGCCGTGGATACCATTGATGTCCCCACTGCGTCTGCACCATGCTCGCTCAGGATCAGCTGGGGCGGCTAATAATATGAAGAAAGCACAAACAAAGGCGGCGGCGCAGGCGCTTGCACAGGGGATGTCACACCAGACAGCTGATGATGATGACAATGAAGATGATTATCTTTCTTATGATTATCAACTAAGCGGCTTTGGAAGCATTTGGGCCTGCTGGTGGGAGAAGAATGCAGCCTCGGTAGCCAATGGTAATTTGAAGGTTTTTCATTTCTCGGATAGAATTATGCTTGTCAAGCAAGTGTTAGAAAATACAAAAATGAAGCATGACTTTTCGCTTACTTGAACTTGGCCTTAAATGGGAGGAATTTTTTTTTTTTTTGAATATTGAATGCTTGGATTTCAAGAATTTGAAGTTCTTGACAAAATTATGCATGCCCAAGTTAGTATTAGGCAAGAACTGTGATCTTGAGTGGATAAGTTTTGCTGGGAGTATGGGAGTGTAAATGCGCAAGTGTATGGTAACCTTCTTGATCTGTATCTTGGAAGATTATGCAGTTGAGATATGGTACTTGCTAACTCTTTTAAGTGGATTGGAAATTTTAAGAATTTGGCTGCTTGATTTGATTTAAATTGGAAGAGTTTCAAAGATAGCTTCAAATGTTGAAATGCTT
>Ga0325411_1009177_pt1 | contig 10603 bp, 5 predicted proteins | sample PopdelMetagenome_13_FD_206181 | JGI IMG/M metagenome (GOLD analysis project Ga0325411, IMG submission 206181) | Populus deltoides microbial communities from Bellville, Georgia, United States - Xylem-PdIQD-R4 | ecosystem: Host-associated > Plants > Phyllosphere > Stem > Wood/Secondary xylem...
AATTTTATTGCTTAATATTAATTTTTTAAAATAAAAAATAGTTATCCAAGTTTCTTTTAAACCTATTAAACAAACCAATTCATATTGAATTAACTTTTATATAATTTAAGTGGAAGGTCTCTATAGGTAAAGATATATTTAAATATTTGTCTTCTTGTACAAGTTTAATAGCATTGCAAAAAAAAAAAAAATTCATTGCTCTCTTAATGTTTTATATATATATATATTAAATAGTTTGACCTACGGCAGCCGAGGGCAAACAAATGAACTAGTTGGATGTATTTTCTCTCGTCCAAAATATTCCGCACGCCTAGAAAAAAAATATAGCATTGCCTTCCTAGAGCCCTCTAATAAATGAGGCTATCAATAAACCAGAGCCACAAAGCTACATTCGATCAACCCATTGGATGAGCAACTTTGCCTCCGTTCAGTTCGTGAGAACAGAACATTCAGACCATCTGGAAGCCCACGCTTCCATATTAGACCCATGCTCTGTAATCAACCCAACTACACTTTCTGGGGAAAAAATTCAGTTTTTAACCTGAGAAATGCCCCTGGCCGAGAAAAAAACACCTCCACACAGTGGTGAATTTGTTTTGTTTTGTTTTTCCAAGCTGATATTGTTAAGATTCTTGAAATTTTGAGATCATCAGCAAGGAATTTACGAAGATAATGCTCCCAATCTGACCTCTCTCCTTTTACTTTGCAAGAGCAGCACCAAACTATCAAATGATGAAATTACACCCCAAACAATCCCCTTTCCATCGATTACGATTCTGATTCCAAGCCTCCAATACATTTATGCAACAAAATCAAGTGGTACAATTGCTGGGAGACAAGTGAACCACTAGTTTATCGGTGTTTTTTTAGATGAACATGAATAGTGTTCAGATTATATAGCTATAAAATTTAGGATTTTATTCTTAATGCTACAAACAGACATTAATGCCACAACTGTACAATTTGTTCCATCCTTTTCTATTTCTGATACTGTGTAAGAAGATGAACGGACTCCATCATTCAAGCTACATCATCCTCTCTTCCCAATAACAGAGCGTCACAGATATTTGTCATCACGTGTAAACTTAAATGACCAGCCCCAAATTAAATAGAGTTGGCATCGTGTTGTCCTATACATGATACATATTCCAATAAAGGGTGTGCATTTCTATGAGCAGGGCTGGGCAGTCACAATTACACTGTCCAGACACCCAGTAAAAGAACAAAACGGTAAAAAAGGATTCAAGGTACTACTGGGACATGGTGCAGAAAAGAGAACTAAATAATTGAGGCAAACATGGTAACTTCTAAAGAAAAAAAACCCAGACAGTTAAAACAATATTTTTTACCAAATCGATTAGAGATATAAAAAAGCACTTAGCATGATGACTAAAATATGTGATTATAAAATCAACATTTATGCTTATATATAGTACCCTGTACATTGAAAGCATCCAAGACACAGGGAAATGGTGCAGTGCAGCTGAACAATCCTTCTGTCAATGGCCTAATGTTAACAAAATTGTTTTGAGGATCTTTCATAATTGAAATAAAAGATTCAAAAGTTGTTTCCTAACAACGGTCCACGCGCTTTCCTTTTATCAAAATGGCCACGAAAATACAAAGACAAGCTGCCCCAAGTAACCATGCATACATACAATTCCAAGACCCCACAATAAACACTTAGCAACAAGGCAAAGGTATTATCAGATGTTTACTCAAAATAATCACGACATTGGCCTGCACCGGTTCATTCTTCGATATTGTGGGTCCATGCTAAGTTTTTATCCACGGTTTACCTTAGCCTGTAGCGGAGAGAGATACACCTGGCATTGAATAACAGTTTTACCAATCCTGAACCCAGGAACTACAGTGAATGCAACTGATGGATCGACGTCCGGTGCATTTTCTGAAGAAAGAAGTGCATCCTCGGCGACACATTCCATGTAAACTTCGGAGAAACGACACCCTCTACGGACTTGGAAGATTGAGGCTTCAGGATCGAAAGAATAGGCCAGGCAATGTAGAAGCCAGACCCGCCTCGCCATTTCCGCAAATCTGGTAAAAAAAGTAGTGTCAGGAAATTCACCTGAATTCACGAGACTTCTTTTACTCAAGTTGCCAAAAAAGGATGTTTCCATCTGGGGGTGAATAAGCTGCAAATACTTGGCACGACAAAATTTTGCAAATGTTGATTTGGGCTTGTGGGCAATGTATTCGGTTGCTTTCGTTGATTTTAGTTCAACGAATCTCTTGAAAAACAACTGTTGCTGATTCTTTTTCTCTGGTGGAGATTCTTTTTGGGGAGAGAAATTAGTCAAATGGAAACCATCGAACATCTCTCTGCTTACGAAGCTTTCGAATGCAAAACATTTATCATCTGCTCTCCGGTAAGCCACATCAGATACAATACATTTAGCTGCAGCATCTAGATCCCAGCCGGTAGATTTCATCTCATCAATCATCAACTTAACAAAGCTTCGAATAGACTTGACTGTATGTAGAAGAAATGTAATGAAATGGCCGGGACTTAAGCCTGGTAGCCGTAGATTGTCAGGCACGGATAAATGTCCACTTTTATTTAACCTCTTCTCAAGTAATCGGTTTTGTCTATTAGATTCCTCCATTTTTTCTCTCAGATACATGATTTCAGACTCCTTGAGCCTTAACTGAGACTCCAATTTCTTCCCCATTACCTCATAGGTCTTTGAAAGACTCTTCTGCTCCTGAATGTCAGCCAAAACCAGAGCAGTCTCAGGAGAAGGATCAAACTGTTTCTTTATATAGCACTGCTTCAACTCAGACAGATTCTTCAACTCCGAGACCACAAATTGATCAGCTGCTTGAATCCCATCAGCATCATAAGGAGACTGAGAATACTGTAACTGGGCATATGCAGCTTTAACACATGAAACGCTAGCGAACATTTTGGCAACAAGTGCTTCCAAGGCCAAACTTTTTTGATGTTCATCAATATTATTAATATCAAATGGCTGAGGCCGGCTAGCTGCACTTTTACGGTGATGCTTATCATGCTTGACCTCTTCTTGGGACACAACTTTCTGAACCCCATCAACAGGAGCGATCCCAGTTGCTGCTCGAAGTTGAATAACTTTGGCTACGTTGCGTGCAAATTTACTCTTCTTTGAAGTCACCGCGGATGGTTTTACAGAATCCATCAGCAGAAAGTATCACAAATGACGACAACGACGATAGTGATAAGAAGACCAAAAAAAAGGAAATTAAGTGATTGCAAATTGAAGGGGGAAAAGTGAGAACAAAAAAGATTTAGGATGGCGATGGTGATGAGAAGTTTATTGAAAAAAAAAAAAAAGCAAAATACTTTAGCACCTATATCGAGGCCATTAATGGAGCAAGTCAAGACTTTAAGACGCTTAAAAAAAAGGAAATAGGTGGAGCGAGAAGAAGAAGAAGAAGAAGCCAATTCAAGATGCTCAAAAAAAGCTCTATTTGCTTGTCTATTAGAAACCAAGGACATGCTTGTTTCAGCTAGCCATGTTTTTTAAAATTTTAATGTTTTTTTTATGTTAAATTATTTTGATATAATTATATTAAAATTAAATTTTAAAAAATAAAAAATAATATTTTAATATATTTTTCATGAAAATTATTTTAATAAACAATAGTTTTTTTACTTAAAAATACATTAAAATAACTTTTTTGTTTTAAAAAATTTATTTTTGCTACCAAAATATTAAAACAATATAAAAATTATAAAAAAAAACATTATTTCAATGACGTTAAAGAACAGAATTTGCTCCTCGGTAAGAAAGTATATTTGGGAAGAAATAGTGTGAAAGCATTCGGGGAATTAACAAATTGGACCACCTTCCATAGCTCTGCCTAATTTCTTGGTTATTCCATTTTGTGTTTGTTTTTTTAATTCGATAGGGCCGGGATAACCACCTTCTTAAACCAGTTAATCCTTTCAAACTATCTCGGAGAATCCACCTTCCAATAGGTTAACAACTTGAAACAATCATGCCTCGTTTCAAACAAAAAGATGTCAGGCCACAGTAGGAAAAATGTCCGACACTGAACTGTGTCGAGAATTAAAAAGATTCCAGGGTTGGGTCTTAAGGTATTTCTTCTTAGACTTTTTGCCCTTGGGTTGTTCGCCTATTGCATAGCCGTTGTGAGGGGAGAGGCATGGAGGTTTTCGAGAAAGTACAGGGATGCTTTAGGGTTTTTGGACAGAACACGACATCTCAGTGAGCGCACCGAGGTGCTTTGAGAAAGTGTTTTTGCTTTTTCTTAACAGTGTTTTCAACCGTGTTTTTTATTTAAAGAAATATTAAATTATTTTTTTTATGATTAATCACGTCCCATCAATCCACTCTATATAAGCCCAGGCATACTTAAAAAAAAAAGTGTTGGGGAAAGCTTTGAAAGAGCTCTCAGCTTAATTAACCTCTCATTTTGTTTTTCGACTTTGGTTTCAATAGAAGAAAGAGAGATTGAATCTGAGGTCGTTGGTTAGGTGACAAGAAATCAGATTGGTTGTAGATCCTAATGCCCAAATGGATCTCAGCCGCTAATCAAATCATGATATGAGCTCACCCACATCGGATCAAAGCCCAGAAGAGATCACAACCTTTAAATCCAACTTTCAAATATCATAGTCGTCGGACTTGATCTGCTCTCGCCCACAACAGTTTAGAACCCAAACTAATCCGAGACATCTACTCTAATTCCTATAGAATTTTAAATTTATTTGTTTGTTAAAAATAATTTTTTTAAAAAATAAATTTTAAAAAAATAAATTATTTTTTAATGTTTGATAGTGTAATGAAAAATAAGTTGAAAAATATTTTTCAGTATTTGGTTATGTCATGGAAAATGAGTTAGAAAATAACTTATTAATGTTGTATTTTTTTTAAATTTATTAAAATAATGAGAAACAAATCTTACAAATTAAAAAGTTCAATCAGAATGAAATTGAAAAAAATATATAACTTTATAAATTATCTCAAATAAAATAAATAATAATCAAAATAAAAAAGATCAAATCTAAAAAATTAAAAAATTAAAAGATGAAGAAATTAAAATAATAATAATTAACATTTCATAAATTATTTCAAATAAAATAAGTAATAATTAAAAAAAATGATCAAATTTGATAAATAAAAGTTGTTAAATAAAAAATAATAAGGGAAAAGTAAATAACAATTATAAAATTAAGGACAAAAATTAATATAAAAATTAAATTTTAAAGGATGAAATTGAAAAAAAAATATTCATAACAAAATATATATATATATATATATATATATAGCAATCAAAAGTTTGATGACCAAATTTGATATAATCAGCAAATAATATGACATTTCTAAATTTTTTACAACTTCCAGAAAGTATTTTCCGCCTAAATAAAAGGAAAACATTTTTTTGGAAACCAAGCCAAGTTTTTCTGACTGGAAAGTGTTTTTTATTGACTGAAAAATATTTTCTGTTGACTAACTTTTCTAATGACAAACAAATACAAGAAGATTTAGAAAGTGATTTTTCAAAAACCTTTTTTTTTTAGAAACAAACACACCCCTAGCCTTTGATTCGGTAACTTTAATAAATTCATCCACACCAGATCTCAAGCCAACAAATCAGTTTAAAGCCATTCAGATCTAGACCGTTAGATCAAATCAACCAAATCTGGACCACTCGATCCAAGCGAGCTCACACGTGTAATAAAGATTGCACCACACCTGATCGTATCCTAGATGCCAACGCCGTCGGAATTAGCTTGAAAAAAGAAAAAAATTGTATGGTCAAACCGAAGTTTTTTCATCCTCGATCTCCTTCCAGTGGGTTAATGACATCAAGATCTAAGATGATAGGTTGGTCGATGCACCACCATCTCTCCAAAATCATCATGGAGCCCCAACAGCGGCGACACATGAATAGTGCAATGCCTATTAAGACATTTTGGTAATTTTAGTCATGACATAGGAAGAACAATAATTTTACCTAGACCAGGGACATTTCAGTAATTTTTCAAGTCCGAATTTTATTTTTATTTTACTTGTATTTGTAATTAAAAATAATTGTTTTATTATGTGTATTTGTGGAGATTTGCCTAATTGAAATGTCCTCGGCACGTCGGAGCACTTCAAACACAAGGGATCAAGGAATGTTGATAATCCACAATTAAACTTGGAGGACGAGATTGTGATTTAATTTTTCAGCATCATCTAAGATAATTGGCGATCCCGATGTTTACTAGGTTTATGTTTGGATGATATCAATGATTAGTTTGCATGATGGATAATTTAATTAATTGTAATCATTTAATTGATTATTTCCACATGCACTATAAGATTTAACAGTTTTACCGACGTAATTTTTCTGTTGGCGTAAGATACATATTTCGTCGGTAAATTAATTATCGACGGAATCACCGACTGAAATGCTCCGTTGGTGAATCTTTTGTTGGTAATTTTTTATCCATCGGTAATAAAAAAATAAATTTATCCGCTTTATTTCGTCAGTATATCCCTTGGTAATAATATTTTTTATTACCAACGAATTTACCAACAGAATTACCGATGGAATTTTCATCGGTAATTATTTAAAAAAATTCATTTTATAAAATAATTAAATTAACATAAATTAACACTGTATAATATATACTCAAAATGCTCGGAAAAAAGAATAAGAAAATCAACACAAACAAATTTGCAAAAAATAAATAAAACAAAATAATAAATTCAACTAAAAAAATTCATATAAAAAAATGAAGTTGCAATTGCTAAAACTTTAAAACTTTTATAAATAAATCAACTAAAAATTGATCTCATATGAAAAAAAAATCTCACAACAACATTTATACAATTATTAAGAACAAAAACAATTAAAATAAAATAAAAAACAAATATAGTGAAAAAAATCATGAAAAAAGAAAGAAAAAAAAATCTTACCTTAATGTAGTTGTAAGTGAAGCTAAAGAGAGAGAGAAAATTTCGTTATGCATATTAATTAAAAAAAACTAAGAGGATAAATTCCAAAAGAAGAAGAAGACATACCCAAGTATGGAGGAAAAAAGAAGAAGAGAAAGATATAGATAAAAAATGATGTTTTTTTACATATAGTGAAGAAGAAGAAGAAGAAGAAGACATACCTTAATGATGTTTTTTACATATAGTGAAGATGAAGAAGAAGAAGTAGAAGAAGAAGAAGAAGAAGAAGAAGAAGAATAAGAAATGGGTTTGTCTCTTGTGAAATAAGGGGATTTGGGCTTTTTATTGGGGCGTGTTACCGACGGATTTACCGACGAATAATTGAATATTAATATTTTTTTAATTATTCCGTCTGTAATATTTAAATGAAAATTTTAAATTAATTGAATTTTTTCAGAAAACCGCCAAATAATACCGACGACTTTTCAATCCGTCGGTGATTTTGTCCGTAAAGAACAACAATTAACAGTGCAATTAGAAAGTGAATAATTTTAGAGCTCTCTGAAAAATACCGACGGAAAATTTCATCGGTGTTCCCTTTGTAATTGACATGATGAATAATGTTCATAGTTTACCAACAAAATTTACCGACGGAATAAATTCCGTCGGTAATTCCGTTGGTAAAAATGACATGTCATTATTTTTTTTTGCTTTGTTTTAATTTTTTTCCCATGATAATTCCCTCGGTATATACCGAAGGAATATTTTCGTCGGTAAAATCCCTCGGAAATTTACCGACGAAAATATTTCCTCGGTATTTCTGTTTGTATTTATCAATTTTTTGGTAGTGATGTTTTGTGTACGAATAAATCAACATAACTTATTTTGTGAAATGAAATCTTGAATTTTGTAATTCGATTTCAATTGTGTGATTAGATTTTTACTGATATGAGATGACTTGGTGAATATTAGTGCTTGGTTATTTTTGTGTCCTAATCATTGATATCATAACCTATTTTTGGGTTATTCCCCAAAAAATTTATCTTTTTTCTTTCCAAAATAAGAATAGAAAACATAAAATAATACTAGCAAGAAGACTAATATTTTAGCAAAAGCAAGCTGGAAGGATTTTAAATGTAGCAAAACTCAAACTGCAATTTTAGATAGAATCGGGAGCATAATTGCACCTTATTATACCCAAAATTGAAGAGACAATGCATATTCAAGATCAAAATAAATCATTATTGGATAAATTTGCATAACAATTAAGCCTAAATATGTAATTAGATTTTTAATAGGTCAATTTGATTTAATCATGAGCCAAATTAAAGTTTAATTATGTTTAAGAATTAATTTGGGTCCAATTAAAGAATTTAATTAGGTGCGATGATTTAATTAGACTTTAAATAAATCAAATTAATTTTATTAGGAGCTTAATTGGTGAAAAATTAAGTTTGGGGCCCAAATTTTGGCTTAATTAAGAAGATTGAAATTTTAAGAGACCAAATTTAATTTTTACCAAGTCAATTGATTTAAATCAGGGGTAAAATCACAACAAAATCAAAGCTTTAGGATTAAATTGAAGAAATTCACAATCAATAACCATTTTGCAAGAGGTGCCGAACTATTGGGACTTAATTGATTTAAATCATATGTGAAATTAAAGAAAATTAAAAGTTTAATGGTCAATTGAAGGTTAAATTGCATAAATCCAAGATCAAGGACTAATGTGAAAAGGATGCTAAAATTTGGGGTTGGCATTGAAGTTTAACATGGGCAAAATTGCATAGAATTGAAAGTTTATGGCCAATTAAAGATGCAATAGAAAAAAATTAAAAGACAGAGGGCTAAATTGAGCTTTTTCCAAATCCTTAAATTAAAACCCTAAAAGCCAAAACAACGCCATTTCATTTAAATGAAATGATATATTTTATCCAAAACAACACTGTTTTGGTTAAACAGTAAGAAACAAAATAAAAAAGATTCCAAAAAATATTCAGAATTCCTTTCAAAAATTTTGTGATTTTCTCGATGTATTTCTACCAATTTTGTATAATATTGGGTTGTATATTTACACTGTAATATATAAATCCGGTATTAAAATACTTAATTTTCTCCAAAACATTTCTCAAAAAAAATTTGAAGATCCAAAAAAAATCTAAAAATTTTTAAATTAATTTCTTCTCTCAAAAAACAAAAAAAAAAAACAATAATGTTTTATTTTCGTGTATACAGTCAAATCCTAAAAGTTTTCTAAGTATATTTTCATTAAAAAAAATTGTATCTTTCTCATGTTTTAAAATGTCAGATAGATATCATAACAGTTTATAATTATCCGTTAGGGTTTGGTCAAAATATCAAAAATCCTTCATTAACTATTTTGTTCACTTTATATTTAAAATGTTAGGATTTAGTTGTAGACTTTAATATTTGAAGGTATAAAATTGCATTGTAAAGCATACCCTCAGGTATTAAAGATACAAAGTGCAAAATAAATGCGAAGCTAAAATTTAGACTTTAGAACGGTAAGGATTTAATCCGATAAGATAGAGACTTCCTCACGAAGAGAAATCTACCTTGAACCTTAGACAAGACCAATGGATAAAAAAGTGACCTAGAAAAACAATCAAACAACAATGCAGCTTATCTTAGGTAATGTGTATTGGGGGTGATGCATCTTCTCTTTACACAATCAGTCCCTTACCCGGACTCTCATAGACTATAGATTTTCTAGTAACCATAATATTAAGTGGCGACTCTTGAATCTTACAATTATAATTTTATAATTATACTCAAAACTCTATCCTTTCCCAATACCTCTCAGGAGGTTAGCGCATCATTCGACGTCGTGCCCGCAATAATTGATATGAAATGAATTTCAAGGATCATCAAATTTATTTGAAAATAAGTTTAAAGCACGTGTATTTTTAAATAGTTCACTTATGAGCAGTTTGTTTTTTACCATCTAATTTAAAAAGTTATGTATATTTAAATGAGTCATCCATGAATAGTTTATTTTAACCAATTAATTTCAAAGCTTGTATTTTCTTATTAATAATGTTATGTTATGTGTTTATGGTCATTTTTAAGATAATAATAAGTTATAGTCATCATTGATTTTAACTGTTAATTTGGATCGGAAAATTAATAGATTGATCAATTAAAAACTTAGTCCTTTAACAATAAGATGAGTTTTCAATATATCCTTGTATCTTTAATAAAAAAAAAATATCCTTATAAAATAAATGAGTTTTTAATCTATCATTATGTTAATTTTTCTCATCTAAATTAACATAAAAAGTTATAAACAAGACTTAATATTATTATTTTTTTCTATATATGTGCGCGCTATGTCCATATAGTTTATGGTCATCTTCAAAATAAAATTAAGAGGGTGTTAGGGATATATAGATTTTAATTTTTTAAAAATATTTTTAGTTTAAAAGTGTATTAAATTAATTTTTTTTAGTATTTTTTAATAGTTTTAATATAAAAAATAAAATAAAAATATTTTCAAGTATTATCAAGCAAAACAATTATTTTAAAAATTATCCTCAGCACATCTTTACGTGCATTGACTGATTTTGTTAATTTGGATAGAAAAACTAACGGAATGATGCATTAAAAACTTAGTCATTTAACTAAATTGAGGATATAAGAACAAAATGAAAACACGAAATAAGTTTTTT
>Ga0325411_1009178_pt1 | contig 10603 bp, 7 predicted proteins | sample PopdelMetagenome_13_FD_206181 | JGI IMG/M metagenome (GOLD analysis project Ga0325411, IMG submission 206181) | Populus deltoides microbial communities from Bellville, Georgia, United States - Xylem-PdIQD-R4 | ecosystem: Host-associated > Plants > Phyllosphere > Stem > Wood/Secondary xylem...
ACCACCTCTTTAATATATAATTGAGCTAGTTTTTCAACTGAATCCCCCATCTTTATAGGTAAAAAACAAAGAAGACTTTGTCAATTTATCCACGATCACCCATATGGCATCATGTCCTTTCCTACTTCTCGATAACCCAAACATAAAATCTATAGTAATATTCTCTCATTTCCATTCTGCAATTGGAAGAGATTATAATTCCCCAGCAGGCTTCTGATGTTTCACTTTAATTTGTTGACAGTTTGCACACTTGGCCACATACTCTCCTATTTCCTTTTTCATCTTAGGCCAACAACAATTCTCTTTCAAATCTCTATATATTTTCATGCTTCTTGCATGATTCTATCAATTTAGACTTATGCGCTTCTTTCAAGACTTTATTTTTTAAAATTTTATCATCAGGTAAATATTTTTTTCCCACAAATACAAGCCTGTGTGTTGAAAAATTCTTAATTCCCAAAAAAATTCAGAATTTTCTAAAAGCAAAATTTAACCACAATTCCAAACACTTAGTAACATTGGCAAGTCTCAACATCGAATCCAGAAAAATAATGAACATAGCTAGAAACGAGTGATGAACACGTCAAAACTTTTTGTAAAATGAGGTGGCCTTGGTTTTAACAAGATACGCATAAAACATCTCCATCCTGGAAATTAAATGCACCAAGTCAATATTGATGGAAAGTTCATAACCATTTTTTCCAGTACTGTTCTGATCATTTGGTGGATATCAAATAACCAATTAATTTGTTTTAGCCAAATTAATGATATCAGCAAGTCCTCCACCTTACAATCATCTGGTTGGCCAAACTTTTTTTTTCTGGTTAACTATAAATTCAACAATATCTGATACGAGAGAAAAAGAGAGAGTATTACAAGTAAAACCCAGGTGAATGACAAGTAATAATTTATTTCAAACTATGATAGAAATTATTTTTTAATATGTTTTTTATTTAAAAATATATTAAAATAATATTTATTTTTTTATAATTTATTTTTGATATTAGCCATTGAGATGATCCAAAAGTATAAAAATTAATTTAAAAAAATAAAATTTTTCAGAATTAGAGTTTGACCACGCTTCTTAACACACCTTAATATAATACTTTGTTATTTTTTTTAATTTATTTTTGACATTAGTCATTAAAATGATCCAAAAATATAAAAAATTAATTAAAAAATAAAATTATTCAAAATTAAAGTTTTACCACACTTCTAGACACACCATAATACAAAAGAATGGAATTTTAAAAGTTGTAATAGGCGAGAATGTGAAAACTTCAAGAGAAAGTTTTGATTAACAAAAAGTAAAAAATAAGTGTTTATATAATCGAAAGAGATTAAAAATCAAAGATCTCTTCACAATGCTATAATATTAATATTTAGTAGGACAAATTGAGTGCAAATATTAGTACATATAAAATTTGTTATTTAAATAATTTTAGAAACAACGAGGAAAGGGGAAATATGCATTCCGGAACGTAGCTATCATCTCCATTCTCCAGTACCAGTCTATTCTAGTTAAATAACCAATTAATTTGCTGACTATCCATGAATATCCAGTCAAGTTGCGTTGTATTTGGAGAGAAGACCAAGGAAAGCCACATCAACAAGTCTTCCACCTTACAATCATCTGGGTGGCCAAACTTTTTTTTCTAGTTAAATATAAAGTTAAGAATCTCGTTTCTAAAAAAATATATAAAAAAAAAACAAGTCTTCCAACTGTTGTAAGAAAATATAATGAGAAGAAAAAAAATATAAATAAAACCTGAGTCTTGCACAAATAATATTCATAAGGATATTTCCTTAATACAAGACTATCATCTAATTCAATAAGTTCCTCCTCTAAAATGAGGGTTACAAAAATAGTTAGACCAAGATTAAAAGAAAATACTAGTAAGCTTTATAAACACAAAAAAATACTATCGTTAGCACATCCTCATATAAGAGTGCATGGTTTATATAAGCTGCTCATGTAAACAGTTAGGTAAAAAATAAATTAGAAAATTAAAGAGTTATTACAATATATAGTTTAAAAAATAAAAGAATTGTTAAAGAATTAAAGAGTTATAACTATTAAAAAAAGTTTTCAAATAAAAGAGTTATTAGGATTTTGTGATTGTTTAAAATTACTTCTAAGTGTTTAAAAAATTGTGTTTTCAGTTTAAGGGCCAAAAAAATTATTGTTGGAGATAAAATTTTTAAAAAGCACATGCATCGCCTCGCATGTAGGGGGCAATTAAAGGTTTTTCTCTTGCTTAGCTCAACATTATAAGTGCGAGCCCACTATCATTTTCTTGTTGGTTATTATGACATATCAAAATTCACTATATAAATATAAAGGTTATTCATTAGTATTATAGAATGTATATATAGGAAATATTATAGGCACTACTTTAGTATTGTAATCTCTACCTTAACTATTGTATATTGCCCTCCACATATACATAGAAAAGGTTTGGCTAAACCAAAGGTAAAGCCTCATAATTATTCTCGACTTGGTATCAAAGCCTTTTGTCATCAGAACTTCTCTCCATCCTACTTACAACCAACTTTTCTCTTCCTTTACTAAATGGATTCTACTACTATTGTTGCCGACTTCTCCCTTGATTAGTACTTACAAGTGCATTTTTATCAAGGTTTTATATCATCATTTTGCACTGGAAGTATCAATAACTCCTTAACTATAGCATATTCTATAATAACATGTCTGATAATATAAGATACCTTTAATTTATGGTAAATGTTCATTTTAAATACAAGCCTATCACATAAATCAAATGATTGATTGATGAGTTTAACTACTGAAATTGAGAAGACAAAGAGAGGGCTAAGCTTCAAAAAAAAATGTTGATTCAGTCCAAATTAGAACATCATTCGATTATTGGATCATAACTGGAGATATAGAACTTGGAATTAGGTCTAGTTTATATGTATGGAAAGCTAAGACATAGGCCTAAAACATTTATGTAGAGTCTAAGATTCAAAAAAGTTGTTTTCAAGTTCAAATTGTAGCAAAAACAGAGGAGTCAGAATATGTCATACAGCCCAGACATTGTTCAGTGTTCAGCCCATATCTTGAGTTCTAGAAATTCAAATGCACCGATTCCTTTTTTGTTGGAAATCTGAGACAATTTCCCAGAACTTTTATGAGACTATCTATTCAAATCCTGATGTTAGTAATGACATTTTGTTCAGATAAGAAGATAAGAATTGTCACCAAGTCAAAAAGTGGCCACCTACTCAACAATTAGTCAACAAATCAATAGTTCCAAATTTTAGCCTATAAAAGGAGGCATTTGCCATGCATTTAGGCATCTTGGTTTTTAGATCAAGATCATGTTCTTACTCTCTTTCTTTATATTTTTTGTAATACTTAAGTTTTGCTTTCATTAATATCTTGTTTATGCTTTTCATTTCCTTTCCTTTACTTAGTTAACTTATATCTTATTTATGTTCTTATCTTGTTTATTGATGTTTCTTTCTTTCATTATCTTTAGTTAAGTTTATTATGTCAAGGTGAAAAGGTGCTAATGGTGTAAGAATAAGTATAATATAAACTTAACATGGACTTTAATGTTTGATACTAACATGTTTTATATTTGTTATCTTATTCTTTTAATAATTTACTTGTTAAATGGTTAATCTAGATTTATGTTGTATAGCCCTTATTGTGCCCAGTTTCGCATAACTCCTTATTGTGCCCAGTTTCACAGTAGTACCCAACAGCCCTCTGCTCATCTTGTTGTAGGGATTGTTTCTGCTACTACTTGGTTCTTGGACACTGACGTGAATCAACACATCACACCTGATCTTGCAACTCTAACTGATTCTACACCCTATCTTGGTAATGATCATTTGCATATTGATAATGGTAAGGGCCTTACCATATCACATATTGGGCATACCAAGTTACATTCCTCAAAATGTATTTTTGAATTACCAAACTGCTATTATCTATTCAAAAATTCTTTCATGATAATCATGTTTATTTTGAATTTCATGCTTCTTTATTTTATGTCAAGGATCTCATCATCAAGGAAGTTCTCCTTTCTGGTCAGAGTAATGATGGTTTCTATGTTCTATCTGAGTCTTCTGCTACATCAATTCCTTAAGTGTTTTGGTCTCTTTGCCTCTCCGCGATTGCTGAGCTGTGGCATCGTCGTTTGGGTCATCCTACCTCTTGCATTTTAAATTTGTTTGTTTCCAACAATAAAATAGTTTGTACTTCTAGGCGTTCTCTTGCTTAATGTCATTGTCCATTAGGCAAGTCATCGCATCTGTCATTGCGACCTATAGGTCATAAAACTATTGCCCTATTTGATTTAATATTAAGTGATGTTTGGGGTCCTGCCCCTATGATTTCTTCTTATGGTTTTCATTACTTTGTTATATTTATTGATGCACTTACCAAACATATATGGTATTATCCTCTTGTTGCAAAATCTAATGTGTTTTTCATTTTTCATTGTTTTCAAACATTTGTTAAGAATCGGTTTTCATGTAAAATTAAATTTGTTCAAACTAATTGGGGTGGTGAATATTATAAATTACATCAGTTTTTTCAGACTATTGGTATTCATTACTAATTAATCTGTCATCATACTCATGAATAAAATGGCATCGTTTAACGTCGCCATCAGCATATTATTAAAATCGGCCTCACTCTTTTAGGCTAATGTAGTGCACTACTATAGTTTTGGAACTATGCTTTTGAATCATCAGTATATCTTATTAATCACATGTCTACACTTGTTCTCCAAAATAAATCTTCGTTTGAGTATCTGTTTTGTCGTACTCCTAATTATAATTTTCTATGTATTTTTGGGTGTCTTTGTTTTTCTTTTTTTGCATCTATATCATGCTCACAAGTTAGATTTTCATTCCTCTCCATGTGTGTTTTTAGGATATACCTCTTCTCATCTTGGTTATTGTTGTCTTGATTTAGCATCTCAACGTATTTATGTCTCGCGTCTTGTTTGTTTTTAGGAAGATGTTTTTCCTTTCGTGAATTCTGAACAGATAGCATATCAACTTGTACCCTACACACACCCTACACACCTCCCAACCTTGAATCCTCCCCAAAACTTTCAGCCTCTTGCTCCACAACCTTGCCAAACCAGCACCTTTGCCCTGTCATCCGCCACACCCAATAAACCTACTGCATGCCAATTGATTCTGAAATCAATCCATCACCATCCAACCCTGCCATACTATCACCATCTTTTTTTTTTCCAATGATCATTATACAGGAATAGGTTCTCTATCAATAGAGGTTCAAGCTTCCAAGCTTGCTACTATAGAACATACTGATCCTGCAACAGGTTTTTTGATGCCTTGCTGTGTTGACCAATCCCTCCACAGGCTTTCTAGCCGGTCCACAACTCTATGTAGATCTCTCCTCGTATCCTCTCCAATAGCTTATAGGCCCAGGCTCTTCTCCTCCTCGACCTGCTACTCGTCGACATCACATGGTCCTCCGTCCTAGACAACCAAAGACAGCACTGTCTATAGCAATTGCCACCGACACTGATGCTTTAATCTGTCAGATAGTTTCTCCTCCTACCCATTGTCATAAAGCATTTTTAGGTTATTCTCCAAATTCAATTTTTTCCCCAACCTCTAAAAAAAACTAAAACAATGTTGTTTTGAATGGCATTGTTCTCTTTCTTCCCCTGCACACGTAGAGGCAGGGGAAGAAGGGGTTTATTCCCCTGTTTTTTCTTGTTTTCCCTCTCTCCCAAAGACTCAAAACCAACATGACCCACACCCATTGACCTGCCAAAGATGAAAGAGTAGAGGAAACAAGCTCTTTGGCGCCTTGGAATGATTGCCCAGTGGCCGCCCAGCTACCCTACCCATTCGGCATGATTGGACTGGGTAGGGGTGGCTCTCTCCCCTGGTCTCCTATAAATAAAGGAGAGGGATGAATGAAAAAATGGGCAGATAGAGGGAGAAAAAAAAAAGAAAGAATTTTTTGAGATACAGAAGAGAGAAAGAGAAGAAACTGAGTAGAGAAAAAAAGCAAAGAAAAAAATGGAGGAGAACGAAAATTGAAAGAGAGGAATGAATGAACTAAAAACAAAAAGGAAAAAGCAAAAGAGAAACAAGAAGAGACAGAGAGGAAAGCATAAGAAAATAGGAAACAGAAGCTAGATAAGGGGCAGCAGACATAAAAACAAAAAACCAGAGGAAGAAGAAACATGGAGAAGCAGAGGAGAAGAAGAAGAACCACCACAATGCCATTGTCCGTAGCCCCAGCGCCACCGCTCGGTTAGCCGCCCCACTCCCTTCCTCCTCCTTCCTTTTCTTTTTTGGCTCTGTGACCTCCATTGTTCTACAAAATGAACAGTGGAGAGTCTCTCCACTATTTTTTTTGTTTTCTAGGCCGGACAGCACCAGCCCAAACCAAAATGGTTGGGCTGGGTTCGGTCCAGTAAAAAAATTGAAAAAAAATCTTTTTTTCAAAAAAAAATGTTGATTCCCCACATAAAATTTATGTCATTTTGATTAATATCGATTTGTATTTTTATATTGTAAAGATACAAATCCAGTTTTCATCAAAACATTGCAAAAATTATAAAACAAAAAAAAGTCTTGTTTTCATGCATACGACCAAGTCTCTAAAAAAAATCATATCATATTTCCATAGAAAGAAAATTTTAAAAAAATATATATATGTTTTAGCATGCATTTTAACTTTGAAAACCAGTTTATTAAAGTCATGAGAACTAGGCCAATATTTCAAAATCTCCAAAAAATCATTTTGTCTTATTTTAATATTAAGTATTTTCCTCTTATACGTAAGACATATTCTTGATATTAAAAGGATAGTTTTTTTACTGACATTAGAATGGTTATGTTTAACCCGGTAAGATAAGGATCTCCTTACCAAGGAAAACTTTTCTTAAACCATAGATGGGCCGACAGTTAGAAATACAATAACATCTTAGCATATATCAGACAATCAAATAATACAGCTTACATTAGGTAGGGCGTATTTGGGGTGTTAATATCTTCCCTTTACGCAACCAGTCCTCGTGCCCGATCTCTGAGACCAATTAAGGTTTCTAGTGGCCAAATACTAGGTGACGACTTTCATTCCTGCTTTCCACTTATAAAAGATAAGAATTCCTTATCTCCCCATGTTTGCCAGACAAATACACTTTATAATAGTGGACAATCGCCGCGACATCGCACATATGCGACACCCATGAACCCTGGATCGACAGGCAATACTTTCTCATACAAAACAAGCTTCATTATTCATACAAATAAAATGAATGCTTTGAAGAATGGTTCTCTGAAACCCTTATATTGAAGCTTAAACTCATTTGACCAATAAAATGTCATATTTTCACCAAAAGCAAAACAATATTTTCAACACTTATGAAGACCTATCTATAGGAATCACTTGAATTTGTAACAAGTTTGCTTTAAACTAATAATATGATTTTTGTGTTTGAAATAGCTTTCAAATTCCAAAAATTCTCTATGAAAACAACTCCATGTATAGAACCGAATCTTCTTTCGCACAACCTCATCTCTATAGAAAATCCAAATTTGGGTGTATGATCAAGCTGGGGGCAAATCTAAAAAACACATAATAGGGTTGGCTCCATGATTTCCTTTCTAAAAAAATAGAAAATGTTGGGTAAAGTTGGCGACCTTGGAGATAAAGGTTGGAGGGAAAAAACATATACTGATATCATGACCTTCCTAGAGGTCAAAAATCACAAGATATGACTCGAGTAAGCAAGAGCGAAAAAGTCGTCGCAACATACTATAGAGACTCGAATTTTCAAGAAGGAGAAAAGTTAATAAGAAAAAGGGACCTATATTTACTAGGTAAGTATACATGCATATTGATCATAATGGATTACTTTGATATTTGACAAACTAGTGTCTCACCAATAAATGTCTTCCAAGCGTGCCTTTGAGCCTTCATCTTCTATGTAGTGTGTTTTCTAAGCCTTTCTTTTTTTGAGTGCGTCTTTAAGCCTTCTTTTTTTTAGTGAGTCTTTAAGCCTTCCTTTAAGTTCTCGTCTCTCGAGTAATGCATTTTCTAACTCCACCTCCTTTTGAATACGCCTTTATACCCTCATCTCTTAGGAAGTGCGTATTCTAACCCTACCTCCTTTCAATTATGCCTTTGCGCCCTTATCTCTCAGATAGTGCATTTTCTAACCTTACCACTTTTTAAGTGCGCCTTTGAGTCCACATCTTCTAAATAGTGTGTTTTCTAACCCTATCTCTTTTCGAGTGTTTCTTTGAGCCCTTATCTCCCAAGTAGTGTATTTTCTAACCCTACCTCCTTCGAGAGCACCTTTACACCCTCATCTCCCAAGTAGTTTGTTTTCTAACCCTACCTCCTTCGAGAGCACCTTTACGTCCCATCTCTCAAATAATATGCTTTTTAGTCCTATCTTATCTTTCCTTTCTGAGAGTGCTTTCTAGCTTTCACTTTTTAGATAGTGTGTCAGCCCTATCTCTATATAATATCTCTTCTTAAGTATATCTTTGAGCCCCCATCTCTCAGATAGTACACCTTCAAGCCTTATCTTTCTCTTTTAAGCTTATCTTTGAGTCCTCACCTTTTAGATAGTGTGCCTTCAAGCCTTGTCTCTTTTCACTTTAAGTGCTCCTTTGAGCTCTCATCTCCTAGATAGTATGCATTCGAGCCCTATCCTTTTGTTCCTTCAAGGCATCTCTAACCAAATCCTTTCGCCAGGTAAGTTGTATTTTTCACCAGTTTGAAAAATCTTTGCATTTTTCACCTAAGCAGGTCACCCATTAAAATAAAACCACTTTGAAAAACCATTCACATTTTTCACCATTTTTGAAAAACCTTCGCATTTTTCACCTAAGCAGGTCGCCCATTAAAATAAGACCATTTTGAAAAATCTTTCACATTTTTCACCATTTTAAAAAAATCTTCGCATTTTTCACCACTCAAAAGATCTTTGCATTTTTTTCACTTGGGCAAATCACCCATTATAATAATATCATTTTAGAAAAACCTTTAACAATTTGACCATTTTAATTTTTTTTTTAATTTCACCAATAGGTAGGTTGTCTGGTACAACTATGCCACTTCAAAAAAAGGGGGTCTTTCAGTATGTTCACCAAGATCATCATTTTTTTTCCAAACCCTATCTCTCTTTTCCTTCGAATAATGCATTTTCTAGCCTTATCTTTTTTTTTCCCCTCTGAGTGCTCTATTGAGCCCTCACTTCAAACATTTTTAGAAGGAGTGACTATATCTTAATCTAGTGAATCAATTATCTCTCATTTCTTTTTGTTCTTTACAAAGCTTGCTATCTAAAGTCTTTTACACGACTTTTTATCGTAAGCATTGTAAAGAGAAGGGTAACTATCATAACCCATTCTAGGTTATTCCTCAAATTCATCTTATTCCTTTCCAAAAAAGAATTAAAATAAAGACTAGCATTTTGGCAAAAGCAAGCTAGGAGGATTTCAAATGGAGAAAAAATCAAGCTACAATTTTGGATGGAATTGGAGTCTAATTGTACCCTATTTTACCCAAAATTGAAGAGACAATGCAGATTCAAGGTCAAATTAAATCATTATTGGACGAATCTGCATAAACAAATTAAGCCAAAGGACATAATTAGATTTTTAATACACCAATTGGATTTAATCATGGGCCAATTTAAAGTTTAATTATGTTTGAGAACTAATTTGGTTTCAATAGAAGGATTTAATTAGGTGCAAGGACTTAATTATACTTTAAATGAGTCAAATTAATTTTATTAGGGGCTTAATTGGTGAAAATTAAGTTTGGGAGCCCAATTTGGGTTTAATTGAGAAGATTGGAATTTTAGAAGACCAAATTTATTTTTTACCAAGTCAAATGATTCAAATTAAGGGTAAAATTGCAAAAACTTCACAACCAATGATCATTTTGGAAAAGACACTAAACTCAAGGGACCCAATTGATTGAAATCAGGGTGAAATTGTAGAGAATTGAAAGTTTAATTGGTCAATTAATGATCAAATTCTATAAATCCAAGACCAAGGACCCTTGTGAAAAAGATGCTGAAATTGAAGTTTGTTAGGGCTAAATTGAAAAAAATTGAAAGTTTGAAGCCAATCAGGGATGTAACTAACAGACATTAGAAATCGAAGGACTAAAATGCACCTAGCTAAAACAACATCGTTTTGGGGTTGATTATTCATCTTTTTCTCTAGAGAGGCTGCTCGAGTGGCTTCCTTCCTAATACATTTTATGCTTTCATCACTTCATCAAATTGGACAAAACTTACACAAAAATGATTACCTGACACCTAACTACATTCTAATGGTAGTTGATTGATACCATAGTGGATATGGCATCGCCCTAAAGTGGCCAAACTGACCAGTCCTTTTTTTACAATAAATCTGATAGCCTATTATAGCTACTTTGAGCTAACGGTTCAGATCCTTCCAGATCGAACCAAAAGCCAAGATTTAACATCATAAGAAATAAAGTGTCCCTCTTCCACCCTTTATAAATATGGATGGATCTCATGGCCTGAGAGAGGAGGAATTAGAGGCCAAAGTCGACAAAAAATCAGCCTTCCCCCCTAGTTTTTTCTTTTTC
>Ga0325411_1009180_pt1 | contig 10602 bp, 8 predicted proteins | sample PopdelMetagenome_13_FD_206181 | JGI IMG/M metagenome (GOLD analysis project Ga0325411, IMG submission 206181) | Populus deltoides microbial communities from Bellville, Georgia, United States - Xylem-PdIQD-R4 | ecosystem: Host-associated > Plants > Phyllosphere > Stem > Wood/Secondary xylem...
AGCACCTGAAGTGTTCTCAAGAAACTTTGGGAATGTCTCCTACAAGTCAGACGTGTACAGTTTTGGAATGTTGGTGTTAGAAATGGTTGGTGGAAGGAAAAATGTTGATGATACAGCAGAAAATGGTTATCAAGTATACTTCCCAGAATGGATTTATAATCTTTTAGAAGAAGGAGAAGACCTGCGGTTCCAAATCGAGGAAGAAGGGGATGCTAAAATAACGAAGAAGCTAGCCATTGTGGGACTGTGGTGCATCCAGTGGAACCCAGTGGACCGTCCTTCCATGAAAATTGTTGTCCAGATGCTGGAAGGTAAAGGAGACAACTTGACAAAACCTCCTAATCCTTTACTCTCCTCAGCTCCAAAGAGAAAGACTGCAAGTATAGCAGGGCGACGTCTACATCAAGAATTGGCAGCCATCTCAGAAACAGAGTAATAATGTATTTTGAGGTCGTCATTGCATTCAAGGATGTGATCTATGAGCTGCTTGCAGTGGATTCCGAGTAGTTCGTGGCTTTTAAAGGGCTCTTAAGCTCTTATAGAACAACATTAGTATTTTGAGATAGTCTCTCAAATTCTACTAGTTGTAAACAATTGTCTATGATTGCAAAATCTGAGGATTGAGCTTGCTCAAACCTTTGACCACAAAAAAAAAAAAAAAAATCACCAATAATTAAGGAGTGGATACAGTGAAAGTTGTTAGTAATTTTATTCAATTTTGGAGGCATTTATTATGTGTATCTGTTCGTTAATCATTAGTTGTCAATAAGTTGTCGTGTGAGATATCATTACTTTTAGTATGAATAGCAAATAATAACGAATTTGGATAGAAATTATTGAATCAAGATATATTTGGAATATTAGGGACTCAATTGTTAAACTTTTACATTTGGTGACAAAATAAGCATTTAGTAATACTTCAGGGGTTAATTTGAGGTTTCCCTAGAATTAATCAGCACCTGGCTTTTCAGGGGACTTGAATAACTTGTCGTCTTCTTCAAAGCAAACCGTCGTCCATATTATAAACTACATGTCGTCTGAGATTGCGAATTCTCTTTTCAGACATTCCGTGACTAACCAGTCAGTGAAAAACAACAAAACAAATCCCACTCTCTCTCTGAACTTTCTCTCTCTAGCAAGCCATGACTGCAGCCACCAAAAACCACCACCCCTCCTCCTCTAAACCACCCAAGAACCACCACTCGACCCCCAAAGCAACCACCTCACAAACTAACACCACTCAAAACTCTAACCCCACTACTAACCCTAACCCCGCAGCTAATCCATCACCATTATCTCCCTCCCTCAAAGACCAGGTGTTGTCACGCGCCACCCACATTACGCGCCAAGAACTACTCAAAAGAAGATCCCACAAGCTGAAACAGCTCTCAAAATGCTTCAAAGATTATTACTGGGCATTAATGGAAGAACTCAAAGTTCTGTACAGAGAGTACTATTGGAAGTATGGTGTTAGCCCATTCAAAGAAGACCACCAAAACACCCTTCAAAAAGTAGAGCAGCATAGGCAGGGTGGTGGGTTTGGTGTTTTAGAGAGAGAGAATGGGGAGGGGGAGGCTAATATTGAAGTTATTGGTGAAAATAATAATAATGTTAGTGATTTGAAGAGCAATCATAGGTGTTTGTTTGTTGGGTGTAAGCTAAAGGCTATGGCTTTGACAAGTTTTTGTCATCTTCATATACTTTCTGATGCAAAGCAGAAGCTTTACAAGCCTTGTGGTTATGTTATCAAAAGGTTTGATGTTGCTTCACTTTTGTCTTTGATTTCTGGTTCATAAAGCTTATTTCTTTTATAGGTATTTTTTTTTTTTTTGGGGAGGGGGGGGGTGGGGAGGGGGGATTTCGATTGTTTGGTTGCCGTAAGATTGTGTTGGTGGTGTTAAACTCTCTTTTTAGCTAGGTTTTGGTATGTTTTTTATGCTTGAATGGTTGGCATTGCCAGTTTTATTTAATAGTTGCATGTTTGTGCAAGATTAGTTTGCCCAGGGCCAGTTGAGGAAGTTTGGGATATGTAAATTGAATGAGCTTGATTAAGATTGTGTAGGAATTGGTTTATATATGCATAGTGTTAGGGATCTGGAAAGAAGTCTGATGAATCATAAAGGATTTGTAAATTCGATGGCAATTAATTACCTGAGAATTTCTTGTGACCGTGATATTTCAGGGATCAAAATGAAACAATGTTGTTTTGATGTTAAGCTGGGAATTTAATCCATAATTATGAAAAGTTTATGCGAATTGGACCAGGGAATGTTGATATATGCAGAAATGAAATGAAGTATTTGCTTGCCTTGTAGCTTCTAGCGACGATTATGGAACAATTTGAAGTACTAGAAACTTGTGTTTTTTCATCCTAGATTTTTATCTCCTTTTATGCGCTAGTTCTGGTAATGAGACCTAACTTAAAGGTATAGAACTTTGTTTCATGTATCCATTATGCAACATCTAACAAGTTGAAAATGGTCATCAGATGCATATATCATGGTATATAACAATACACAGCAATACTGTAGACAATAAGCCAAACGAAAGAAGAAAATGAGGAGAGAAATGTTCGACAGAATTCTCACTATTCTTGAACAAATTGTGAGACAACATTTGATGGTCTAACTAGTTGCTCGATTTTATTTGATAGTCATGCATGGTTACGAAGAACTCTAATGGTGCTGTAGAAGTAATTTGGATTATTGCATGGGTAACATGTTTCTGCTTTCACCAAGAAATCATGTTACTTGGATATTATACCAAATGATTTGACTGAAATGTTAGTGTGCATTGTGTCTTCGGTTAAATTGTTGTAGCTTTTGCCCATCCTTTTTGAAGTTCATTTTCTTGTTTGTTGTGATTACTGTTGTGCGTGATATCTAATCAATGTAGAGCTGTCTTGCCATAAGGTCCATTGGGCATTGACATCGTAGCTGCAGCTTGTGATAGATTGATGGCATTAGTTAACATCCAAAATGAAAATAAACATGCATTGATGGATATATGCTTGAACCCTGAACAACTTTTAAGTTCTTGCTGAAGTGCTGAAAGACTGAAATTTTAAAGTTCTAGGTTGCTTGCTTTTAAACCTTTTTTTCTTGCTTTACAACTAAGATAGCTAGCATTTCTGCCGCCAGTTTGCTTCCCATGATACCAAATCAAAACTATTTTGATGGGCAGTTGGTTGGATTTGTTTGTCGAATCTGAGTGAAATATTTTATTGGCTCCTGTATCATATGATGAATTTTAAAATAGTGCATTCTGATTGATTCTAATCCGTTGATTTTCCACTTATCATAAGATTCTTTTGGTTGGCTATGTACTCAAGTGCTCAGGCAGGACCAATAACATGTGGAAAGCCAATACTGAGATCAACTGCTCCTGCACTCTGCACTGTCCACTTCCAAAAGGCTCAGAAACATGTGACTCAGGCTCTGAGGAAAGCAGGCCTTAATGTCTCCTCATCAAGTAAGCTTGCTCCTAAGTTCCACGTCATCGTGACAGAATATGTGCGTCAAATTCAAGCCAAAAGGAAGGCTGCAAAATGAGGAAATCAGAGTAAAGTCATGGATAACGAAGTGGCTGCTAGCTGAGCTGTTTGTCCATTGCAGAGATGACTTGTGAAGCATGAGTGACAGTGTACATTGTTAGAATAACCCATGGTAAGTTTCTTGATTAGAAGAAGGGAGAGTTGATCATAGTTTGGATCATAGTATTCTAAAAGTGTCAAGCATACAATTTGCTGTACTTTATTTTATTTTTATCTTTTTAGAGACAGAATTATTTGCATTTAATTTCTGAATTGACAGTGCGTCGTAAGAAATAAAATGCACCACTTACCATTAATTGTTGTTTGCAGATATGCTTTTTCCGGATGTTTATCTTCCGGCGGCAGCACTAGGTGTTCGACGTTCCAGTTACTCTGGTAAACACAAATGTGTACTGATGCTAGACGATTGTAACAACTCTGATGCGCTGAACCTTTATTTTATTTATAAAAGCTTGTATAGCCATTCAACTTGAATTGGTGAATGATGGGACTGTGTGTGCCTGTATATGATCATGAACCTGTGCTCCTTTTGTTTTTCTTCAACGATGAAGATTGTATGGCAGAATTGGGCATTTTAAGGTCAGCCAGTGGGCTGAATGCTTCTTCTTTTATAGTGTGATTGTAAAACATTGGTCTGTGACTGTAAAGCATGACCATGCATTTTAAATTCAGCTGCCGAAACTAGTCTAAATAATGCAAGGAAGAATAAAGCTGGGCTTTGGAGAGAGTTTTCGGTGGGACCCACATGAGCAGTGACCTCTCCTCTCTCCTTTCTCTTTCTATCTTCTCATCTTTGATCTCTTGCGATACTTGGTATATTTTTAAAAAAAATTATTTGATTGATGATTTAAATTTTGTGATTTACAGGCCTTTTAGGTTAAAAATAATTAATAATTTGTAGGAACTTGGAATTTTAGAATGTTAATTAATTGGTGTAGGAGGAAGTTAAAGACAGAAATATAAACATAAAAAAAAACACATGTATTTTAATAAGTTTATCTAATAATTCTTTAGGAGGTTTATAAAACTTTAAATAGATTAAAAATTATGTTTCAATTTAAAAAAATAAAAATTTAAAATTATAAAGAAAAGAAGTATGAAATCTGAAAATAATAATGAAAGTTATAAAAATTATCATAATCAGGACGGGAGTGAGATTTTAAAAATCTGAGAGTGAGATTTTAATAATCTAAAAATTTGATGGTCGAAGTAGCAATTTCGTAGCTACTCTGAGAAAAATAAACTTTAAATTTTTTTGTAAAGTTTGAGTATAATTTAATGATTGGATTAAAAATTATGGTTATTTTGAGTTGTTATTTTAGTTTAACACAACCAGATCTTCTCTTGAACTTAAACTTGTTTTATTAGTTCATAAATGTGTTTATTAGATCATTCATATAATTCGTTGAAACAGAACCTTATCTAATTATACTAAATTCCCACCTGATTATCTAGAATTAACTGTTATCATATGCTCAAGTATATCATTAATGATTTGGGATTTTTTTAGCTGCTATTGATGCTGATTTTTTTCTCCAATTTAATATTTGAAGGTGATGAAATGCGTTCATAAGGTGGCTTCATCACAACTTGGGGCCAACTGCATCTTGAGTCTTCAAGTTTGTAACTTGCAGTGGACATCTTTTTTTTCTTTTTTTTTTTTCTTTCAGTTGATTGAATTTTCTTTCGTTTGGACACTTGTGGTGGTTGAATCTTTTCATTAGTTTGTAATTTGCTTTTGGATTTTTTTTTTCTTGGGTTTGAATTAGTAGACTTGCTGAAAGTTGGAAGTTGATAAATTCTTGTTTTTAATTATATGTTTGATGAAAAATAAAAAAAAGAGGGCATAAAAAATTGTTTTTAAAATAGCTTTGTAGTTGAATTTACATATTTTAAAATAGAAAGTAGAGGGAGATATGTTATTTTTGTTCTTACTATTTTATTTTATTTTTGTATTTTGAAACAATAATCAAATGCTAAGGAATTTATTAAAAAATATCTTAAATAAAAAAATATAATATAACCCAAAAAACATAATAGCTTAATATTTTAGTTATACTTTTATTTAATTTTTTTTATTTTTTTATCTTTGTTTAAATATAAAAATTTTTTATCATTATTATTAATGAGATTACATTTTTTATAGAAAAAGATTGTATAAATTAGGTTAGCATGAAATGTAGCAATCAAATTACTTGCAAGAACTAGATGTCAATTTCCTGTAGCTGAAGTAGTGTATCATAATGTAATTTTATTCAAATATATGCTAGTTTGAATTTAAATTTAAATAAAAAAAATTTAATTAAATTTTTATCGCTTTAAGAATGCTTATTATAATAATATTATTTTTTAAATTGTTTTTTCCTTGAAAATATATTAAAATAATATTTTTTTTATTTTTAATATTAAAATATAAAATATTTTTAAATGCAAAAATAAACTGGAAATAAGTTTATATATATATAAAAGCTGGTTGCTGTCTTATGCAAAACAGGTCCCCATCGAAGAAGTAAAACCAAACTAGAGCAGTTGGGGGTTAGGTGGTTTGCCTTCTCTCCATCTAACCCTTCTTGCTGGCTGCTTCTACTGCAGTTGTCCATTCCTTCCTAACATCTAAAAGTAAAACCTCTTTCTCTTCACTCCAGTTTTCTCCTCGTTTTTAACGAAAGGAAAAACAAACCCTCCTAACACAAAACGAAAGACAATGCTGTCATTTAGATCAATCTTTAGATCACAACCAAGACTGAGTTCTGTCACTCTCTCCTCGTTATGTTATTCATCGTCATCAGCTGCAGCAATTCAAGCGGAAAAAACTATCAAAGATGGTCCCAGGAATGATTGGACACGTCAAGAAATCAAGGATGTTTATGACTCTCCTCTTCTTGATCTCCTCTTTCATGGGGTTAGTTCTTTTTACTTAGAAATGCAGGGAAAAGGGTTTTCTTATGCCGGGGTTAATGTTTTGTGTTGTTTTGTTTTGTCAGGCTCAAGTTCATAGATATGCTCATAATTTTAGAGAAGTTCAGCAATGTACTTTGCTTTCTATAAAGACTGGTGGGTGTAGTGAGGATTGTTCTTATTGTCCTCAATCTTCAAGGTATAATACTGGACTCAAGGCTCAGAGGCTCATGACTAAAGAAACTGTTATCGAGGCTGCTAAAAGGGTATGTCTTTTTATCTTCTTTAAGTCTTTTGATTTATGGTATTTTGGTTCCCAACAATCTTAAGCAGTCAAACACTTTCTGTGCTGATGGAATCTGTGCTAAAAAAAGTTTATGCTTTGTTTCTGATTTTAATTATTATGTGGTTCGGTTATCTTGCCAATTTTGTCAAAGAAAATCTGCACTCATTTAGATGGCTTTCTTAATGTGATGTCTTAATTGATTGATTTAACTTGCATATATCCTGATTAACATTGTTTTTAGATCATGTATATTGTTTTGTTTTTGTTAATTTGTACAAGAATTGAAAAATTGTCAGTAACGTATATGTACTAGATTTTTGGAACATTTATAGCTCGATAGCAAATTTGTTGGTTATTCAGTTAGCTTTAGGGTTTAGCAAAAGTTTCATGAATATCCCAGAACTTCACCTAGCGAAGTAGCTGAAAAAGGAAGATTACACCTCAAGAATGAATGCTCACGTTCTTGGTACAGCTTCTTGTTTGGTGCCTGTATCAGGTGGTAATGAAGTTTTATCTGATCAGTTTCATGTTTAGCGTAGCATGGTGTCCTTTTCTTCTTCTGTATGATTTGGAACCTTCTGTATGCTTTTGCAGGCAAAAGAGGCTGGTAGCACACGTTTTTGCATGGGTGCTGCTTGGAGAGATACGATAGGAAGGAAGACCAACTTTAACCAGATTTTAGATTATGTGAAAGAAATCAGGTAATGAGCACATCATTTACTTAACGGAAGAAATATATATGAAAACAAGCATTTTTCTTAAGTTAGAAAACAGATTTTCGCACTGCACACACTATTACGGTGCAAAAAGGTTATTCCCTAGCTGTGTTTCTACTGAAGTGAGCTGCCAAGAGAGAGAACTGGAGAAATGTCTACACCTTGAGCTTTTTAAAATGAAGGCTTATATGCTAGCTCATGCATTTAAAGTAGCCATGTCATGCAAAATGCTGCATTAGCTCCTTTTTTCTCTCTAATGCTTGGTCTGTGATTGAAATGTCTGATGCCTATCAGGGGTATGGGCATGGAGGTTTGCTGTACCTTGGGCATGCTAGAGAAGCAGCAGGCTGTAGAACTGAAGAAGGCTGGTCTTACAGCTTATAACCATAATCTTGATACCTCAAGAGAATATTACCCAAACATCATCACTACAAGATCCTATGACGAACGCTTGGAAACCCTTGAACATGTCCGTGAAGCAGGAATTAGTGTCTGCTCAGGTCAACTTTCTTGCATCCTTCTTAAGTAGATTTTGAAAAACAAAGTCCACTGCAAAGAAAAAGAAATGGGAATATTTTAAATTGATTGATTTCCTTGGAGTTAACAATGGAGATATGCAATAATTGCAATTTGAGCATAAAGCACATAGTTTAGTTGGTCTTTTTTGCTCTTCATTTGTGCCATCTTATGTCTTTCAGCTGTATCTCAAAACAAGCTTAACTTGATATATGGTTAGAGGAAAATTGGGAATTTGGTCCAATTTAGGATGCTTTTTTATGGAAATTTTATAACTTCTTGACTTCAGAGTGAATCCTTGCATTAAACAATGGAGCTGGGAAATAATTGCAACCGCCACACATTCTGTTTAAATTTCAGACATTAATTTCTTTGGTCATGGCAAAGTTGAATTCTTATCATGTGAACTGGCTATTTTTCTGATAATAGGGGGCATAATAGGGCTTGGAGAAGCAGAGGAAGACCGAGTTGGTTTATTGCATACATTGGCAACCCTCCCTACACACCCAGAGAGTGTTCCAATCAATGCATTAGTTGCAGTGAAAGGCACCCCTCTACAAGAACAAAAGGTAATTCTATTCGTGTCTGATACAAGTTGAGTATGGTTGCTTTTGTGGTGATGATGAATGGTGGTGGTGGTGGTGGTGGCTGTGCCTGAGTAGAAACATTTTTCTTATATGAAGTTAACTATTAAAACTGTTGTTACGTTTTGAACTGATTGCTGCTTTAGTTGTAAAATGTGAAACCAATAATTTAACTTAACTTATTGAGAAACTCTAGTAAGAATCACACTTGCTCTGTTGTCTTCTCTATTCAGCAAAGTGTGATAATGATAGTGCATCAGCTTTCGTAACCATGCCATAGCATAGACTCTTTTACTTTGTTGTAGCTCCTTTGCTTATTGAAACACATTTTGGTATATTTTACCAATCATTCTCAAGCTGGCCATGATTTAATTCTTGGTCTCACAATATTCTCCTTGTCCTACAACCACTTTTTATATCCATAGAGTATTAACAAGAGTCATGGATTAATATCTGATTACTTGATCATATTCTATTTATTCATTTAGTTTATATTATGGCCTGAAATATCTAGATGGTATCACTAGAAGTGATTGTAGCCCCACATAGCTGTGACTTTTTAAGTGAAGGTGCATATTTACAATAACGGATAAAGATGGGGTTTAGTGGGGCCATTTGAGTGGCTGGATTGCGGGAAAGAGAAGGATGGTGAGTGAGAGCCAAATCTTTTGTGGAAGATTGTTTGGCCATGCATGTGGTTTATGGGAATGTCATGCATTTCAACCAAAAATGCTGTCAAATAGTAATGGCCATGGGATGTGTCTTGTTAAATACATTATATCTGAAATTCATTTTACTGGAAGACAGGACAATTATATTACCATTTATTTACCCAGATATTAATAAAGAGGCATCACTGACTTATTCTTTGTTTATGACACTTATGTTACAAGTATTGCGCTGTAAATTAGTTGCTTGTCACATTTGCATCATGAGATTTTTCCTTCCAAATTTAGTATCAGTTGCTTTGAAGCTTAACAGATTTCATGTTTCTACCTCCTCATTCAGCCAGTTGAAATATGGGAGATGATTCGAATGATTGGCTCTGCACGTATAGTTATGCCAAAAGCAATGGTCAGATTATCAGCTGGGAGAGTGCGTTTCTCAATGGCCGAGCAGGCTCTGTGCTTTCTTGCTGGTGCAAATTCCATCTTCACTGGCGAGAAGCTCCTGACAACCCCCAACAATGATTATGATGCAGATCAACTTATGTTCAAGGTTCTCGGTTTGATTCCAAAAGCACCCAGCTTCTCTGCCGAGGAAGAGAAGGCTTGTGGTTGTGAAGCGGAGCATTGTCAGGAAGCAGTTTCTAGTAGTTCAGGTTGAAATCACTTGTTCGAACAGAGTTTGTATCTAAATTTCATCTGGGTTCTTTTTACCTTCAATGAAAATCTGCTCGCCTATGGCGTGTAACAAATTTGAACTGCACTAGATGGGTTCAAAGAACCTTGCAAAAGTGCAGGTATTAGTATTCTGCAGCAATCTATTATGGTAACATCTAGAATGCATAGCAAGGTGCTGCAACTTTTTTACTTCGTTGCAGTATAATTGCCATCCTGTGTTTATATCTGGACTAGAATGATCTGTTGTGAGTATCCGATTTTGCTTCTTTTTTTGTTTTCCAACTTCAAGTGTCTACATCTTTCATTGAAGTGGAAAATTGCCAATCTGTTTAAAAGAAAATGAAAAAAAAAAAATTGAACATCAAAGAAAAGGAGTGGACAACAGTACAAAGCTCAGCGACACACACACACACACACTGCAAAGAGTTTAGAATAGTTGATCTTATGTGATTACACGTGAATCGGGAGAGTTTCATGCAAAAAAAAAAGATTGTGAGATGAATGCATCAAATTAAATACTTTTTTTTCAAGTTTTAGCCCTTCTATTTTCTTTTCTGGAAAAAAAAAAAAAAACTGTTAAAGAAAATTATGTGAAGGCGGCATGAACATCGCATTTTAATTATGCCAACTACCATCTTTTAAATTTACACATAAAAAGTGTGACACAACATTAGAAAGAAAAGGTATAAGTTAAATGTATGGAATG
>Ga0325411_1009183_pt1 | contig 10601 bp, 11 predicted proteins | sample PopdelMetagenome_13_FD_206181 | JGI IMG/M metagenome (GOLD analysis project Ga0325411, IMG submission 206181) | Populus deltoides microbial communities from Bellville, Georgia, United States - Xylem-PdIQD-R4 | ecosystem: Host-associated > Plants > Phyllosphere > Stem > Wood/Secondary xylem...
ATAGACCGACCTTTAAAATCAAAATTAATTAATTATTTTTTTATAAACTAGAAGTATTAAGTTATAATCAACTCTGCTATAAGAATTTTTTTTTCTTCCGGTGATAATGTTCGATTTCTTCCCTCCATGCCATGTGACTTGGATCCCCCTTCATTGACCCTTTTTATTTAACCAATCTTGAATTCTGACCTCAGTCTCCGGTTATTATGACAGACCTTTTGGACCACATGCAGAACTGTTTACAAGGATTAAGACGTATGAATTCATAAAAATCTTTGCAGAAAAATGGTAAGGTGCGTCTGTAGATCAGAAAGGTATCAATATTCAGTCCAAATTAATCCCAGAAGAAAATTGAAGTGAAGCGCCTTTCTTTCATACGAGGAAAAGTGACATTGTTGACATGGTAACCTTGTTGCTAATTATAGGTAACGAAGCGTATGCACTAGGTGTAAAGGCAAAGACACGCCATGGATGCTTTTGCTTGTATAATGAATATCTTGGCGGGGAGGAATCAGTTTAGCCGGCGTAATGGGAGGGCATCAGCTTCGTCAAATCGATAGCCTGGGACTGTTATGTCAATTATAATAGTGCTTCCTTCGGTTTTAGTGACATGTATACTAGTTAAATAGCAATTTCTACATATTCTATACGTAAACAATACCACTGACGCACTTAGGGTTTTGTTAATGATGGTTATATATCTTAATAAGGCACGGTTGCGCCGCCTGTTAGCGTTTTCAGCTTTAAAGATGCAAGCATCCAATGATTTGCTTGCACTCACCCTCTCCTTAGTTGCAAGCATATATCCAATTCAAGTATTTATATGGGAACACGTACTCTTTAATTATTAGTTATTTGGATGAAGATTTGTTTATTCTTTTTCAGCTTTAAAAGTTCACTCGATCCTTGCTCGATCATGTAAATGGTAGTTTATCGGTAAGTTCAATTTTGTAGCGGCAGGAGGGAAAACGTTGTGGTTGGACGAGACACTACTCCATCATGGTTCGTGTGCTCAAATTCTCATAATTAAAGGATGCTTTTAACATATGGTGTCAAGATTATTCATTATATCTGGAGCTGTAATAATTCTTACGGATAAAATTAATTAGTGGGATATTTTACGAACTGTTTTCATGTTGAGTCTAATATTTTTACGAACAAGAAGAGCATAATTCTCGATAATCACTTCGTTTATATTACTAAATCTTGTTTGAATCATAAGTTCAGAAAGACTTAGAATCCATTTTTTAGGATGGAATTAATCAGGGCTGTTTGGAAGGATTTTACATTTGTCCAGACTTTACACCTCAACATTAATTCTTATCTGGCAAAGCTAAAAATTAATTAAATTCTCTTGCAAGTGGGCTGATTTATTGGAAGAATGACTAAATATTAGCCGATACTTTAGCAACAAATATTTGATACATTAAAGATTAATTACACTAGTGTTTTAGGAGAAAGATATGCAGTTTTTATAGGATAAAGATTGTCGGTTTTCCTTATAATTCTAGACTTCTATTCTACTTGCACTCATGTCTCTGTTGCCTTGTATATATACGATACATCACATAATAAAGAATAACATTCTGGCGTTCCAAAGCAGCAGCTCTATTCTTAATATTGTTGGTTCTCTGTTCTTTTTTCTTTATGGTGTTAGAACATGTTTGACTGACATATGTTTTACTTAAAGTTTTCTATGGAAGTCTCTTCTAAATATGTTGGTATTGATGAAATCAACAGATCTTCTAAATATGTTATATCGGCCTCACACTGTTGATGTTGCAGTATTAAAAAAACAAGACAAGGAAGACAAGATATTCCAACTGCTATCCAGTCTTGGTCCAGATTATGAAGACCTTCGAAGTCGAGTTCTAATGAACTATGATCTTCCATTCCTTGCGAATGTATGTGCTATAATACAACGAGAAGAAGCTCGCAGAAAGATCATGAATCCAAAGCCAAGAATCACTTTGCCAGAAACTTGTGTATATGTTGTTATTAGGCAGATGAAGAGTAACAAATCTTACAAAGGAAAGCGAAGCGACCAGATTTGAAATGCACTTATTGTCATAATCTTGAACACACAATCAAGCGATGTTAGACTCTTCATCCGGAATTGAAGCCTAACTTTGAAAAGGAAAAGGGACTTCAAAAAGGTTATGAACATAAAGCTCACGTTGCTGCTCACTCTATTAATATTTCTTCTCCAATCAATGTGGTAAACTTTTTTACCAACCCGGCTGCTCTTCTTAATGATTTTGCCATTTATCTTAAAAAAAAGGGTGATGCTAGTTTGACAGCCTCAAAGAATTCTGATTCTACAACTCTTCTTGGTAAGTTTGTTGGCTTCTTAGCAAACTATGATCTTCTATCACAAGAGAATTTAGAAGGTATTTTGATTACTTTTAAAATTTCTTTAGTTGCTAACACTGTGCATAATTTTTGGGTCATTGATTCGGGTGCCTCTGATCACATAACAAATAAAATGACTAGCTTACTTCATTTTGAAAAAATTACTTCTCCAACTCATATTTCTGTTGCAAATGGAAAGCATGTCCCTGTCAAAGGTAGAAGGAAAATTAAATTGCTCACTGAAAATATTAAGTCTTTGGTTTTATATGTTCTATCTTTTCCATTCCAATTGGTTTCCATTAACAAGGTCACCCAAACACTAAATTGTCGTGTTATATTTGACTATCACCAAGTTCTTTTTCAGGATCACGCCACCAAGATGATGATTGGTGAAGGTTTCATTTTTCAAGGACTTTATTATTTTTCAAATAATTCTAAGCGACCTCAAATTTCTACTCTTTCTTCCCTTTGTTAGGATCAAGTTTTATGGCATCAACGTTTAGCCCATCCCTTTGAAAGTGTTCTTACAAAATTAATGCCCAGTTTAGATGCCAAAAACATCACCTGTGATACATGTCATCTATCCAAATCCACCAGACTGCCCTTTTCACCCTCTTTGTCTAGAGCTAATGAGATGTTTGAACTTGTACACTTTGATGTTTGGGGTCCAATCATTGAATCTTTTGATGGCTATAAGTATTTTGTTACTTTCGTCGATGATTTTTCTCGTGTAACCTGGATATATTTTTTAAAATTCAAAAGTGAGGTTGTTGATGTTTTTAAGGATTTTCATATGCTACTCATGACTCAATTTTCTATGAAACTTAAAATCCTTAGATCTGCTAATCGTACCGAATACATGTCTCAAAAAATGACACAGTATCTAGCTTCTCATGACATTTTACATCAATCTAGCTTTGTTGGTACACCCCAACAGAATGGGGTAGCTGAACGTAAAAATAGAGATCTATTAGAACAAACTCGAGCCTTGATGATACAAATGCATGTTCCTAAATCCTTTTGGTCTTAAGGAGTATTATCTGTTGCATATATAATTAATTGGCTACCTAGCCGAGTGTTGTTGTTCAAATCACCACTTGAAGTTTTACAAAAACAATCACCTGACGTATCACATTTAAGGATGTTCGGCTGTACATGTTTTGTGTATATTTAGGCTTCAAATCATGACAAACTTGATCCAAGGGCTACTAAGTGTATTGTTTTAGGATATTCTTCAACCAAGAAGGGATATAAATGTTATCACCCTCATTCCCGGAAACTATTCATATCAAGAGATGTTTAATTTGAAGAAACTACTCCATACTTTTGTGAGATAAGTCAGCAGACATCCCAAAAGATCTCTTCCCTCTGCTTTATCCAGCTCCCACAAACATGGTATCTTCTTCAACCTTACTTCCCGCTACTGGCAACACCCTCTTATCAACTTCTGATGTGCCCTCAGGTACAGGGAACTTCGGTCAAACTATTTCAGAATCTGAAAAAGGTGATGAACACTCTAAACCTGATGCAAATTCCGGTAGTAGTATCTCTGTGTCTACTGCTAGTCCTTCTTCTAGCTCAAGGGTCGTTAAACGTATTATGGCTTATCCCGAGGGTGATGCCCTTAATGAGCAATCTGAATTGGATGCTCATGTTATTCCTCTGCCACATACTCACAAAAATCCAGTTCATAATTGTTGTTACTCATTTTTTGAGTCATACGTGTTAATGAAGATGGTGTATATCCCTTTTAAATCGAAGGCATGAGTTTAGTTCAAAGTTGCTGGGAGATTGACAAAAGCAAATAAGAAAGACCTAGTTTTTCAAACCCTGTTTCAGCTGGCATCTGCTCTCCTTATCCTTCCCCTTTGCTGCTGAAATTGTCAGGATTCTTAGGCTAATTAGGAGTCTTTATAATGCTAAATTCGTTCCTTTGTAATCTAATCTTTAAGGTTGGATAAATCCCTCAGAAGTTGCAATAAAAAACTGATTCTGCTGCTGTCGCAATTTTTTGTTCCAAATTAGGCCTTGATTCTAACTTGGTTTCGTGCAATATGTGACCATCCCAGCTATATTCTGTCACTCATGACATGTTGAAAAATTGACCTACACCTTTATTGGGTCCTAGGGCTCACTATTCTTATGGCAGATTCTCAGTCAAATTGGGATGCTTGGCATTATCAGTTTCCTAAATTAGATCAGGAGATCCTTTTTGACCAACCAGATTGCAGCCAAATTCTTTTCCTCAAAATGAATTTATCTCATTTTTAATCCTTCATAAAAGTTGTATTCTTATACACATAGATGAATTTGGGTTTTTGAATCGCTTGATTTCGATATCAGAAGCTCAAGATATTCCCGTTTGAATATCTAAACGTGAAAGCAGAGAATTCTGTCGCGAGAAGGATTCTGACCTGAGTTTTGCACTAAAGACTCTACTTCCATCATAATTTTATTGGTCATTATTCATAGTTCATACTCTCAGTCATATCGGGATGCTCAGTATTGTCAGTTTCTGAATCAGATCAGGAGACCCCTTTTTTACCAACCAGATTGCTGCCAGATTTTGTTCTTTAAAACAATTTTATCTCACTTCGAATCCTACATGAAAGTTGTAGTCCTACATGTGTAGATGAATTTGGGTTTTTGAGTCACCTGATTTTGATATTAGAAGCTCAAGATATTCACACTTGAATATCTAATTTGAAAGCGAAAATTCTGTTGCGAGAAGGATTTTGCCCCCAAGTTTACAGGACTGAATTGAAAAAAGACTGAAATAAAGGAATTAATTGCAGATAAAAATTGGAAGAAACTTGGCTGGGTTTTGAAGAAATAGAAAAACAGGGATAGGATCAGAGAATGACAGAAATTCTACCACGATGGGTTACATTTCTGCTGCCTTTTTAACAACAAACAACACCATCTTTTTTTTTTTACATTAATTCTCTTCTTTAGCTAGACGATGCCATATGAGAACAGCCCCATCCTGGAAATATAATTAGCATGGTATTGTACCCCGTCTGCATTCCCTTTCCTCCTCTGCAACTGTTTCCTGCTAGTTTTTGAAATTTCTCATCCTTGCATCCCCTGCAACATGGTGTGTACAAGATAACCCCCATTTTCACGCCAAATGTGCAGCTGCAATTCAGTAGCTCCAGTCCAAGGGAAACTTTTTTACGCTTCCTCTGTGCCAGCTGTGGAACAGGAAACAGAGAGGAGCCTCACACCATCTAAGGGCTGGGATTTTATTCCTAATATATACGGTTGGGATGCGGGGGTATGAGAGGGGTCTCCAAGTTCTTGCTTGGCTATATAAGCAAGCTGTTAAGTAAACAAAAGAGGGGGAGAGGACGACGAGTTTAAAATGGAGAGAGAAAAAAGAGAGAAAGGAAAAACAGAGAAAACTAGGAGGAGGCTGAGGGTAGGAGAAATAGAGAACAAGAAGAACAGGAAGAGATTACCTTGAGTCTATCCTACCTTGTCGAACAGGGGCTTACAAAGACTCTAAGAGGTTTTTGAAAAAGCTCCCAACGGCAAAAAAGAGGAAGGTTTTCTTTTGTCATTATAGGCAAAAAGGAGGAAGCTTTGCCATCAGTTGTATATCATCTTCTGCATTCAAAACGTGCAGGATCCGCAGGTATGAGTTTGGACTTGCCTTTTCTTTAACATATGTAAAGTTGTTTGTTTGGTTTTGTTTCTTTTCAAAATCTGTTTCTGCTTCTGTTTCGGGACGTCATTTTCCATCTTAGCAACAAAGTTGTATGCTTGCTCATTGTTACTCCCATGACTTTGAGTCTAGATTATTATTTATGTTAGAGCTACGTTTTTTTACTCTCTTGTTGTAAGGAACTGTGAACTTGAAGGATCTTCATTATCCTTCCATTCCTTTGTCCGAATGTCTCTCTGCGTTAGAACGTTGCATAGGATGAGTTTGGCTCCTAAATAAAGCTATGTCCATATGGGGAAGAGAAAATTAGAGAGAGTCTTCTTGCATTTAAGGTGATACTTCGGCTGGTTCTGGAGTATGTTTTCCTTTCTTTTCTTTGAGAGTGAATAGATGGCCATTTGATTTGCTGGTTATGTTTTAAGTAAGTTTGATATACACTGTATAAAGGCACACTTTTTAAGTTCTTTCCTTTTTGTATGAAACCATCATGGCAGTGTTAGAGATTAGAAAAAGGGTGGGCTGGAGCAACGTTTTCTATATTAGGTTTGGTTTTCAAAATGTTTAGCTTTCATGTGTATATGACCTGCTCCTCTTTGTCGAAAATGATGGGTCATGCTATGTTTAGGCTCTAAGTTAAAAGGCTGGTTTAGCTTTCCAGTTTTATTGCTGTGAGAGACCGTAGGTTTTAAAAGTTTTCGCCATCCATGCCTTCCTTTGGTTTGAGCGTCTCTGTGCAACTGGAATATTTCATGGAAATAGTTATGGCTTATAGGTGCAGAAGAAAGAGTGAAAAACATGAGGGAGGGTCCTTTTTTTTTTTGTAAAAAATAAGATAACATACACTTTATTTTTTTTAGTCTCAGCATTTAATATGTGTTCTTTCCGGCTATGTGAAATGAGCATGGCATTTGTTTAAAGATCAAGAAAAGGATGGGTAGTGGGGCATGGCTTCTGTTATAGGTTTCAGTTTCAGAACCTTGTTTTTTTGGAGCATGCGGACTTGTATTTTTCTTTTGAGAATAATGGGCGGACTTGTTTCAGACATTAAATTTAAGTTGAAATGATTCGAATTGTTTTAAGCTTCATGTGAATTCTGGAATAGGCATGTGTACGGTTTGTTTTTTTTTTAATTGTGATACTTGGTTTAATTGCGTTGTCTGTGTTTTGACAAAAATATATAAAAAAAATTGTATATTGCATATAGCTAATATCCTAATATATTTTGAATTTCTTCTTTTTTTCAAAAAAATAAATATTTGAGGTTTCAAAAAAATGTATTTTAGCATGGATTTCTTAAACACAAAAATTATTTTTTTGCATCTTGGATTTTACAACATGTTTGTAAATTTCAAAGGGTGTTGGCCAATATTCCAAAAATATAAAAATCTTATTTTTAGGAATTCATCTTTATTCACTATTAATGTTTGGATAAAGAAATCCAAAAGGGGTAAATATCCAAAATATTATTAGGAATAATTTGTTATTATTCACTACAAATGTTTGGATAAACAAACCCCAAAGGGGTTAATATCCAAAATATTATTAGCAATAATTTGTTATTATTCACTACAAATATTTGGATAAACAAACCCCAAAAGAGTTAATATTCAAAATATTATTGGGAATAATTCGTCATTCTTCACTGTCAATATTTGGATAAAGAAACCCCAACTTGTTTATTTTTAACATAAGGGCAGATTTATGCCTAAAATTTTATTTAGAACAATTTAATTGCACATTCTTGAAAGAAGCATCAATTATAATTGGGTACATTTCAAATTTTGATGCCACAGTTTATGAGTTATGAAAATATAAAATACCAAGGCAAAATGGACTTTTAAAACACCTTAAATTTCCTTAGATTTCTAACTTAGTTTTTTTGTTTCTCTTCCTTGCGATTTACAAGTCCCGAACACTTGAAATACTAAGGGAAAAATAAGTTTTTAAGCACAATGAATCTCCTTAGATTTCTATCTTAACACCTTGAATTTCCTTAGATTTCTAACTTAGTTTTTTTGTTTCTCTTCCTTTCGATTTACGAGTCGCGAACACTTGAAATACTAAGAAAAAAATGAGTTTTTAAGCACAATGAATCTCCTTAGATTTCTATTTTAGCACCTTGAATTTCCTTAGATTTCTAACTTAGTTTTTTTGTTTCTCTTCCTTCCGATTTACGAGTCGTGAACACTTGAGATACTAAGGGAAAAATGAGCTTTTAAGCACAATGAATCTTCTTAGATTTTTATCTTAGCTGTCTCTAAATTCATAAATTCTAAATTTATTTCAAATCAAACGTAGACTTTAAGAGATCTACGCCGTTCCTCTTTGGCACTCTATAGACATATCTAAAGGTATGATCCATATTGGTCGAGGGTTCTTTCCCTTAGACTTTGAACCCAAGTTCGTTCATCATAGCAGACTTATCCTAGGAAACTGATGGGATTAGACAACATCAACACCATAGTAATTATAAGGCAAACCAAACACCAAGTAGCTTACCTTAGGTAGGGCGTACTAAGGGTGCTAAAACCTTCCCTTTACACAACCAATCACTTGCCTTAGAATCTCTGAAAGGCCAATTAGGTTTTCTAGTGACCATAATACTAGGTGGCGACTCCCTTTTTCACAAAATAAAGACCCCGACATCAATCCCTGCTCCGGAAAGGGTCGTTGTGACGTCGTGCTCTCACGAGGGTACGACAATAATCGTGCTCCTCCAATTAAAATGCAAGATTTTGTCACTTTTACAGCAAGACATCCTATTCCAAATTCCCTTCCATACCAACAACTCTTACTTGCCTATACTGCATTTCTTTCTGCAATATCTAATGTTCGTGAGCCATGAAATTTTCAGGAAGCTAATTCTCAAGATGAATGGAAACATGCCATGAATGATGAACTTCTACCTCTTGCTCGGAATCAAACCTAGAGTATTGTCAAACTTCCCAAAAGAAAACACGATGATGGTAGTCGGTGGGTGTATAAAACAAAGTTTAATTCTGATGACACCATTGACAGACACAAGGTACGTCTTATAGCTCAGGGTTTTACTCAAACCTTTGGAGTAGATTACAAGGAAACCTTTGCTCTTATTGCAAAGATGAACATTGTTCGTGTTTTACTATCAATTGTCGTAAACAGTGGGTTAATGTGTCAGATGGATGTTAAAAATACTTTCTTGCATGGGAATCTTGAGGAAGAAGTCTGCATGAAATTGCCTCCTGGTCATCTTCAAGCTTCAGATCCTACCTTAGTGTGCCGACTTCACAAATCACTTCATGGTTTGAAGCAATCTTCACATGCTTGGCATGCTCAATTAAGTGTTGTTCTTGAAGAGCTTGGTTTCAAAAGGAGCAATGCAGATTCATCCTTATTTGTTCATATTGGACCTAAAGAAACATTGGTAGTTCTCATCTACGTTGACGATCTCATTATTTCAGGAAATAATAGTGGGGCTATATCACATCTCAAGGCAACATCATTTCCAAATTAAAAATCTCGGCAAATTGAAGTACTTTCTTGGAATAGAAATGGTTGCTGCTCATAAAGGGTTATTTCTTAATCAACGAAAATATGTTCTTGATTTACTCAAGGATGCTGAGATGATGGATGCTAAGCCTGCCCCTACTCCCTTGGACAATAAATTGCAGCTTGCCAAAAATAGTAAGCCTCTTAAATCTATCAATCATTATCAACATCTTATAGGTAAGCTCATTTATTTTACTATTACGCGACCTGATATAGGATACGTAGTTAGTCTTGTTAGCCAATTCATGCATGCACCTACTATTTTTCATTTGAGTATTGTCAAGCGAATCTTACGCTATATATAAGTCTCTATTGGACGTGGAATTGTCATGGCCAAAAACGATCACACTCAGATAACCGGATATAGTGATTCAGTTTGGGCAAGTAATGTTATTAATCGCAAGTTGACCATCGGCTATTGTATGTTTGTTGGTGGTAACCTTGTCTCCTAGCGTTGCAAGAAACAACATGCCATTACACACTCTAGTGTCGAAGCTGAATCTCGTGTCATGGCATCAGCTATTTGTGAGTTAATTTGGCTTAAAGGTCTCCTATCTGAACTAGGTTTTTCAAGTAGCATCCCTATAACCTTGTTCTGTGACAACCAAGCTGTCATGCATATTGCAGCTAATCTTGTGTTTCACAAAAGAACAAAACACATTGAGGTTTATTGTCACTTTATTCATCAACAAGTTCAGTCTCAGACTATCCAAACTCATTATACCCACAGTCATGATCAACTTGTTGATATGTTCACCAAATCCCTAAACTCTTGTCACTTTCATTGACTGTTATCCAATTTTGGATCAATCAATCCCCTTGATCCAGCTTGAGGGGGAGTATTGGAAGAAGACTAAATATTAGCCTATTCTTTAGCAACAGATATTTGATACATAAAGAATTAATTACACCAGTGCTTTAGGAGAAAGATATGCAATCCTTTTGTAATTCTAGATTTCTATTCTGCTTGCACCCACGCCTCTACTGCCTTGTATATATACGATACATCACATAATAAAAAATAACATTATGGCGTTCCAAAGCAGCAGCTCTG
>Ga0325411_1009184_pt1 | contig 10600 bp, 6 predicted proteins | sample PopdelMetagenome_13_FD_206181 | JGI IMG/M metagenome (GOLD analysis project Ga0325411, IMG submission 206181) | Populus deltoides microbial communities from Bellville, Georgia, United States - Xylem-PdIQD-R4 | ecosystem: Host-associated > Plants > Phyllosphere > Stem > Wood/Secondary xylem...
TCGGTGAGAAGAAAACTGCTGATAACGGCTACCCAAACTATCACCCCCCCACCCCTCTTCCATTCATGATTCTGTAGTTGAGCGCCATAAATCATTATGGAAGATGGAAGACTTACAATGCACACATACACAGACTAAAAAAGTAACAGCAAGGAAACATTGGCATCAGCAATTCAGCATTGAATTGGCACCTTCTTCATCCAAAAGGGAACGATAGAAAAAACAGTTCTTGCCAGCTATGACTTCTATTCAGCTATTCTAATTTCTCACCTTTGGGATCCACTATTATTCATATACATAACATGGACTATCTATAAATTATTTATACATGGACAATACAAATGCTAGAAAGAAATTTGGGTACACTACTATGAAACTTTTTTCCCTTCCCTAGGAAGCTTAAAAAGGAGAAACGAACCTGCTGATGACATTTCTCTAGTCACGGAACCCCTTCAGACCATTCAAACTTGATATCAGTTTCTCGGTGGTTATTCCCTTGTTCTGACCATTCAAATTTGAAATTGTTTTCTTTGTGGTTTTTGGTGACATCCGTGAGATGCTGCCTCACAGATTTGTTATTCACTTCAAACACAAATGCCATTTCCCTTATCTGCAGATTCAACAATTTCAATTGTATTAATCCACTTGCAAGTAATAACAAACCAAGGCAAGAAATTAGATAGTTCAGTATGGAAGAGCAGCGAAAATACAGTGGAGCAAATAAATGACAGTAAAACTACTCTAAATAGATTTGAACTTGGAAACTATGAAGACTGCAGAAGCTGCGTACCTCAATCAAACTACTTGACCTCAGACCCATACTCTGTCCAGTCATGAGTTCTTTGCCGTTCAAAAATATCGGACTCCTACCAAGATTTTTTAAAAAGAAAGAACCATCTCCTTCCATCGTTATGAGTGCCTAGCAAATGAAAGACAACCAGTCATGCTTTCATGCAACTCAGAGCAGCATAGGATCTTAAGAAGCTAAAATGAGGGTCTGACAAGAACTAATATAAGCAGCAAATATTTTATTAAGAGAAACAATCTACTTCAAGTTTTATAAAATGTCTGGCATTGCTGAACAGAAATATAGATTAAAAACATCTGAATAGAGTGCAAATACTTCTCATCTTTGGATTGTAAACTAGCTCCTCAGGTAAGAGAAACAATGATCAGGGTCCCTAGGCCAACCTCAAGATGGTGAGATACACATTCAATTCTACAGAGAAATTTTCCCTAATAAATTTTTTTTATTCCTTTATTGCTACTGTTTTTGCTCCTCTTCTTTATGTCCTCTTCAGTTTCATGTTCCCTTGAGTTTTATAATGAATAGTGATGCTCATATATGCAAGCAGTCACAGACCATGATACCTAAATAAAAAATTTAAGACTCAGAAAAGTCTGTATCCATAAATTAAAGAGAGGTTTGTCAAGTGAAAAGGAACAACATAAACTCAAGCTCTGGCAACCAGCTGTAAATGCAAAATCTAGAAAAAAAAATTGAATCAAAGGAAATTTAGAGAAATCTCACCTGCCGTCTTGATATTTTGTTGGCAGGCCCTTCTCTTTTCAAGTCAATATCAACATCCATATCATCTGTTGCTCTGCCAAGCACAACCTACGCATAAACAGGAGGTTCATAAGAACAAGAGAGCAATCCTACAAGTAGATAAATGATCAGTCCCCGATATGTTATCTTGAAAAATAAAAGGTCAAACATCAATTTAACATGCCTTGGTGTCCTTTATATAATGCTTCAAATGGCGCCCATACAAGATAGCAAGTGCTCCTTGAGATGCAAGGGCTCTTTGCATAGAAGATCGAGCACACTGTTCCAACCTTATAATTGTCCTCGTAGCTTCTTCATTCTGATACCTTGAGACTAGAAAGTTCAATTTAACAGATATTAGCTCAACTTACATGAAAAATCAATTAAATAGCAGAGTTATTTCAACTATCTGTCTAAAGAATCAATCTCTTTCTCCTTTATTAGTTAATTGATGTTAGTCACCAAATTCAATTAATTAGTGATCACCACTTTTGCCAACTACCACCAGCAATTAAAAAGTTATTTTGAGGCTAGTGTGCAAATAAATATAGCTAAGTGTGTGACTCTTAAGTCGGATGTGTTTGCACAATCAAGTAACACAACAAGCAAAACATCAATGCCCTACCCTCATGATTAATAAATGAATCCGAATCATCCGGGCATAGATCCATTTCAAGTATCTGAAGGAAACAAAAAAATATATATAAGAGAACAATCTAGGAAATGTATTTAAGCAGAGATTCTGAGAGGGTCACCAATTAACAAAATCTAACTAATTTACCATGGCTTCAATGTCTGAAAAGCAGGGAACATCATCATCACTACCACTTTCTTCCTGATTTGATGTTGAGGGTACTGATACAGCTTTTACAGGGAAACTTAAATTTTCATGTAATGTCGCTGACTTTAGTAGTCCAACTGTAGAAGGAGTAGGAGTTCCCGGGGCTTCTCTGCACTGAATTGGGTCTGCATGGGTTGTGATAACTGATCTAGACATCAAAGCAGGAGACTCACATTTGGCTCCATAAAGAACATGTTGGTGTCTTGGACTGGATACTGGCAACATAGCCTGCCCAACCATCCGTGGAGAAGTAAGACATTGAGCAGGTTTTTCCTCTTTCTTCAGCAAGATTAGCTCTTGTTTGCAATCCTTTTGATTAACACTCGAGGAAGGCAGGTAGGGATTCTTCTTAGAAGTTTGCTCTATTTTGGGAGAAGAAAATGTTTTAGCTAGGAATACATCATCATTGCATGGGATCTCAAAGTCTTCCATGTTTAGAACGCACTCCATCTCTCCATCATTTTCTTCAGCAGACAAAATATTTGATGCTGATGTAGATGATGGCGCACTCATTTCTAACACAAAATTACTATCCTGATTGCCACCAACAGAATACGACTCCTCTGGAATAACCTCTAACTCTGTAGGGCATGCACTATCAGGAATTCCAAGGCTTGTATCTGATGCTAATATCTCTGGAGCTTTAACATGAGGCACGTCACCTTGAACATCAATAGGAGAACTCACCAAAAGTGTAGTAACACTATCGTAACAAGATTTATCTATCGCATCTTTCCCATCAACATCCATAAAAAGTGGTGCATCCTCATTAGGAAAGTTCAAGAGCGAGTCTGAAATATCTGGAAAATCAGATTCTGAAATTGCAGTTGACCTATCAAGTGCATCAACAGTAGGTTCCTCTTGGAAAGTTACTCCTGAATGGTTGACATCCACTCCTGCCAAACTTACTTTATTCCCATCGACAACATCATTGTCTACCAACATTCCCTCTCCACTATTACCTTTACCTTCAACACTCGCACTAACTGGCATTTCAGGCGCAGAAACATCTTCCATCGTTTTCCACAACGGCACCCTTGGCACCAGAGACGACTCCGCCTGAATCAAAACATCCCTTTCCGGCACACCACATGGCCCAGCTTCCTCACCTCTCTCAGAATCTCGTAACTCAACCAACCCATCTCCAATATCCTGCACATCCTTTCTCACATTTTCCCTCTCGAAACGCACATCCCCCACCCCACCTTCATCCTCCCCAGAAAATCCAAAATGCACTCGATCATCCTCTCCAAACCCACCATTCGCTTCACAACCACCGCCATCCAGTGAACCAAGAAAACCAAAACCACCACCACGCTTCCGCATTTTCTTCCTCATTGCATAATACAGCTGCCTAACACATTCGAATTTTCTCTTAACAGGATCACTTTCTTTCACAACAAAACCAAATTTACTGTTGCCATTACTACTACTACTTACTTTTGAGTAAGAAAAATTAGAAAGTTCTAACTCTACCATTCTACTAGATGCTTCGGTGGATACCTCATTATCATACAGCAAAGAATGCCACCGATCCCTCAATTCACGCACACTAAATTTCCTCGAAAATCTCACAGCTCCTTTCGCTAGGGCTTCCAACGATGCACCTGCCTTTAATCGATAGAACACCAACAGCACAGAGAATTAAAATATTTTTTTCGAAAGCTAGGGTTTGGTGTAGAATTGAGGAATGGAAAATGAAGAAATCCAGAATGAGAGAAATGAAATTACCTCGATAGCGTTTTTTAACAAGAGGTCGTCTTCGGGGATCCACGAGGGAGGAATTGAAGTGTTGGTAGTAAGAATAGGAGTGGCAGTAGCAGAAAGTGCTGCCATATATGATAGTACAAGAGATTTGGAGGGAGGGAATTTGGGATTTGAATTCTGGGGATTTGATTTTTTTATGGAATTGGGAATTGGATTGGGGATTTGGGAGGAGTGAGAGTGAGAGTGAGAGAGTGGAATTGAAAAACGCGGGTAACGTTTTTGTGAATATCCGTTAGGATATTACGTTATGGCTGAGGGGTGAGTTTAGACGGCGTCTGTGAGAACTGGATCTCTCGGGTAAGGGGTTTTTTTTTTCTGCTTAGGTGAAGATTACCTTTTTGCCTAGTGAGTTTATGGTAAATTTTCATCTTGTCAGTGTTTCAAACTTGATATTAAAAAGGATATTGAGGTGCAAAAAAGGAAAAGTAAATTTTACCCGATTGGATTTTGATGGAAAAGTGAAGGTGCTTGGTTTAACAACAACGTGTACTGGTCTTATCAACTAGTGAATCGGTGAATCAAACATCAAATTCATTTCGGTTTTAAATTAAATCATTCAAGTATGATTAATTAAAACAATAATAATTAGTGCGACCTTTATCCTATGATGAATATAATTTAATATTTTTAGTACAAAAAAAAAAACGTTGGAAATAATCATCCTTTTACTGTGGCGGGTTGCCGGTTCTCCTATCAAACTAGGGGATCAATTATTTAATCATTGGGTTACTCATGTAATATAATCTTTTAGCATTATATATATATATATATATATATATATATATATATATAAATATAATTTCATGTTTTTTTTAAATGCATTTACGATACCCGCGGCATATCACAAACACATATAAAGTACCTTGTTATTCTTTTTAGCCTTGTGTCTCGATGCTAGTGCTCATTTTGTTATGTTTTTCTTCTCTCTGTTTAATCAAATAAGGTAAGAATTCAGCGGATTTGGTTTGTGTAGGGCGGCGGGGAAAGAAGGGTTCGGAGGCATTGGTGTGGTGTTGCCGACCTGTGCCAAATGGGGTTTGGGCAAAAACAGTGGATAATGCATTTGGTGCTTACACACCCTGTGTTGTTGACTCCCTAGTATATACATACACACATACGTACATACATATGACGGTTGATCCAGCACATTTCAATCATATAATTATTAAGCCTGCAGATCATAAGGGATATTGCAGAGTGCTACTCCAAGTGGAATTATATTTGTGAAAAAAAGCTTTAATATTTAATTAATCCATAAGGAATGACATTCCTTGCTCAAATCACAATCTAATAAGCTGTCATACACATTACCCTGAGGTAAATTACAATCTATGAAAGTATTTTTACTTCCAGGCTCTTAATTAATTATTAAATGATATTAGATAGCATCTCTAGTTAGCACACGCATTTAGATAGGATGTCTGAAGAGCTGGAAGCTCGACCTCGAGCACCACTCAAGGAAGGCGAAGTTCATGGGCTCCAAATCCATCTCCAAGGTGAAGATTAGGGAGGTGGTGGTGGTGGTTGTGCCCGTGATGCAGGCGGAATGCATAGAGGTTGGAAGCCCCATTTGCAAGTGCAACAGCAGCTTCATTATCCACTAAACCATACTGTCGATCCTCTAGTTTTGCTTCCTTAAATCCCAAAGCACAAAAGTAAATAAAAATCTCAGGTTTAATCCATGTGTTTTTCCAAGTTGGAAAATTAGCAAAAACAAGCACATAAAAGTTTAGATTCTTACATATTCCATCAAGAGGTTTCCATGTCTCTCCTCTAAATTCTTCACCTGCAATTAATCGCCAGAGAATTTGTTCCAAAAGCTACATGCATGAAATTGAATAGGTAAAATGTTCTTTTTATCACTAACCTTCTTCCTGTAGGTTTCGTTTTGTGTTTTGATCACATGGTACTGTAAATAATCGAAGAATGTTGAAATTGTAAGTGTAAAGTGTTACAAGGCATATCCCTTCTATAGATGAGGTTAAGGGTAACCCAAAATCCAGTTCATGAAAATCCATAATGCAAAGGTAAAGAAGCACAAGTTAAAGGGTGTGTATTTTCTTTCTTACCAGGGTTTCCAAGAATCCCAAAATGATAAAAATTGAGAAGGATTAAAATAACTCAAATTTGAAAAAAAAAATGATAAAAGAGTTCAACTAAAACATAATATTAATGTACATAAAACACCGACCGGTTAATATCATATTTATAAGAACTAATTTGAGAGTTTGATTAAATGTAAGATTCGAGTTGTAGATTGATGTATAAATTTGTATAAGTTGATCCAAAATTCAACCTTTTTAAAAAAAAAATCCTCAAAACAACTTTGATTTGGTAAGGAAAAAAACCTAGATTGATCTAGATTAACCTGCTTGATACACCCGGACCGAACTCAAATTACTAGTAAGCTCAAATTTTAGGAATTAGAACTTGATAATTATATAAAGATGTTCACTTGAAAACATCTGACCTTCCTGCCACGCACACCATTCAAGGCTTCAGTCATATGTTGCTCAAGACCGCGCAGATGATCAATGCTCAGATCATTCAGGCCCTCTCCTCTCCTCTGCCTGTTAAAAACAAATACCTTAATTAGTAGCTCCACAAATTTACAGATATTCCCATAAAAACCATAACTACATGCATATATGCGAAGGTTATTTCTTTTGAAAGTTACCTGATTTCTTGTCTCAGCTTATGATTGATATCATTCAGCTTCCTTAAGTGCTCTTGCATTTTCTGCAAACCTCACAAACAAAATCCTTTGAGGAATCTCATATTCGTCCTATAGATCAAACATAAGAAGAAAGACAGAAAAGAAAGGTTAACCTCGTATTGAGTGGCCCACAGATCTATGCCTAAAGCGTTCTGATATTGATCGTAGATCTTCTTTGTCCTGGTCATAATTAACAATAAAAACTACAGTTCCATTACCAAGGTTTCATAAAACTGCAACATAAAAGACAAGAAAAGAAAGAAAGAAGAGAAAGCACGGAAGAAATACTTAGCCAGAAACATGATACGAGTATACGTACGATGTGGAGGGGCTAATGTACTCATTGAGTTTGTTAGTGTTGGAGAACATGATAAGAGAGACCTTAGCATCACAAAGTACAGTGAGTTCTTGGGCTTTCTTGAAAATACCATTTCTTCTCTTCGAGTAGGTGACTTGCCTGTTTGTGGGGTTTTCTATCTTCTTGATTTCAATCTTTCCACGACCCATATTTTTTCCTTACTTCTTAATTTGTGAAAGCTGTAGCACTGAACAAAAGTAAATATTGAGGGAGGGAGAGATAAGGGCTTCTTGCACAGTACCTAGGCTTCTTGAAGGGAAAGAGAAGAAGCTGAAAAAGGGTGAAATGTGATTAAGTGGAGTTTCTAAATAAGGAAAGGGTGATGGAAAGTTGATTGTAGCGTAACTTAGAATGTCTGTGGCGTCTGAGATTGGATTTTTGAAGGGTAGCGTGAGAAGTGTTGGGAGGTTCATACACCTAGACATGACATGCAGGCAATTTACTGATACGACCTTTTCTCGAACCTGTGTTAGGTAATTGGAGGATATTTATAATTCTTTTTTAAAATATTTTTTATTTAAAAATATATTAAAATAAAATTATTTTAAAAAATATTTTTCATATTGGTGTATTAAAATGATTTGAAAATATTAATTTAAAATAAAAAAATAAAAATATTTCAAAACTATTTTTAAAACGTAAAAATAAACATGATCTAAATGAAAAAAATATTGTTAATTCAGCCCTTATATTATTGATCCATTCATACCATAAGTCCTTCCATCACTAATGTTGTTATTTGGATGCAATTTTGAATTATTCTTTGATCCATTATGAAAATTTTAATATTTAAAAAATTAGCTGAAAAATGAAAAAAAAAAAAGATCAAACCTTGAGGTGCTTAGATTAATTTTTTCTTCTTTAAAATATGCTCTTTTGTATCTAAGAAAAATCATAAAAACAACAAATAGATGGATTGAAGGCATAAAAAAACGAAAGAAGGTTACAGGATTAAATGATTTTTCAAAGTATTTGAATTTAGACAGTGTCCATTGTAAGAGGAAGCCAGAATAGTATCTTTCGTGGCAGTCAATTAAGTTCACCTATATATAATCCTACAATAACTGTGTCTTGTCAGTCTAAATAAGAGTGTTAAATTTTGTCTTGTCAGTGTAACTAAGATTGTTAAAATTTGAGGTGGTTTTTGTCAAATTTTAAGTTTGTATTTTAAAAGTTAGTATTTTAATTTATAAATTTTAGAACCATTAGAAATTTATATAATTGTTAATTTTAGAACATGTAGGATTAATCGAGCTACATGTAAGTTAACTCAGACATCCACATAAAATATAAGAATATTATATCACAAATATATATATATATATATTCACATTAATTAAAATAAAAATAGGTGCAGCTAAGTAAAAAAATAACATAACATCACAATTTCGTTATCATATTCTCACATTTTAATGTGGATTTACTGCTCTCTTTTTTTATTTTAACCCTTAAACTTTTATTTTACATGATTGCATCTTTTTTTAGCATAATTAAAAAATAATTGAATCAAGTTTATTGATTGAGAAAAAATTTGAAAGACGAGTGATAAAAGTGAAAAACACACCACAAATAAATGATGCTTTAAAAATCATCACAAAAAATTTATTTTAGTTCATAAATTTTACAAATTATACTTGATCGATTCTTCACTAGTTTTTCAATTCAATTTTAATATAAAAGTTTTTTTTTGTTTTTTTTAAAGAATGTTGGATTCTAAAGGAAAAAAAAGAGAAAATTAATATTGACATTGATTCTGTACGTTAAAATAATCAATTTTTATGTCAAAACAAATTATTTGGCGAGGGGATTTGAACTTAAATGTTTTTTTACATTGAAATTGCCTTAAAAATCATATCTAAACTTGGAAAGAGCTTTTATTTTGGGTTATTTTTTGGCTTTTTGTGGTTTTTTTAAAGGTTATTTACGGGTTTTTCAAGGTGTTTAAGTTTAGTTCTAGGTGTTTTGGATCAAAATTAGGTTAAAAAATAGATTTCTAGGTTAAAAAAGCATAAATACTATTTTTTTAGGCCACTAAAATGATTGGAATTTGGAGAATACTAAACGACACACCGTATGATTTTTTTTTCAAAAAATATTAGGACATACAACATGTCTTTCATCCCAATTAAATAAAAAAATATAGAGCTCTTGCACGGGCTGTCCTAGCATGCCCATGTGCATGCCATTTATAAATGAGCCCAGCACTTGTCTGCCTCTTTTTTTTTTATTTTTGCCTTTTAAAATATTTTTATATTTTTTTATGTGTTTTAAAATAATTTATAAATTTATATTAAAATTAATGTTCATACTCTCTCTTTTTTTCTTGTATTTAGCTATTTTTAAAATAATTACAGTTTTTTTTATTTTTATATGTATTTAATTTTTATGGAGATTATTTTAATTCATTATAATTTTTGTCTGTGTTCTATATATTTAAATTTTATTTTAAAAATAAAAAATATTTATTTTTGAATATCATCTTTAATAAGTGCAACCTTAAATACACTTATTTTTTATTTTATTTTATTTTTAAATAATATTTCAAATATTTTTTATATTTTATTTTATTATTGTCCATCTATCATAAAGAGCTATCATAAAGAGCTGGCACATGACACATTATCTTCCTGAATGCGCCATGTCAGCTCGCAAATTAAAGGAAGATGGTAAATTTTTCGTACTTCGATAAAGTTAAATACTAAATAGTTGTTTGTCTTCGCAAATAATATGTTAACTAAATTATTTTTATTTTTATGTTTTATATCCACTACATTATTCTTACATATTAAATGTGATTGAATGATAATAGTAATAATAAGTAATACAATTATTTTAACCTTTGCTTCTTAAAAAAATAATCATTTAAATTTAAAAGTTAATTTTATTATATTATAGTAGAGTTTATACTTGTGTAGACTTGATTAATTTACTTTATCTTATCCTGTATTTTTTCCAATCTCTTCTTACGAAAATATCAATTAAGATTGCCTCTTAGGATTCCGTAAATCAATTCGTGAAAACATTATATATTAAAACAAATTATTATTATTATTATTAGTTAATCAAGCCTCTCTCTTAAAAAAACCACATCATTTAACCATGATGTATAATTCAATTGAGTGAAAATATCAATATTTAAGTGAATTTGAATCTCACAGCCATGTCAGATTTTATTATTATTTTTTTAAGAATAATAATATTTTTTAAAATATTTAATAATAATAATAATTTTAGCCTTGAAATTAAACCTATGTTTTTTTTCAATAGTAATAATATTTTTTTTAATTTATTAATAATTATATTTATAATAATATTTATAATATTAATAATATTATTAAATATATCTGACCCGAGTTTAAGTGGGTATAA
>Ga0325411_1009185_pt1 | contig 10600 bp, 12 predicted proteins | sample PopdelMetagenome_13_FD_206181 | JGI IMG/M metagenome (GOLD analysis project Ga0325411, IMG submission 206181) | Populus deltoides microbial communities from Bellville, Georgia, United States - Xylem-PdIQD-R4 | ecosystem: Host-associated > Plants > Phyllosphere > Stem > Wood/Secondary xylem...
TACAGGACAGATTCTGACTTCTCTTTTGTGGCCAAACTTTGAATTTGAAAACGGCAGATTTGGGTCTTACACTATGCATGAACATTGTAGGTCTATTTCTTAGCTTTCCATCCATATAAATTAAGCTTAAATCCAAGATCTACAGCTCCAGATATGATCCAATAATTGAACAGTGTTCCAATTTGAATTGAATCGGTATCTCCTTTCTAATTTTAGCTGTTTCTTTGTCCTTTCACTTTCAATAGTTAATCACATCAATCAATCCTTTGAATTGTGAGATATGCCTGCATTTAAAATGAACATTTACCATAAATTAAAGCTATCTTATATTATCAGATCTGTTATTATAAAACATGCTCTAGTTAAGGAGTTATTGATACTTCAAGTGCAAAATGATGATATAAAACCTTGATAAAAATGCACTTTTAAGTACTAATCACAAGACCTTCAGGGAACGACACAGTGAAGGAAAATTACCAACAAATTCAATCCAATGGTCAACCATTTAACATTAATAACAACAGAAGTGACAGTTTTAATTCATTGATAAAATACAACATTAAAAACCAACAATATCCTCATACAAGTATATTAGCTCCCGAAAAGCAGTTTAATATAAATACAACAATAAACAAATTACCGCAAATGAAAATGCCCATATATCTCAACATGAAATGTGGAAGAATACAATGACTCGGATAAACTTCAGCAATTGGAAAAAACTTTTTTTTGAAACCGGCATCCCATTATTCTACAACAATAAAATAAACTTGTATAAATACATTAAGCAAGTGAATAGTTAATTGATTAACGGTTAAGAAAATGTAGTAATACCATGTCAGTTAAGCATGTTTAGTGCGTGCATACATTCGTTGCAGCCATCTCTACTTCTGCTCCTTATCACCCATACTAGCCCACATTTCGCTTTTCCTTCTTAAACTCAAATACTCCGAAGCAAAGTCGTGGAACTCTCTTCAATTGAAACTCCAGGAATTGAGTGCAGCTCAGCCATCACCTTGCGAATATTACAGCCTTCATGATCCATATTAACAGATGTGGAATCACTCTTAGTCGACATACTTTCAAGTAGTTGATTGCACCTTGACAGCAACTGAATTCCAAATGTTTTCTTCTTTCTACCTCGCACATCATAATGATCTAGTTCTTTTTTTTTTGCCACCGCCTTTTGTGTTGCTGCTGCTAGACATATTTATCCTTCCAACCATTCGAGCCATGTCAGTATGGAAATCTGGAATCACATCGTCCTTCGAATCACCGCTGCCCTCTTCCAAACCATCATGAGCAATGTCGGCATTGCTTGTACCAAGATCAACATCACTGCCAGCAGGTACACCTGATGAAGGAGCCCATGCAAACGCTCCAGTTGTGACAATGTTGGTATACATTCGGTCAAATTTATTCTTCAAAGACAGCTCAATATCGACATGTTTGAATTTTTTGGCTCCTCTAATTTAAATCAAGTAATGAAGGATCAAGACTAGTAAAATTTTGATGTTGGAATTTGACAACAATAAAAGAAATTGTTGGGATGACAAGGAATGTACCTGAATTTTTTGTTTCCACCACTCATCACTAGCTATAATTGTGCCTAATTCACTATTCCATATCCTCCAATCCTTTTTGCATCAATCCCATTTGTTTTTCAATTGTGTTTTAGTGAATGTATGGCCAGTTTGTTCTTTGAATGATGTTATAAGAAATTTCCACCCCGTTTTATCGAAATGAGTATTAGGTCTCATTCCCATATCAATTGCCTTAATGCATATATCACAAAATATATGCAACATTTCCTTTATCCAAAAGTAGCCTTATCAAAAAATTCAAGACCTTCGATGATATCTTTTAACACATTTAACAAAAGTTTGAAATCAATCAATGATATCAATTACATTGTGGCACATACATAAACCGTGGACTAAAACAATAATAAAACACTCAATATTCAGCATTTATAAAAGCTGTGTGGTTAGCAACAAACATTAACCATGCATGTATTTGAATGAGAATGTTCCCGTTAATTTGTAATGAAAACTAATTGAAACCCATTAATTTTCAACTGTTTAGAAAACTCAGTTTTAGCCATGATATAATATTTGAATTATCAAGCAACACTTCATTGTCATTATGCTGTTTGGAAGCTAAAAACAGAGGGAAAAAAACAAACAGAACAAAATCTATTTCTACATTCAAAGTAACCCAGCTTTCTTTCGCAGCATGCAAACACACAAAAAGAAACTCAAAATTCTGATTTTGACTGCACAAGTAGAAATAAAAGTAATCCTACATGACATGCTAACAGGGCACTCATTATGATTACAATAAACACACGCACAGTAAGGAAATCTACGGTTGCTCAAACAGAAACAACATCAATGTGCATAGTAAACATATCAGACCATGAAAAACAACACATAAATGAAATTTCAAAGCATCACATTGTTTCTAGTAAGCAAATAATCCAGCAGCAACACTGTCAGCTGGTAGTAGACATAAAAAACAAAACCAAATTTAAACAAAAAACAACAGCAGACAAGCAGTACATAGAAGCAATTAAATTTCGCTAAATTCAAAACAATTGACGAAGGCACAGTAAACAGAAGACAATCAACAAGAACCATGAAATTTGTCAATTGCAGAACACACAGTAATTGACATATAGGAACACAGACATGCAATTTTTCATTTTAAAAAAATGAAAATAAAGATGGAGATAAGACAGGAACTTACCTCAGTCTATCTCTTTAGGTGTCCAAACCAGCACGATTCTACAACTTTGTCCTGCAAACAGACACAATGGAGATCCAGAACATAAATTAGATTTTGAGCTACAATCACTACAAAATTGACATGGGTAACACAGTACACAGAAGCATAACAGAAATGCAGGTTTTCAAGTAAAAAAATTTAAAAACTTATGCAAAGCAGAAGACAAGCAGAAGAAGCAATGAAATTTGCTATAAATTCAAAAAATTTGACCAAGGCATAGTAAATAGAACACAAGCAGCAACAACAATGAAATTTGTAGATCAATTCAACAATTACAATGTTAACAATAATCAAGCATGCAGCAGCATAGACATGCAATTTTTCATCTAAAAAAATGAAAATGAAGATGGAGATAAGGCATGAACTTACCTCAGTCTCTCTCTTTGTTCTGCAAAAACAAAAACAATAGAGACCCATTATAGAAATTAGATTTTGAGCAACATGTTAAACAAAATTGACAAGGGGAACACACAGTACTTACGGGTATCTCACTCGTGGACCTTTCCCAGCACGAATCTCTTGGGTTTTTCTGCAATTGTAACAATGGAGGGACAGATCGGTGAAGGTTTGTGTTTTTGATCTTTGTTTGGAAAGAAGGGACAGAGGGGAAGAAGCTTGCTCTGGTGTCGTCCTGTGCGTTGGTGGTTTTAGGGCAAAATAGAAACGGGGTTGTAGCAAGAGATGAGAGAGGAGAACATTTTGGGGAAGGAAATTGGGATTTAGTTCATCAATGCTAACATTGATCTGCAACCGTAACAAAAAAATTTGTGAGGTAGAGGACCGTAATTGACCATGGTTACTGAGAAAGTGTCGATGGTGAGAGAGAGGTAAAACGCATGAAGGAGCAGTATGGGGAAGGTTGAAAATGGGAGTTTAGATCAATGGTAACATTGATCTACAACCTTCTGTGAACAATTTGTTGGGTTTTTGTGACTGTTGGGAAATTGGGTTAAAGAGGGACAGAGGATAGTTGGGAAAGTAATTGCAAATTATCGGTGATGAGAGAGAGGAGAAACGCATGAAAAGCAATGCGTAATTGCTTTTCACTTTTTACAATTCAACCGCAATTTGAATTGGGACCCACGTAAAAAAAATTATGGTTAGTGATTAACCAAACATGTGTTACACTGCTTTTCTTTCAACTACAGCCGCACCAGCATATCCAAACACCATCTATAAAGCCCTTACTTCTGTTACCATCAAAGATCGATTTCCCATTCCATTTGTCGATAAGAAGCTTGATGAACTTCCAGGGGCGTCATATTTTACCAAGCTAGATCTAAGAGCTGGTTATCATCAGGTACGAGTAAATCCCTTTGATATTCATAAAACTGTCTTTCATACTCACAATGATCATTACTAATATCTTGTTATGCCATTTGGTCTTTGTAATGCCCCATCCATTTTTTAATTCGTCCTCACCTCTATAAATTCATTCTAGTATTCTTTGATAATATTTTAATTTATAGCCCCAATTGAAACATGCATCTTCAACATGTTAAAAAAGCTTTTGAAATTTTGAGGCATCACACTTCTTTTTAAACCAAAAAATATGCATTTCGGCAAAAAGAATTAGAATACTTAGGGCATATTGTCACTATTCATGGGGTCAAAGTGGACCAACACAAAATAAAGGCCATGCTTGATTAGCCTCGGCCTCCTAATGTTTCTGAATTAGGATTCCTAGGTCTTATGGGTTATTACCGGAAGTTTGTTCGTAACTATGACATCTTCCCGCTCACTGATCTCTTGAAGAAAGGCCAATTTGGGTGGACTGCAAAAGCTGAAAACTCCTTCAAGCTATTCAAGCAAGCTATGATTACCACTCCCACCCTTGCCATGCCAAACTTTCAGCAACCATTCACTATCGAATCTAATGCTTTCGGGGAAGGGATTGGAGCTGTGCTTACGCAGCAACGAAAGCCCATCGCCTTTATAAGTCGAGTCTTAGGAGTATCCAAATTATCAGCGTCCATATACGCCAAAGAGATGCTTGCAATCATTCATACCATACAAACTTGGTGACCTTATCTTATCGGGTAGAAATGCTACATCCAAACTGACAAACGGAGTCTCAAATATTTACTCGAGCAACGTATGGTCACACTAGAGCAGCAAAAATGGGTTATGAAACTGCTTGGATATGATTATGAGATACTTTATAAGCCTGGTAGAGAAAATTCAGCAGCTGATGCCCTTTCACGTGTGACAGGCTCCCTAATTCTTAATGCTTTATTTGTTTCGCAGGCTCAAATCTGGGAGGAAATAAAGACAGCAACTGAGGGCAATACTTACATGGATCGCATTGGCAAGTTGGCTGCTACCGAACCTGGCCTCCCATACACAAAGTGTAATGGGCTGATATTATGCAAGAATCGGGTAGTGGTGCCTCCCAAGTAAGCACATTCCCAACCAATTACTGCATGAGTTCCATGACTCTCCTCTTGGTGGCCACTTCGGAGTGCTGCGCACATATAAACGTATTGCCAAATAATTTTATTGGCATCCATGTATCGCATGGTGCATGAATACGTCTCCTCTTGTGATGTTTGTCAACGGGTTAAAGCTTCCACATTATCCTTTGACAGTCACTGTCCATTCCTTGTCAAGTATAGGACGACATCACCATGGATTTCATTGAAGGACTGCCTCCATCCCAAGGTAAGAACACAATCCTTGTAGTTGTCGATCGCCTTAGCAAATCCGCTCACTTCTTGTCTTTGACTCACCTTTTTATTGCTAAGATAGTAGCCGAGAAATTTGTCGAAGGCGTCATCAAATTACACGACATGCCCAGCTCTATCATCAGTGACCGTGATCCTATTTTTATAAGAAATTTTTGGTGTGAATTCTTTAAACTGTCAGGCACACAATTGAAGATGAGCTTCGCATACCATCCACAAATGGATGGTCAAACCGAAGTCATTAATCGCTGTGTAGAGCAATATTTGCGTTGTTGGTTCACCAGCAACCAAGGAGATGGTACTCTCTTCTTCTCTGGGCAGAATTTTGGTATAATACAGCCTACCATGCTTCGACCGGCATGTCACCTTTTCAAGCTCTGTATGGTCGACCTCCACTTATGATTCCACACTATTAGTTGGGCTTTTCTCCTGTTAATGAGGTCGACCAGAACTTGGCATCACGCAATGACATTCTCAAACAGCTTAAGCTCAAGTTACATTAAGCTTCCAACCGGATGAAACAACTGGCCAATTCACACCGACGTGACACCGAATTCAATGATGGCAACCTTGTTTTCCTTAAACTACACCCTTATCATCAACACACATTGTTCAAACGAGCATCTCAGAAACTAGCTCATAGGTTTTATGGGCCCTTTCCAATTGAAAAACGCATCGGCAAGGTAGTATATTAACTCCAGCTTCTTGCAGGTTTTCGCATCCATCCGGTATTCCATGTTTCTTTGTTGAAAAAGAAGATTGGTGATTCCAATACAAGTTGTCCTACTTTGCCACCTCTCAACGATGATGGTGCCATCATCATAGAACCTAAAGCAATCATAGATACTCGCTGGATCAAAACAAGGAGGAAATGTTTTGCCGAAAGCTTGATCAAATGGAAACACCTTCCTAATGAAGAGGCCACTTGGGAGAATGCAGCTGAATTGCAGGAAAAGTTTCTTGAATTGAACCTTAAGGACAAGGTTCCCGTACAAGTGAGGGGTAATGATAAACCACGAAGATCTCAGCAGTTTCTTGGCCATCTCAAAAATACTTGGACTAAGTCCTAGGCTGTAACATTCAGAGAAGAAGTCCAGTTGGCATTTGTTAGTGGAGTCTTCTGCAAAGTTGGTTATTTCTGCTTCCATGATCTTATTGTTAGTGGAGTCCTATTTGTCTGCAAAGTTGGTTATTTCTGCTTCCATCATTTAATTTCAGTTATGCACGTTAGTCATAAGTTTAGGGAGAATGGTTGCATTTATTTAAACTCTTTCAATGAATAAGAAAAGGACAAAAAATATATTCCAAAATTGTGGTCTATCTCACCCAAAGAGATCAACTTATTTTTGTAGCTTTGACCGGTAAGTATTATTATCTGTGACTCGAGTTTTGTAAATTAATTCTAATTGGTTCGAGTTAATTTTTTGTTTTTTTTTTAATTTATTTTTTTAATATTAGGTTGATTGAGAATTGAATTTTAATTTTTTATTTGTTTTCTATGTAGTTTACCACAGTCTTATGACCCAGGTTGTGAGTTAGGCCGGTTGACTTAGGGTATTTTTTGTTCTTTTTTAGTAGATATTTTTTCAATCACATACTTCAATATTGAGTTGATTTAGAATTAAACTTCATAATTTGTTTAGGTTTGTGTTTTTGAGGTTATTCTAGTCTAATAACTCGGGTCACAGATTTGGTCGGTTGACTCAAGTGATTTTTTATATTCCTTTTTAATTTCATCCTTCAACATCAGGTTGATTGAGAATTGAGCTATATAATTTGTTTTGATTTGCTTCCTATAAAGTTATTTTGGTCCTATAACTCAGGTTTCATAAGTTAACCCGAGTTAACTTGATTTTTTAGTTGAATTTTATTATCAATTTCATCTTTAAATATTGAGTTGATTAAGAATTGCTTTTAATTATAAAAAAAATTTGCTTACTATAGCGTTATCGGTGTCTCATAACCTAAATAACGGATTTGACAGATACCTAAGCTGATCAGAGTCAATTTAATATGTTATTTTTTAATATTTAAAAATAAATATCATCTTTATTTTTGTCGAATTATTTTTATCAGTTGTTCATGTTATTTTTAAATTTATCAAATCAATTATGTCACATCAAATTAATCCTCATATAATTTAAATTTTTATATTAAAAACAGATTAATAATACCTAAATATTTTTTTATTTATAAAGAAATTTAATTTGATGATCAGAATAATAATTTAGTTTATTTTTAAAAAATAAAATATAAAAAAAAATGTTCATTTTGTTTATAAAGAATGAAGGAAATGCAAACCTTATTTTATTTATTCTTCCCCCTTCCCTGGTCCTCCCTTGACAAATGTGCATGAACTTCTTTCACCGTCGCCTACTCGGCCTTAGTAAACCCCATGCATTCAAACATCTCCATTACAGTCTTGCTCCAAAACCCACGCATTTTGACTCTCAGTTTCCAACAAAGCAACCACCATCTTCACATCATTCAAACCAAGACCCATCTAAAACTATAGCAACCCAATTATCTAACTGCACCAGTTTACAAGAATTGAACCAAACTTATGCCCATGTTATCCGCACCCACGTTCTAGACGTTTACACTGCCCCATTTCATTGGAACAACTTAATAAGATGTTATACTAGACTTGGTGCTCCTAACAAAGCGCTACAAATCTATGTATCCATGTCCCATGCTGGCATCTCTCCTGATAATTATACGCTTCCTATTGTCTTGAAAGCCGCATGCCAGTGTTTTTCTATGGAGCTTGGTAGGCAGCTTCATTCCATTGCGATAAGGCTTGGCCTTGAGTTGAACGAATATTGTGAGAGTGGTTTCATTAGTTTGTACTCAAAATCTGGAGATTTTGGGGATGCATATAAAGTGTTTGAGGAAAATCTTGAGAGAAAGTTGGGTTCTTGGAATGCTATTATTGGAGGTCTTTGTCAAGGTGGGCGTGCAAAGGAAGTAATCGAGATGTTTATCGAGATGAGAAGTTGCGGGTTCAAGCCCGATGATGTGACCATGGTTAGTGTGACTTCAGCTTGTGGGATATTAGGGGATTTGCACTTGGCCCTTCAATTGCACAAGTATGTTTTTCAGGCCAAAAGTTTTGTAAAACCTGATATGTTGATGTTGAATTCACTCATTGACATGTATGGTAAGTGTGGTAGAATGGACTTGGCTTATATGGTATTTTCAAGGATGGAACAAAGAAACGTGTCATCTTGGACTTCGATGATAGTCGGTTATGCGATGCATGGGCGAGCCAATGAAGCTATTGAATGTTTTAGTTGCATGAGAGATGCCGGTTTGAGGCCTAACCATGTGACTTTTATTGGGGTACTAAGTGCATGTGGGCATGGTGGTCAGGTGCAAGAGGGAAGACATTATTTTGATATGATGAGGAATGATTATGGAATAATGCCCCGATTGCAGCATTATGGTTGCCTGGTGGATCTGCTTGGCCGAGCAGGGTTGCTGAAAGAAGCTAGGGAGATTGTTGAGGGGATGCCAATGAAGGCAAATGTGGTAATATGGGGGTGTTTGTTGAGCGCCTGTGAGAAATATTCAAATGTGCAGATGGGAGAGTGGGTGGCAAAGCATTTACTAGACATGGAACCTTGGAATGATGGGGTGTATGTGGTTTTATCCAATATATATGCTAGCAGAGGCTTGTGGCTAGAGGTTGAGAGAGTTAGATTGATCATGAAGCAGAGAACGCTAGCTAAAATCCCTGCTTATAGTTTGGCAACAACTTCGAATTGAAGGATGTAAGTCTCATTTTCGTAAAACAAAATCCAAAAGAAACAGTTTGGTCCTTTTTTGTGTGTTCGTGTGGCTGGGGGAATGGAGGGTCGCAGTTTTGTTGTTAGCTGACTCAGTTGTGTTCTTAATGTGGTGGTTCTTTTGAAAAACTCGTTCCTACTTTCTTTATCATACAAACATGACCAATGATTGAAAATCTGACCAGATCATCGAGTTGGAAGAGAGTCAAGGATTAAACATTAACTGGGCTAACCCAGACAATGATCTTGTAACGTGTTCAATATGATCTAATAAACAAATTTGTGTACTTGCTTCATATGTATAAAAAAGTTTTACGATGATACATGTCTATTCTATCCTGCAGAATTTTTGGCAGGTCGTCTATGAAAGTGTTATAGTCATGTACAAGTTTTTCAGGTTGATGCATTTGAAAATCTACTTGTTTCTAGAATTCAAAACAGATAAATAAGCATATCTCTGGAGATGATGGAGGGGGCAATTAATAAGAAGGACCATCTTCCCTTGAATCAAGAAGCTAATATACCTCTCTGAAAACTAGAGATAGACTCCGAATTATTCCACCGGATGTTCTGTGTGTGTTTTGTAGGCAGGGGGAGGAGACTCACAACCACTTATTCTTTGCTTGTCATTGGACCTCTCTGTTATGCGGGAAAATAAAGACATAAGAGTAACAAGGAGTATGTCCACTCTGAACAGTGCTCTTAGGGGATTAATCTCAAGAAAAAAGGCCCTTGACGCTAGAATGAGAAGAGTATCTCTGGGTATTGTCGTCTATTTGATTTGGGAGGAGAGGAAGAAGAGGATCTTTGACAATACTTGACATCCGGTGGATGTTATTTTCCACAAATTCCAAGTAATATTCTACATGATTGATGCAACCATATTATTCAATAGTTTCACCCACATTTAACTAGTGTTTTGCCTATGTTTTATATATAAAATGCCTTGATACTCTTTATTTTATGTTTCGAAGGCACTTTTAGATGAAAGTTGCAAAAAGGAGTAAATTGGAGATAATTGACAGATTTGACCTTCAATCGATGTTTTGTGCAGAGCGTGAGCTCTAGAGGTTGAAATGAAGTGATTCCAGTGGCATTAAAAAGCTAACATCCATAACTTTTTGGAAATCTAAGGCAAGAAAATAAAATAAGGAAGAGCATGGAAATCGCAGCCTTCAAAGTCAAATCTCACAATCTGCTACTGTTGACCTTCGGCTATTCCAACTTGAATATCTGGAGCTACAGAAGTCCAATTGATGCAAACTCAATTGTTTTGGATTCATGACTCAAAGTTCTATAAACGCTCCAAATTTCAGCCAAAAAAGATGTCATATGAGGGAG
>Ga0325411_1009188_pt1 | contig 10598 bp, 8 predicted proteins | sample PopdelMetagenome_13_FD_206181 | JGI IMG/M metagenome (GOLD analysis project Ga0325411, IMG submission 206181) | Populus deltoides microbial communities from Bellville, Georgia, United States - Xylem-PdIQD-R4 | ecosystem: Host-associated > Plants > Phyllosphere > Stem > Wood/Secondary xylem...
TTTATCTTATTAATTCTTAATACCTTGCTTGTTAAATGGTTAATCTAGATTTGTGTTGTATAACACTTGGTACATCAAATACTTGATCCTTCATAGTCTTCGGCCGACATCGTTGTTATGAGAGGAACTTGATTTGTTGTCAACATAAGTTAGCATCATGAATACCTGATAAAATTTATAAGTATGGTGTTATGTAAATAAGATGATTAATATGATGTTGATAATTTATAAAGAGTTTATACTTTACATATCTCTAATGCTATTAGTGGATCCTCTAACCTTGACATTTGTTTTTATCATTGTTTAATCTTCACATTTATCTTATATCTCAAAGTCCTCTTTAACTCATCATCACCACTACCACCATCATCATCATCATTGTTGTTGTTGTTGTTTATAATTTATATAGTTCACCTCCTTGTGGTTCGACCCCGGTTTTGCTAGGTTATTTATTACTTTGACACTTCTGCACTTGGGATAAAACATTAACTCTTTGATTGTGTCAAGCTAAACTCCAAGTCAGTGTACTAGTCGAAGGCATTACCTTTCAAGAAACGGATGAGCTATTTTACCATGAGATTACCACCAATTCCGGCATTGTTGTAAGTCTCCACAAAGTGAGCTACATGTTGCCTAAGATTCTCTTCACCATCAAATTGTTGAAACTTTGGTGGTTGATAGCTTAGAAGCATCCTTAGCAAGCCAATCATTTGGGTGTATGGCTTCGCATAAGAAAACAAAAGATGGACCAAGCTTTTTACTTGATCTATGATGATTTCCTTGATGAGTTCTTTTAGTTGATTTGTAACAACCCGGCTTTTTCAAAGCCAAAATCGGTGATTTTTTTTCATTAAGTTCTTGATACTTCACACAATGACATTTCGTGAATTAGTAATTAAGTTCCCTTCCTTATCATGGCATCATACGAATATAGTTTTTATAAATCAACATTCCCATAAAACAGATACTCAATACACATGTCCATAATATTATATTTTTATATTCATACATTTACATTACATCATATTGACATACTCATAAGTTTGCATTTATGTTCTAGTCTCGTTATCAACACAAGTGCCAAACGATAATTTTACACAACTACTACATTCTTTCATACAATCCCCATATAATTTCATAACACAACTTCCTTATAAAAGAGAATACCACGTAAATACATTTATAACATCATATCTATATGTTCACACATCCATGTTCCATTACAGTTTTCCTTACAAGTCCTTACAAAAATGCTGAAAGGCAAATATTCAACATAACACCTAAGATATACTATTACATAGCACCTTTCAAAACATGTGAACCCATGGAACTGGCTTTCCCATACGCCTTGATTGTATGATATTCCTGTTACAAAAACAACATGGATACAAGAATTGTAAATAATCTAACATGATAATAAATAATTAGAAGTACGTTATCGTTACTTTTTGTTATTAACTTAGAATGGGTACATTTCTTTTTTTACTTCTTATATGTATTGTACAACTCTTATTATTTTATTAAGTGTACTTTTCTCACTCACACGCCTCAACCTTTTCATAGGAGTTATGGGGCCAAAGTTTAACATCGGTCGGGGTTAATTACTTCACCTTAACCCGGTCATACACATTGGATACTTTTAGCTGTAGTTACTTGCAAAATTCAAACTTGGTCATCCATCTCGGATGTCATTAGCCAACACTAATCATAAAATCAAACTCGTCATCTCTTTTGGTTACCATTAGCCGAAGCCAATCATCATAATCAACTTGGCCATCCAACTAGGATGTCATTAACCAAAACTAAACGTCATACTCAACCCGACCATCCCTTTAGGATGCCATTAGCCGAAGCTAATCATCAACGCCAGTCAGCTATCCATCTAAGATGTCATTAGCCGAAGCTAATCATCAACACCACTAGGCCATTCGTCGAGGATGTCATTAACCGAAGTTAATCATCTACGCGACCCGACCATCCATTCAGGGTGCCATTAGCCGAAGCTAATCATTAACACAATCAACATTTCATAGCCTTTTCAACATTCATCAATAATTCAGTCAACATTTCATCGTCATTTCATCATTCATGAAGAATTCAATCAAAATTTCATCATTGTTTTAACATTCATCAAGAATTCAATCAACATTTCATAGTCGATTTAACATTCATAAGCATCTCAATCAACATTTCATAGTCAGTTTAACATTCACCATGATGCAATAATATATCATCCATAAGTAAGTCATTTCAGAACATTAACATTATATAAGAAAAAAGTGGAAACCACTTACTTGTTCCTCCTGCGGGTCTCTCTGCCCAGTCGCAGGTCCAATCCCGGTCGCACCACCTAAACATATCAATGATCATAATCAGCATATTTGCATTCGATAATCACATAACTCATCACCATATATATTTCAAGCATACCCATATTCAAAATCAAGTATTCCACATATTACATAACCATACAATGAAATCGTTACAAGTATTTAACTCAATCTTGTTATAGAGGTCTATTGCAGAACATCGACATCAAAAGTTGGTTTGCTAGTGGCACAGAATTTAGGCAGTGAAAACTGCTTTGCTGACGACACATAATTTAGCAGCGACCATTGGTTCGCTGTTGACATAGAATTCGACAGCAAAAACTGTTTTGCTAGTGGCACGAAAATTGGCGTAAATCGTCAGCGTATATTGGCCATAGTCGATTTAGAAACTGTTGATGAAAACTAAGCCGCTACCGACTTAAAAGTCATCAACGCAACATAGTTTCATAGTTGACGCTGAAATCATCAAGGCATATAATTTATGGCTGAAGCAGAAATTGTTGGTGAAAATTAAGTCGTTGCCGACTCAGAAATCATCAACGCAACACAGTTTTACAGTTGTTCAAATCATCAGCTTATATACTTTAGTGTTGACTTAAAAATCGCTGGTGAAAAATAAGTCGTAGCCAACCCAGAAACCATCAACGCAACCCAAGTTGCTGCCGATTCAGAAATCACTAGCGACAACCAAGTCATTTTTGGATTTTAATCTTTATTTTGCCTAAGCGTAAGGTTTATGTTAGGCTTCCCCTATTTGACACACCCAAACACGAATTTGGACAAGTATCAAGACCAATCACATTTACATTTATCACAAAGTTATCAAACCCAATCATTCATTTAAGGTCGAAACCTAATGTTACCATGATCTTGAATTCTATGTTTTCAAATTTCATCATATCACTCAACAACACAACCAAATATTCATTTCACATCATGCACTAGTCCTATTTCCAGTTTTTCACCTTCTTGGCAGGACATGGTAGTTTATTATTATCAAGTTTTTCACATTCATTCATCATCTTTAACATCATTTTGTTCTCAATCACAAGTCCTACTTATGCACTCAATCACTTTGATTCATAAATACACAAGTTTATCTATCACATGCACAAAACTTAGGACATTAACATGGTATGATTTCTGTTTCTTCTCTAGCACACCTCTAGGCTTAATCCATATCATAACACTGCACATACACTCATTTTATCACATTTTCACATAAATCCCTCAATCTTATATGTAAAAATCAGACATTAATATACACATACAGTTCTGTTTAAGTTCTATCACGTTATTTAGAAGTTTTACAAGGTTATAGTTTCAATAATTACTCATTTCCTTACAACATCTGTTTATTTCTTCATTTGGTCGGCCTTCCTTTAGGTTCATACTTCAAATTCATTCATGTTTTTATTATGACATAGTTTGTATAAGTGTTCTTTCATCCTTAAGGTTTTACTTAGGTTCCTTTTTATTACAAGTTCGAGTTATGGTGAAAAAAAACGTCACTCTCTCTCACTATAGAGTTTTTCCCTTCTCCTTTGTCCAGACCATGGGGTAATACTTAACCAAGAGATGAAATCTAAACTTATCTCATGTTTTTAACAATCTTTTTATGTAGGTTTTGGTGGTCTGTCTTTCTCCTTCCCTTCTATTTTTTTTCTTTTTTTCTCCCTCTACTGTAGTAGCCGGCCTCTAACCTATTTTTTATCTCATGGTTTTGGCTGTCACTCTTCTCTATAACTCTCCATCTTCTTTCATGGCTTCAGTTTCCTCTTTTTTTTCTCAACTCTTTGCTTACTTTTCACTCAAGAGAGCTTGCATGCAGGTTGTCTAGTTTAGTTTTTCTTGGAGATCGAGAGGTTTAGTTGCAGCAATGGTTGCAGCTATTTCTGGGGGAGAGGATGAGTCACCTTTTTTTCTCCCCCTGTATTTATATCCCCTAAAATTTTGCTGGGGTGTTTGGGGGTTGTTCCAACATATCCTTCTTCCTCTTTAAGTTATCCCAAAACTAGTTTAGTCCCTTAGATTTTGTTTAATATTGGTCGATTTATGTCCCTCAATTCTACTTAGAATTGGTTGGACAAGGACTAAATTTTATCGGGTTTTATAAAACACATGGATTCATCAGCGCATACGACCACATTTGACTCAGAAATCAGCAACGTAACCTGTGTCGCTGCCGATTCAAAAATCTGCAACGTAACTTGTGTCGCTGCTAATTCATAAGTCGGCAACGACAATGGAGTCATTTCTGGATTTATTTTTTTTAGTGTTTACATGATTTATGGTGAAGATGTCATCAGAAATACTACTGATATTTCTTATAGCTCAAATTGTAGAATCCTCAAGGAAATCTAGTTGATCTACTTGCAAAGTCTTGATGGTCAAAGTTTGGCCTTCCTTGTTCATGCTCTCAAGTTTGTTCATCAACTTTGTAATCTCGTAGTATTTTGCCTTGAGTGAAGTTGAAAGCCCCTCAACAAGTTTACCAGGTTAGCCTTTGATCCTCCAAAGATGCAGTCTCGATCATCATCGCTGACAAAGTGCCAAAACTAGAAGCCTTACTTGGATTGACATAGAGAAGTCTTCATAGGTGAATTATTGAAGTAGTCACCTTGAGTGTCGAAGAAAAGTCTACGCGCTCTATTTGACTTTTGTGGTGGAGTTACTTGTAGCTCCAGTTTTGGAGCAAGTTTCGATGCCTTTTTTACATTCGATATTGACAAAGCTCATGAATGGGCTTGGTTTATATATATAACTTTGTGATGGACTTTGTTTTCATTGGCGAGGTTGAAAAATCTTCAACAATATATCAGCGATTTAATTAAGTTGTCTTGTTGCTTTTGGAAGCGACAATGGTGATCATATTATTCCTAGTTGCCAACGAGAGGTTGTTTAAAATTCTTTCTTGAAAGGAAAAGATGAGAAATAGAGATGTGTTTCTCCTCATGGTCCTCGTTGGGTTCTACAACCAGGCCATGACGTGCCTTCTCCAGCATCTTGTCCGTTATTGGCCGATGATATAGAGCACACTAGGGACATTTGGAAATTGTGTATTATTGGCTATGTTGTAGGTAAATTCCCTAGTCACATAGCTCTAAACAACCTCATTTCCAGTGTTTGAAAATGTTATGCTTAGTTAATTGTTTATGACTCTAGATGGTTGATATGTACATTTCATTTTGAGGCTAATAAGATTGTTATTGTGTTTGGAGGCCCATACTCTGTTTTTGAAAGGCCATTGGTCTTAAAATCTATGCTAGAATTCTTTGATTTTGCAGCTACTGACATGTCCATGATCCCAGTTTGGGTGAGGTTTCTTAATCTCCCGCTTTAGTGTTGGTCTCCAACTTGTCTATCCAAGATTGCAAGTGTTCTTGGCAAACCAATTTAATATGATCTCGTCACCTCCTTTATGTCCAAGCTATCCTATGCCAAAGTCCTCATTGAGGTGGATTTGCTCTCAGCTTTGCCAACCATCATTGATATTGTATTGCCTAATAGAATGCCCCTACTGCAGTATGTTGTCTATGAATCACTCTCTTAGTTCTGCAAGCATTATTGCTTGTTTGGCCATGCTGAATCTTTCTATAACAGGGTAGGGAGACACAAGAAAGGGAAGCATTCTCTATCCGACCCCATTCCTGTACAGGTGAGTCCAGCTACTTCTGGTTTAGGGCCCTCTGCAGAGACAACTGCAGTGGATCATTAGCATCTGCAGGATAGTGGAATGCCTCAAGGTGAACCCAGTATGGATCCTATGTGTGCTGAAGTTACTGCAGTGGTTGATAGTTGGGTGGAAGTCCAAGGAAGAAAGAAGGCCAAGCTTGCAGCTAGTGTTCTAGTTATAACCTCTTTGCCATCTTCAGTGTGTGCTTCTTCGAATATAGTGCATCATGATATAACTATGGTTGAGAACAAGGATGTTAATAAAGGTCGAAGACAATACATAACTCACAGCAAAGTTGGAAAATCTCTAGCTGCTGATACTACTGCTATATTTATAGGCAGAGATTCTGGGTTTAAGTCTGGAGTTGCTAGTAAGATTGTGGAGAGGCTTGAGGACTCGGATCCTTCTACTCCCTCATTATGATGGTGAATCAAGGGATTTTTTCACTTTTGGTTGTTGGATGTTGGTGTTTGTTGCCTTCTCCTTAGGCTTGTTGTTAATGTTTTCCTTTTGTGCAATGGTTTCCCATAATTTTGTTACCAGCTGTGCTGGATTGTATTTCTGATTGGGGTTTGTGTTGTAACTGGTTTTTAACTGGTCATGTACTGATGGCTATATTGGTGTTCAAGGGAGCCTATTTCTTTTGTTTGTATATGCCTGTATATCCTAACTTGCTGGCTTCCAGCTTAGTTTTGTTTTGATCTATAAAATTTCTTACATTTGATCAATATATATAATTCAGATTCAATTTCCTAATAAGTGTAATACTGGAAATATTAGCACGAATCCCACTATCTATAATCCCATTATATACCTTATTATTGATATGATATCTCGTATAGAAGATATTCTCTCTTTACTGCTCCATGTCATTTTCTTGATCTGAACATTAAGTGGACACCAAAGTATTAACGATTCACCCTTAACCCGATACTCTACATCCCTATCACTATAATTCTCAAATTGTAGCATCTCATCATCTTCACATATGTCACTTTCGGATTCAATCTCTCTTTGATCTTGTAAAATTATGGCTTGCTTTTCTAGACATTGCGAAGCTAAGTGTCCAACTTCTAAACACCTAAAACATTTAATATCATGGTTACGAGTAGGTTGAGTTTTCCTTTTACCTTTAGAATCAACAATGACTTCTTTTTTAACCTTGGAAGGTTTGGCTTTTATGTTAAAGTTAGGCTTTGGATATGCAATCTTTTCTCTTCTATAATTCAACCTCTATGATTAAAAAAAACCCAAATTACCTATTTGTCATGTATTACTCTTACATTTCACTTGTCTTTCCACCTTATTAGCCTTATAAACCGTATCTTCTAACTCAACATAATGTTGTAATTGAATAATGTTGGCAATATCATGATCCAGCCCATTAAAAAATCTCATCATTATAGTTTCCATGTTCTCCAATACATTAGCCCTATTCATGAAAATCTTCATCTTTGTATGATAATCATATACTCTTAAACCCATAAGTCAGACTTTGTAACCTTTGATATAACTCATAGTAATAGTGTCCTAGAACAAATCTATTCCTCATAATTGCTTTTATCTCCTCCCAATTATCTATAGGTTTTTCATAATTTCTCCTCCTACCTGAAACAAGTTGTTCCCATCAAACTATAACATAATCGGTAACAACAAGTTTTACCTTTTTTCTCCTTTAAATAGTTGTGGCAATCGAAAATCAACTCAACCTTCTTCTCCCACTTTAAATAATAACCCCTAAGTTTCTATCCAAATCATCACGATACCCAAAACCTTGATGAAAACCACTAACCCTTTGACTTTTGGGCTACAAAAATCTATTCACATGACCAACTTATGCATGATCATAATCCTCAGTTTTGTCATCTATATTCTCGTCAATAGGTGAAGTAATGTGCCTTCATAACCTTTTAACCTTGGGACTCCCATGATTTATCTCCTCTTGTAAACCAGTTATTTTAGTCTCTTGCCTTTCTAATTTATATAAAAGATCTCCAAACCTTAAAACCATCCTCTTCAATTATTGTTACATGGCTATAAACCTAAAAGCCTAATTGTCCCTCTTTTTTGGCGGTGATGAATCACTTTTCGTAGACGTTGTTAAAATCTAAAAAATCATTTTAGTAGTAAGAAAAATATATTCTCACTCACTTCCTCATGCATTTACACTTAAATAGATGTCAAATCGCTCTTGTTGCACTCAAATATGGCTTCTCATCATAATATACTCACCTTTTTATCTTTTACCACTCGTACTAACCTTTTCAGTTCTTTAAGGAACTAATCTCCAACAACCAAAGAAAAACAACTTAGCAATAAAATGCTTAGTATTTTAGACTTAATAATCATTAAATAAGAAAAACTATGAAGAAAATAAATTACAAGCACAAAAATGCTAAACATTATGATTCATATACGAATGCGATACGAAGATGCGAAAACAAATGCATAAGTAAGAGAACTAATGTAATATTACTCAATTAACCCAAAACTATCTTTAGAATACTAATATTACTGAATATGAAAGTAGCATATAAAAAAAAATTGTGTTGACACAAACTGTCCCATTATGATTCATTTTGTAATTTCAGAATTACCCAAATCTAAGTATGTCTAAATAACATCAAAATTAAGATTTGACACTAAGAAACCAAAAACCCAAAGCATATCTTATTGTATGTGTATATCTCTTAGTTTCTGAATTCAATCTTTTTATAATTTCAAGCCTGCAATATTTTTTTATTTCACTTCTTCTTTTATATGTGTGTATGCACACGCATTACTAACTTTTTTCTTATAGTAACGAAATTCAAAGACTCTTTTATATTACCGTAATCAAATTTGAAGAAATAGTGAAAACAATGACAATGATGTTGAAATTTAAAAAATAGATTAATACAACATGATTATAGAGCTTTGCTCTGATACTAACTGATGTAAACCCAAATGGTAAGAACTCTAGAACCCAAATGCAAGAAAGAACAAACCCAAAAAAGCTAATATCAAATTTGGATGATAAAAGTTCGACACAATGATTATCTAAACCAGGGTGCTAAAACTATTGGAATGAAAACCCTCACTCAATGATTATAAAGAATCATGAACGAGAAATATAAAAAAGACACCACCAAGATAGTTATTTTTTGATAAGTCAAAATTGTTCAATGAAGAACAAAAAAAAAAATCAAAGTCTGTATAGAAAAATCTAAATATAAGCTAAATAAATCTATTTATAATAGGTAAAAAGGTCTTAAACAAAGTTAGAAAAATAATAAAAGAGTTCTAAATAAAATAGAAAAAAGAATCCTAAATCAATTAGGAAACTAATACAAATCTCGCACAGTAGCTTCTAGACCTTATTACAAGGCTTTCCCGATGCTCAATCTCTATGAAATGTTAAGCATAAATAAAACAAGACCTCTAGAATCTTCTAGTAAAGTTTCAGCCTAATCCAACAGTCAAATTAAAAGTTATGTTTGTTAGCATAAAATTATGCACTAGAAGAAATAAGACCAAAACCATCTCTAGTGTCCTTGAATGATAAGAAAACCTTTTCAAATAAGCTTGACATTGCCCCTTAGTTTTCTTGTAGGACATGGACTACTTGTTGACTTTATTTCCATATTAGATAAGAATTGTGAAGTTGTCAAACTTATCCAATATGAACTTCTTTACTACGATAAATGTTTCTACACACAATAAAGACTCCTAAACTAATATAGAATCAATAAAACACAAGAAAATATTTAATTAATCAAGGCTGCCACATGCTCTATTTGGACAGCCATTATGAAATAATTAGGCCCATGTTATAGGATCAACCCCTTTTGAACATAGATTAAACTGATTAAAATCTGATGGTCACTTGTTGTAGTCCCATTAAAATTCACCTTAGCTCAAATACTTTGAATAAACCTATTAAATCCACTATGAACTTCTTTGCTTTTCATCGTGTAATTGATATAATTGACATTTCTAATTGATTATTTGGTATTGTTATTGTGTTATCAACTAATCCACATCAAATTAATTCAAACTCATTAACTCTATGAATTATTTGAAAAGATATATACCAAGAGTTGCCTAGAGTGGGATGGGAGATCTATCCAAAGTATTATCGGATTAGAAAATCCAGCGTAAGAATTTTCCTAACTTTTCTTATCCAAGCAAGGCACAATTACATAAGAAATAAGAAACTAGCCCCCATTTTCAAATCAAATAAATGGTTATCACAACATATCTTATTTTCCCTTGTTACATGCTTACAAATCACAACTTTTCCTACCTGTTTTTCTATGTTTTGCAACCTAGCAAGCAAAGTGATTTAGGTTAGAAAGAGAGAATATTTATGTATGGCATGTGGGAAAGTATTAAATGGCCAACCCTCTGCTTCTTGTGGCCACCACGGCATCAACATATCTTTTTTTGTGTGTATTAGATGGTTTTGCACACAACCATTCAACCACAAAAGATATTGAGAGAAACTTCTGCTTTGCAATTTGCAACATTCTTCGCTTCTTGTTGGGTTCCATTTTCTGTTTTTTTCCTTTCGTTGGTTAGATTCATCTCAAGGAACCGCCCACCTAATTATC
>Ga0325411_1009190_pt1 | contig 10594 bp, 7 predicted proteins | sample PopdelMetagenome_13_FD_206181 | JGI IMG/M metagenome (GOLD analysis project Ga0325411, IMG submission 206181) | Populus deltoides microbial communities from Bellville, Georgia, United States - Xylem-PdIQD-R4 | ecosystem: Host-associated > Plants > Phyllosphere > Stem > Wood/Secondary xylem...
TTCTTTGATCAGACGCTGATTTCATGGAAATCAAGTAAGTAACGCATAGTTGCTCGCTCCTCCATCGAAGCTAAGTATAAAGCCTTAGCAGATGGCACTGTTGAGGTTATTTGGCTTTAGTATCTATTGAGAGATTTGCAGATTCATTCTGCTTCTGCTCCTACTATTTGGTGTGATAATCTCAGTGCTTCTTATTTATCTACAAATCCTATCTTTCATGCTTGTACTAAACATGTTAAGGTTGACTATCATTTTGTACGAGATTGAGTTGCGAAGAAATAGATTTAGATTCTCTTTATCTCCTCTCATGATCAACTTGTTGATATTCTTACTAAGCCGCTTCCTACTGCTTCGTTTACTGCTTTTCGATTCAAGCTTCAGGTCGATCCTCCACCCTCAACTTGAGGGGGCATATTATAGAATGTATCTATATAGGAAATATTATAGGTGTACTATATAGGAAATATTGTAGTCATACTCTTGTGTTGTAACCTCCACCATTACTTTTGTATATTGCCTTACACATATATATAGAGAAGGTTGGCTAACCAATAGGTTAAGCCTCCCAATTATTCTCAACTTTCTTTGTTCTTAAAGTTAAATTGTACATCATTTGGTTAAATAATTTTTAAGCATATCACCTTCTTTAAAGGTTGCACTGCTGATTACGTTCTATAAACTTAGAAAAACAAACTCAAATCCTCTTTACAACACCAAAACCGCATGCTCTAGAATTTAGATAGCAGGATAAGTTGAAAAAGATTGCGGAATAATATAGGAAAAGAAAGCAGAATACTTAGTTGTTCTATGTTTTGAACAACCCCCAAACTATTTATATAGGAGTCTTGGGATTAAAAATGATGCAGGAATTAATTATGTTAATTAAATAATTAATCACTCATTATTTATATACATAAATATCTGATATTTTTCCTTTTAATAACTTGATGTTTTTATTATTTTTTCATATCAGATTCTCAATTACCTATTACTTGTTTTAGAGATATCAATGTTTCATTTTAAAATACTTATATTAAATGTAGTATTGAAATTTTCAATAAAATTTTAACTCTAAATATGAATCTTATATTTAATTTAGTATTAACTGTACTCATTAACCATATAAAATTCTAACATATGGCATGTTTGATAATCCTCCATCCTAAAATATTGTTTTTCTTTTGATTTTTGTTTGTCATTTTCTTTTCAAAATCTGTACGTGAGATATTTTACTATTACATGCACTACCAAAAATTCGACTAAAACCAACAGAATTACCGATGGAATTTTTCTGTCGGTAATTTGCGGTGATATTTACCAACGGATGTAAATCCCTCGGCAATTCTGTTGCTATATACCGATAGAATAATATTATCGGTATATACCGACTGAATTACAAACGGAATATATAGAATTTTAGGGGGGGAAAGCAGTTTGATGACGTGGAAATTTTTGCTAGCGATTTTACCGACAGAATTACCGAGGGATTCAAACCAAGATCTCCATACAATGACGTGACCCATTTACCGTTAGAATTGTCAATGGAATCACCGATGGAATATTTCTGTCAGTGATTCCATCAGTAAAAGTTAATATATCACATATTGTCTCCTCTCTCCTCCCCTATTTCTTCTTTTTCTTCCCCTACCCCTGCATCTAAACAAACTGCCCCAACCCCCAACTACAAACAACAACCCCCCTAACTCAACACAAGTCATTCTTCTTTAACTTTTGTAATCACAACATTCGTGTTCTGGTTTATTGTGGATTTTGTTATTTTTTGTAAGTAAATCTATCTTTTTTTAATTTTAACATTAAAATGTCAATTTTATTATTATTTAATGTTTTTTAGTATATGTGTTTTGTTAGTGTATGTACATGTTTTATTGTTATTTCTCAAATAAACTTGTAGTATGAATGTATAATTTTGTACTTATTATGGTTTGTTTTAGATTTTGTAAAATTGTATTTATTTGTAAATTGTTGAAACTTATGTCGAATTACCATATTAGATGTGTTGTGATGAAATAAATAATAGCTTGTTTAACAGGTCCGTTTTAATTTTTATCAATGATATTGTGAAGTTGTAATTTATGTAAATTTATTTGTATAAATTTGTATGGACGTTGATAATTGATAATGAATATTTAAGAGAAGTTTTAATTAGTTTGTTGGATAATCTCGAGTTAAACCAATATTTTTGCAAATTTATTTACTTAACATAGTTAATTAATACATGTTGTCTTCATTATTTTATAGAGGTTCGATAGAAATCATGAATGATCGTTCATGGATGTATCGAGATTCACACCAAGGATTGCGGATGATGGATTATTGTAATGGGGTTTAGGTTTTTATTAATTTTACAACATCTATTCCGAGAATTTTAGTGGAGGCGGTATTAGGTGTTCATGCAGGAAATGTAAAAATAAAAAGTATATGCATCCAGATGTTGTAGCGATGTATCTTCTACATAATAGGTTCATAGAGGATTACTTGTGTTAGTATGCACACAGAGAACTATTTGTTCGTAATGAGAGCATGGTAGAAAGGATGGTTGGGTCAACTTCTAGTGCTAGCAACGTGCATGGAGTTGTAAATAACAACAGTAATCCTTACAGGAATATGGTTATGGATGCAATGTGAATGAATCAAGGTAATGTCAGTCAATGTCCAATTGTAGAAGAAGAACCTAATTAGACGCAGCCAGGTTTTTTGATCTATTGAAATATTCTGATGAACCATTATGGGATGGTTGCATGAATCATAGTAAAGTATCGGTTGTTGCACAAGTGTTCACCATCAAGTCGGATTGTGGGTTGAGTGAGGTTGGTTATGACAGAATTATCGAATAGGCAAGAAGTATTTTACCTGAAAAGAACAGGGTGAAAGAGAACTTCTATATTGTTAAGTCCATGATGAAACCCTTCGGTTTAGGATACCATAAAATTGACATGTGCCCTAACTTCTGCATGTTGTACTACCTTGAAAATGTTGAGTTGATCGAGTTCATGACATGTGAGCATTCCCATTACAAACCCAGAACTGGCACGGGAAAGACTCTCGTGGCATATAAAAAAACTTAGATACTTCCCAATCACACCTAGACTATAGAGGTTATTCATGTCACCAAGGACTATTGAGCACATGACATGGCACCAATCACATGATGTGGTTGATAGAGTGATGGTGCATCCTTTTGACGGCGAAGCATGGAAACACTTTAACAGTGTGCATCCTCACTTTCAGCTGAATCAAGGAACGTGTGTCTTGGGTTGCGTACAGATGGATTCAACCCATTCAGGTCTTTTGCTTCTACTTATTCTTGTTAGCCGGTCATACTCATGGTTTACAACTTGCCACCAAGGATGTGTCTGAGGCTGGAGTTCATGTTTTTATTTATGGTGATATCCAATCTGAGTAGTTCGGGCTGAAATATAGATGTTCGTCTTTGACCGTTGATTGATGAGTTGACGCTGTTGTGGTCCTTCAAAGTTTTGACTTATGATATATCGAGAAAATAGAATTTTCTTATGAGGGAGGCATTGATGTGGACTATCAATGATTTTCTAGCTTATGAAATGGTTTCTGGTTGGAGCACGTAAGAAAACTAACATGTCCATATTGCATGGAAAACAACAAGGCATTCACGTTAACAAACAGAGGTAAAGCTTATTTTTTTTACTGCCACAGTTGTTTCTTGCCAACGAATCACAGGTACAGAAAGAACAGAAAGGATTTCTTTGTTGGCAGAGTTGAAAAGGATGTTGCACCCCCGCGTCTCTTTAGTGAAGAAGTGCATGATGTTGTATCAAAGTACGATGACATTGTGTTTGGTTTCCAATCTGGTAAGCAGAAGTTTCATGGTTTTGGTTTGACCCACAACTGGGTAAAGCGAAGTATTTTTTGGGAGCTTCCTTATTGGAAGACTAATCTCCTCCGCTATAACCTTGACATCATGTATATAGAGAAGAACGTGTTTGAGAACATTTTCAACACCGTCATAGATGTGAAGGGGAAGACAAAGAACAGCATCAAGGCTTCTGATAAAGCATTATTCAGGTATCTTCATGGTAACTCTGATTACTAAGAGACATGATGGGTTTAATGGTGTGATAGAGCATATAATGAAAATGAACAAGTTGATTGAACAACTTAATTTTATGAGTATGATCATCTCGGAATCATTTATAATTCAAATTATTTTTATCTATCTTCCTTCTCAATTTTGTTTATTAAAGATACATTATAACACATAAAGGACATGTGGATCATCAATGAACTCTCTATGTGTTTAATAAAAAAGAAATATTTAAGAGAGAAGGTTTGCAAAGGTCTATATGGTACCTCAAGAGAATAATAAGAACAAGTCCATTAAGGCTAAAAGAAACAAAAGTCGACCATCGTGTAAAGAAAATGGACTAGCTACATCAAGTAACATAAATATTGGCAATTTTGTAAAAATAAAAGGCACATCAAGAAATATTTTCATAGAAGAAAGAATTTATATAAAAAAAAATGTAATTTCTTTTAATCATGTTTGAGACAAATCTTACTGATGTTCCTTCTAATGCTGGGCTGTTGGACGTTAGTGCTAAAACTCATGTTTCTAAATCTATGCAAGGATTTCATACAACCTGCCCTTTAAATGAATAAGAAAATACAATTATTACGAGGAATAAATCATTAGTTATAGCTATTAAAACCTATCATCTTATTATTGATTCCAAATATATTTTAGACTTGTCTTATACATTTTATATACATAAATTCTCTCAAAATTTAATTTATATTTCCCATCTTAATGTTGAAGGCTATACTTTTTATTTTGAAAGATAAATTGTTGAGCTATACAAAATAATGTTTTCATTGGTTTCAATATTCTATATGCTGGATTGTACAAGTTGAACCTTAACATTTCTTTTTTCCAATCCTTGCTTACATTACATATAACATTAATATTTATTTTCAATCCTTGCTTACACTACATATAACACTAATATTGGCATAGAACGATCCCATCAAAATGAGGCCTGTTCTATGTTATGGCATGGCATATATGGTTAAGCTATGTTTCCAAAGAAATGCTAAAAGGACTAAAAAACTATGGTGTATCGTAAGATCTTGACTTCATGAATTTTAACAAGTGTATAATTGTATTAAAAGAAATCAAAATATAGTTACAAAAAAGGTATTATGCAAAGTCTAAGACTTTTTAGAAGTAATACTGTAAACCCCTGGAAAATTAAATATATCGGGTCTGTTACAAGTACACACAAATATATGTGGACCATTGACTCCTTGCATATGTGGAGAAAGGTACTTCATGACCTTTATTAATTATCTCTAAGGTTATATTTACCTATTTAAGAAACAATTTGATACTTTAAATATCTTTAAGATATTTAAAGAAATTTAAAAATCAACTAAATCAAAAAATTAAAGTTGTAATATCTAAAAGGGGTGGTGAGTATTATGAACATTATAATGAAATTGGTTGTAATTTAGGACCTTTACACAAAAACAAAAACAAAAAAGGTATTGTAGCACACAATATACAATGCATATAATGTTATGGTAGGATGTTGTAGCTGAAAGATACAATGCCTAGGATGTTATGGTAGGAATGTGTAGCTGAAAGGTATAACTAAACTCTATTAGATATGGTAAGGTGTATAATTAGTGATATATTTACTTGAGTTATTGTGGAGTACAACTGTCAAAACAACCTTGTATGTTTTAAACAAGGTTTCTAATAAAAGTGTACCTACTTTTTTAAAAGTTACAGGTAGGTAGGAAACCAAGTTTAAATTATTAATATATTTAAGGTTGTCATATTAAACCAAAGTTTTATAACCCATATATAAAAGAAAATTGGATCATAGGTTATTTAATTATTGGTTATTCATAAAGGTTTAAAAGATTTATTATCATATTCATTACACTGTAATAGTAGAAACAAGTATTGCCAAGTTCTTGGAAAAACAAAATGACAGTGGAATTCATGATAGATAAAAAAAAAAAAAAAGGTTGACTTGCTTTAAAAAAAAGTAAAGTTGATTTTCTCATGTTTGATCAAGTTGATGCAGTAAAAAGTCAATTAAGAACTCACGATACTATTATTAATACCATCAAGGAAAGTACACCTAATGAGCTATAGAAGATGTAGTCATTGTAGAAAATTTATGTGAATCTATAAGGAAAAAAAAATTATGTTATTTTAGATTGTATAATTACAAGGGGTTCTTATTATGATTAAAAGTGATCTTATGATGTTTATGTAAGCCATAAAAAGTAATGAATCAGAAAAATTGATTGATGAAATGACATTTATATATAAAAACCAAGTTTGGAAATTGTTTGCATTACTTTATGGAGTTGGTTCAATTCAACATAAGTGGCTTTTTACCACTCAACAAAATCTAAAGGTGAAATTGTTCAATATAAATCTCGACAAGTTACTAAAAAATTCACTCAAAATGAAAAATCAATTATAATGAGATATTTTCTTCGATGTCAAAGAAAGATTTCTTTAGAATTTTTATGGTTTAGTGGCTCATTATGATTAAGACCTATATCAATTAGATATGAAAGCAAGATTTTTAAATATAAATAAGAAGAGATTTAAATGAAACAACTTGAAGGTCTTAAGGAGCAAGGAAAAGATTAGTTTCTAGATTAAAAAACCCTTATATGAACTTAAACAAGCTTCCCGCCAATGGTATCTTAAGTTTCATAATACCATTACTTTCTTTGAATTTAAAGGAAATGATATCGATGGGTGCATATATCTTTAAATTAGTGGGAGCAAGTTTATATTTTTTTTATTCTATATATAAATGATATATCATTTACTAGTAATAATCTATGTCTATTGACTGATACTAAAGTTTTTCTTTCTAAGAACTTTGAGATAAAAAATATCGAAGATGTCTCTTTTGTTTTAGACATTAAAATTTATTGTAATAGATCTAAGAGAATTCTTGGTTTATCTCAAAAGACCTATATTAACAAAGTTCTTGAAAGATTTAACATGAAAAGTTGTTCACCAATTCTAGCCGTTATCATGAAAAGTGATAAACTCACCATAAATCAAAGCCTTACAAAGGCAGTTGAGCAAAAACAAATGAAAAATATTTCACATGCTTCTGTTGTTAGATGATTATTGTATGCTCAAACATATACTCATTTTGATCCTAGTTTTGTTGTTGGAATGTTGGCTAGATATCAAAGCAATCCTATAATGAAACATTGAAAATTACAAAGAAAGTGGTGCACAATTAATTTAATGAATAAAAGATCATCAACTCACCTATAAACTTAGTGATTCATTTGGAATCACTGGAAACTCATATTCAAACCTCATGAATGAGTTGATTTGTTAAAATCAACATCAAGTTATATATTTTTATTATGTGAAAGTGTTATTTTATGAAAAAGAATGAAATAGAATCTCACTGCCTCTTCTACCATGAAAGATGAACTTGTGACATATTATGAAGCTATCTCCCGAACAATTTGATTGAGGAATTGTTTTTAGAACTTCGAATAGTTTATTTTATTTCTAAGCCCGTCAAAGTAATATGTGACAACTCAGTTGTTGTTTTCTTCTTCAAAAACAATAAGTGTTCAAGCAATTCAAAGCATATAGAGTTAAGATATCTTGTTGCCAGAGAAATGATGTGAGATAAATGAGTGTCTATAGAGCACATCAGTACTAAGATGATGATTTCTCATTAACTAAAGTATTGGTGCTAAACTGCATAACAAGCATGTAAATTATATTTGGTTTGACTATTGGTTTCTAGTTATTTTGGATACATTATGTTTAACTAACATGATTAATTTGTCCTTTTTCCTTATCTCTTAGTGCATATTATTTTACGATGATGGGAAGATGTAATGCTTTGACATACTAGTGGGAATATTTATAATATGAACATGGTGCATAGTATATATCTTTTCTCAAGAAGGACTTATTCGAATAAATACTAGTATTGTGATATATGGAAAGAATTATGTCACATAATTGATGCAAAACTACCATGATACATCTTAGTTATTTTTTTCGTTAAGTGTTGCTTATTTTCTTTCATTATGGTCATGTAGGAATTGATTCATAAACAAGTTTAATATAATTATTCATTCAAGTGAGAGAATATTGAAAAATATGACTTTCATAAACACATTAAAGTTAATTAATTTAGTGATATTCGTTCATGTGTTCTAAAAGTTCATTGATTAAAAACATGTACTTCATTAATTGAATTTGTAAAATACATTAGTCAAAGTCATGCACTTCATAAATTGATGTTTAAGCTTACTAGATACATTGAATATATTGATCCCATTCATGTATTATAAAGATTAATAAATCATTAAATTAATCATATCATAACATTCAAGATGAATAAAGAGGATATATCTACTGTAGAGGAAGACAAAGAGTGTTTGCGCATATTTATGACTCTTTGTTGGATTGGGCTATTGTTCCGTCTCTCCATTCAAGTATACTTTTATAACAATTTCATCCCTAATATCAAATCCATCATGATAAGGAGAGAGAAGATCAAGTTGTTTTTGCATGATTGAAACTTAATCTTAGGAAGTCCAAATATATGATGAAGAATATCGAAACAGAAGGGATAGGTACTTGTGTCAAGCATACGAGTCATTGATTGAGATGACAAAGTATGATAGTATATGCACACACACATGTATATAGTTATATATCGCGCATGATCTTGCTATCATGTTATCATAGACATTAAGCATGTGCTGGAATAGATTTATTAATGAATTACACATGCATTCCCTGTAACCTCTTGCAATTAATAACCTGAAGGGAGCGGCAACCAGATTGGATAAAATTGAGAGATTAAATCTAATGGGCCAATGAGCAAATACAGAGATAGAACTTACAGTGGCTTGTACCTAGTGGAAAACAACCCAGCATCGTTATTTTAAGGAGAGCTATATTTACAATTTGGTAGCTCAAGGATAGAAACCCAGTTCTTGTTAGATACAGGATTTAGGCATACTTGGTGGCAGCGTCACCGGTGTTTATACGTCATGTACGGAAGAATGCACAAGCATTGTCTTTACGCTGTTGCCTAGGCAGGCAGGCAGGCAGCGGCGGCGAGGACAAACAGCCCTAGAGAAGACGGATGCAAGCATTGCCACAAAGGAGCTATCATGTTTTGGATCAGACTTGCCTCCTAAATGCTACATTTGCCGAGAGAGAGAGAGAGAGAGAGGTCATAGATCATCAACTAAAGATGGCTCTAAGAGTTCAACCTTTTGGTGCCACCTGAAATCACAGCAATGCGCACTTCAGTTTTCGATGATTGAGAATTTTGGGATTTAACAATATCCCTATTACATCTCCAAGTCAAATGGATGCTTCCAAATTCATCAACCTACTGAAAATCTGGAATGACGGATGCACAGTGCCAAGATAAGAATAATCTATGCTCAAGCTGACATGTTAAAGGACTAGAGGATAAATAGGCAACATGTTGACTCTACCCATTCAATTATTTATACTTCTAGATGTTTACAAATAGAAAGAATAATATAACATATATCAAACCCGATCATGGTTACCCTATGTTATAAGAGCATGACATAAAATATGAATTCAAACTGCTTGGATGGGACTAGCCTTGCCATTACTTAAATCTGATCCACTGGCTGGAGCACTTGCATGAAATGCGGATTGCCTTGGTGCCTCCCCAATTAGTTTCAGGGAGAGCGGTGAAGGCTCCCTGTGGCGTCTCTCAATCTCTCCTAGACTGAGATGAGACATGCCAACCAGTTCATCTACATTGAAAGGCTCCTTGAGAATGCTTGGAACTGGCTTTAGGACCTCGTGATGTGATGTTGCTGCACCCTTACCTTCTTCAAAGGGTGTGGTATTTGGAGCCCAATACGGATAAGGAACTGGCATGTAAGCTGGGAAAAATCCAGGAACTGCTGTGAATTCATTCGACCCTGAAACTATTGGGACAAATTCACTTGAACTAGTAACAGATGGTTTGAATTCACTAAACCCCATCACAGTTTTATCCCGTTCCTTGACTAGTTCTTGAGATTCAGTATCCATGGGTTCAAATTCTGGCTTGAGAGAGAGATTCAATGAGGGTAGTGCATCTACATTATCATCATCTCCTGCCTGAGAAGATGGCAACTCTTGTTCTTCTGGAACTGGCTGTGGATCTGTTGCCTGGGAAAAATATAACAGAATAAGGTATAAATTTCAGTTTTAAGGCATCAATGTTATTACAAATGAATTCATCTAGCCCCAGCATTAATTGGCGGGACACTACAGGGCACGGCTAAGCACACAAGTTCCTTTCAACAGAATACGCAAAAACAGTTCAAGGGAACAGCAATAAGGACAAGAAAAGAAAATTTTGATTAAAAATTCTGCTGCGTCACATTCATACCAGACCAAGCAGTGCATCTCACCATTTTCAGTGAAGGGAACCACTTCACACATCTATTTCATATTTCTTTTGACTTTGGGCATTACAACGTAATTAATCTTCTGTATGCATGTAGCATAAAAAGATATGGGAAACCCCCACCCCCC
>Ga0325411_1009192_pt1 | contig 10592 bp, 4 predicted proteins | sample PopdelMetagenome_13_FD_206181 | JGI IMG/M metagenome (GOLD analysis project Ga0325411, IMG submission 206181) | Populus deltoides microbial communities from Bellville, Georgia, United States - Xylem-PdIQD-R4 | ecosystem: Host-associated > Plants > Phyllosphere > Stem > Wood/Secondary xylem...
TTTTTTTTTAAATAATAAATAAAATAATATCATATTAATAAAAATAATTAACTCAGAATAACCCAATAATTTAAAAACATGGAATGTACTGTTACGGGTCTATTCCGTCAACGATGGTGGTGATGCTTTTGACATCATTTCCACTCACCATTCTTTACTTGTTACAATTCTTGAAAAAACTCTGTTCATGCTGGTTAGTATTTAAGGAGACCATCTATTTAAACGGATGTAAAAAAAAATTACATGTAGACATGGAGTTAATATTATAAAATGAAGATATCTTACTAAAATTGGTCATATATATGCAATTAAATCGAGGTTAAAACCAAAGTTTTCTCAACTTTTTTAATAGATTTTGTTGATTTCTCCCATCATCTTAGTTAAGAGAAGGCCACAAAATCTAGGAATGAAATATTTTGAAGAGGATGACATGAAGAACGAGTTCTTGAAAGTAAAATTTCTCGTCCGTAGTACTGTTAAATGGAGATTAACGACATGAAATTTCTGTCAGTAATTACTAACAGAGTTAGCAACGAGATTTTTATTATTTATGTGAGAAAACAAATCAACTTTTTATTATTTTAATATGTGCTAAAACCCCATGAAATTATAAACAATTGATAATTTAGTACCAGTGGTGTAGTAAATAAAGATTATAGACCATCCCTTTACAAGTTTCTGTGATAGAATTTGACGAACTTTCTTTTTTTTTTTCACGTTCAAGATTCATAGGATCCCCAGTCAATACACAGCAAATCTATAATCTTTTTATGAGCACACATCATGTTGCATAAATATCTTGCTCTATATATATAGCTAGTTAATTTGTACTCTGTAAATGTACCCTAGGGTTCTGTTTTTTTCATGGAGAGTACCCATCAATCTGGGCAGTAGCTAGCACTACTGAAGATAACAAAGATCACTTTCTGATCAATTTTTTCTCTCATCATTGCTTGCTTTTCTTCTTTGAATAACATATTCGTGGCAAACCGAGTGGAACCAAGTATGGCCCTGCTGCATGCCTTTCTTTTGAATCATCCATGTTTGAATTCCTTTAGAGAGGATGGTTTTGAGCAAGTTCTTGTCTTTTCTTTGCTTCTTCCTTTTTCTCTGTGTGATATATGTTTGCCTATTGTATATATATATCAATGATCAACGATGGATATATACTCACCAACACAATTGTTATCATATTACATTCAAAGTCCTTTTTTCTTAGTGGGAATTTAGTGCCTGTCAAAAATTTGATGGCGACCTAATTGTTTCTCCTCAATTCATAATTCTAGATATGCTTTCACATGAATACTTAATTAATTACATGTTTAGGCATTATATGGACTAGCAATCTCTCTCTTTTACTCATATATATATATAAAAGGACGTACGTGTAATTATATATTTGTCTGTGCCACTACATAAACAAACGTCGAGCACTTAGCCAGGAGATAAGCGAGTTTGTTCTTCAAAAATTATCACTTAGGATTTAAATTTTTCAAAAGATAATTGAATTCTTTTTCTTTATCGTCAATTTACTTGTGAGCATGGATGATTTGCTTAAGAATTGATGTAGCTAGGAGGGATCAAGACTTGGTACAAGAAAGTTGGTCCGATCGAGTATATCTCATCGTTAAGGAAAAGAAAAAAAAAACATGAAAAGGTGAAACATGAATAGGTTTATTGGTTTCCTATTTGAGAGAAGAGAGGGGCCATCCATAGCATATGTAGAGAGCTAGAGTAAGTGGGGTGCTTTAACTTTGCTTTCCGAGCCAAAAAGAGAATCTTAATGTTGTTATATATTGTGGAATTTAAATATTAATTAGTACATTATCATTTCGTACGTTGAATGAGTTCATAGTGGTGGTCTCATTAACTTTTTTTTTTTTTTAACTAATCTATAGTTTTAATAATAATTTAAATTTTCAAGTTGAAATGGTTTTTTAATATAATATTAAAATTTTAATAATCAAACAGTTATGAATTTAAATTTTATTATTTTTATTTATTTGATTAAAATTTATAAACATATAATTTTTTCCTATATTGCCTTTAGAGAACTCGCTCTTGTGTATTCATATGTGAAGGTTGAATCATTTACGAGAAGCTATTTGTCTTCTTCCTTTGAAATCTTAAACTCTTAGATACTATGATCACTAAAGCATTAGAAGACAAAATTGCTGTTCTTTTCTTTTACTAAACTTGTCCTCCAGGTGGAATGACTGTGTCTTGGTGTTTCTTTTTCCTAATCAAAGATAGATGCGTGAGACATGCATTCAATTAATTATGTTCATAATAATACATGCAAGTATTTCTAAACTCGTGGAAGAAATAAAGTTAATCAACCTTCAGATTGCTCAAAATCTCTCCCAATTACACCTTTGTGAGACCAAAATATTTGGGTGTTTGTACGTAATTAATTTGTAATATTCTTTTCTAATTTGTTGACAAAATATATTCAACATGATAATTAAAAATGATAATGTCGTGATGATTAAGGATGATAATATCATCTAAATTTGATAGAATATATATAAAATTAAAGGATGTTAGGAAATCATTGTTCACCTATACCTTTATACAATGTATTACTTTTTATTTTTATTTTTTTTACACTTTTTTTTGTTTTTTTTCACTCGCAGTGTATTGCTTTCTTTTTTTCCCTACAACACTTTTCTTTTTTTTTCCTCCAAAATTATCTTTGTCAATAGTATTTTTTTAATATTAAGCTGGTTAAAAATTTTGCTTTGTAATTTTTTTCCTTTAAAATATTGTGGATTGCTATGGTGTTTTCCACATGATTTTTCTATTTTATTTTTCAAAATTATATTTACCGATTTTATTTTTTTAATATTGAGCTGATTGAAAATTTAGTTTTGTAATTTTTTTCTTTAAAACATTGTTGATTGCTACAGTGTTTCTTCACATGGTTTTTTTTTATGATTTTCTTTAAAATTATCCTTTTCGATTTTATTTTTTAATATTGAGCTAGTTAAGAATTACAGTTACAATATATGAGGAAAGCACTATAGCTTTCCTCGCAAATTACCGTGAATTGCTACAGTGTTTTTTTTCATATGGTTTTTTTAAAATTATCTTTGTTAATTTTATTTTTTAAATATTAAGCTGGTTAAGAATTACAATTACAAGTAAATACAAGTAAGGTTAAATCATGTGGGGAAAACACTATAACTTTTCTCACAAAAAACTATGAATTAATACAGTTTTTCCTCACATGGTTTTTTTTTTTCCAATTTCTTTTGTGTTTTATTTTTTTGTAATATTTTTTTCAAAATTATTTTTGTCGATTTTATTTTTAATATTGAGCTGTTTAGAATTTAGCTTTGTAATAAAACTTAATTATGTAGGGAAAGCACTGTCGCTTTCCTCACAAAACACTGTGGATTGCTACAGTATCTCTTCACATGGTTTTTTTTCTTATGATTTTTTCAAAATTATTTTTCTTAATTTTATTTTTTAATATTGAGCTGGTTGAGAATTACAATTATAAGTCATTACAAGTAAGGTTACATCATGTGGGGAAGCACCGTAGCTTTCATCACAAAACACTGTGAATTGCTACAGTGTTTCCAATATGGTTTTTTTTTCTTGTTTTTTTATTTGTTTTTTTATATTTTTTTCTAAAATTTTCTCTGTCGAAACACTATGGATTGCTACAGTATTTCTCAAAATTGTTTTTTTATGATTTTTTCTAAAATTATCTTTGTTGATTTTATTGGGAAAAGCACTGTAGTTTTCCTCACAAAACATTGTCAATTGTTACAATGTTTTTTCTCATGGGTTTTTTTCTTTCCAAAATTATATTTGTCGATTTTTTTTTAATATTAAGTTGGTAGAGAATTTAGCTTTGTAATTTTTACAGAAAAGCTAAATCATGTGGTGAAAGCACTGTATCTTTCCTCACAAAACATTACAGATTGCTACAAATTATTTTGTTCAGTCTCTAAGTTTTTGATCACCAACACAACTTTTTTTTTTCGTCATGAAATATTGACTCCATCATACCTTTAGTTTCTATTATTTATCTAGCACTGATTCACAATTATAACACTATCAAGTATATTTGTTTTATAAGCCCGCGGCAGCATGCGGGCATGCCATCTCGTACATATCTAAACCGACTCGAATGAATAGTTTTAAAAAAAAAACAATTGCCTTATCAACATTCATTAATTTGAACTTTCAATTTTAAAAGAAACTAATTAAGGAATAAAACTTATCACCACCATGCTCAAAAAAGATACAGAAAACACTGCAAAAGAATATTCATGTCAATACTATTTTATGTTTATAAAGTTGGCAGGATTGAATGTAATTAGCCGTCTGCTACTGTGTCGCAACTAAGGAAAAATAAAAATAAAATAAAAAAAGGAAAAGGAAAAAGGAGAGACGAAAACATAAAAAATAAAGAAAGATAATTGAGATAGGTTTGGAAAAGGGCATATATTCTTCATCTTTTTATAAACCAAAGCATGTGGATTTCTGTATAGGATTCCTAGATCCAAATCTGCTCTCCTTTTAGGATATTTTTTTTCAAAAGTAACACTAACATTTGATAGTACGTACCAAGCATACTATACTATATCAAGACTAAGAAGAAAGAATCACAATATAGTTATTATTTCATGGATTTTTTTTTTTGTATAGTATTTGATTATTTTTTAGAAATAAAATAAATAAAGATATTAAAGATAAAAAGGATTGTTCTTTTATTTTTTAGATTTTAAATTAATAATAAAAATTTACTCAAGAACCGTCTTGAAGATAAATTTATTTTTATTTTTATTTTTATTTCTCTCTATATTTTTATTTTTATTTTTCAGAAACACTAATCAAACATAATATTTAAGTACAACTAAATGATTTCACGTGATCAGTATAGGATTTCTCAGGATTTTCCTTGAATTGGAACCAGCTAAGAGCAAATTCATCATGTCTTGTAATTAGAAAAGCTTGGGGCAGGAGGGTATCCTAGAATTGCACAAACAATCAAATGTAAAATACCTTTGTCTATCCTAAATTTCAAACTAAAAGAGACAAGCAAAGGAACAAACATAACCTTGGTGACAACGTTTTGCTTTTCCCTGAACCCTTCTATTTTGAAATATTGCCTACGGTTTCTAACTCAGACAACTTCTCTTTTCAAATCTCTACTAGCAAAAATAGATGTGGGGTTTGTATAATTAAAAACCCCATTAAACCTTGAAAGTTGAAGCCTTTGGGAGTGTTGGAGGAGGAGAGAATATTCTGAGGCCGCCACGGTTCAACAGCTAAGTTCCAAAGATTATTTACTAAACAAAGTTAGAAAGCAAGAGCATGATTAGATTATGATTAAGGGGTTAGCAGGAGAAGTCAGCCCACAAGGAGACGACCGCTAGCTCACAGTTCTAAAAATTCACTGCCTTTGTCAGCTGGCTGTTTTTTAACCTCTTCCCTATACTTTGATTAATTATCTATTATTATAGCATAATTAATTAAGATTAAGAAATAAAGTTAAATCACAATCAGCTAGGGCATCTCAATTATATTCCCTTCTCAAATTTTCTTTTGACTCGTTGTAGATCTGAAACAATGTTTACTATTCACATATGTGCGTCTCAACTTAAAAACTAATTAAATGGTGATCGATGCAGTTGATCATGTTCCAAAGTTAATTTAATTTCACTCATGTAACAAAAGAAAGATTTTACTTAAATATATTCAACAACAAGTGAGTTTCCTTTCAAAACTTTCATTTCTAATTTGAGTACAAGAAAACTACTCTATGAGAAAAAAATAATCTCACGAAGACATGTAAAATCATAGTTATAAAACTTAAACTGTATCACGAATGAAGTAGATCAATCGAATCTAAATCAATTCAAAACAAAATTGTTTTAAGATTTGTTTTTAAAAAAAAGTTAAAACTACATTTCAAATAAACTCTCATCTGGAATGTGCATGGCAGATTTTGTTCAACACCCACAAGATTACTAACCAAGATTTGCATATTTAATTATATATGCAAATGAGGCATGACATGATTGATACCTTCTTTGAAGGAGAAGACTAAAATTTTGACTACTAGCCAAGAACATGTAAAATATTTTACTTTTGTGGAAAATGAGGATGCATAAAGAAAAGAGGGTGACTAGTTGGGAATCTAGAGTCTTATGATAGCTAGTCACTCTCAACACCCATGGACATGTTAATTCATCTTTTTGACAAAAACAACATATAGTACATGATACATTGCGTTTTTATGACTTGTAGTTTTTCAATTCATACTATGTTAATTGAGAAAAATGGTTTTGTTTTTTGGACAAGGAATGAACCATACCTACCTTCAAACTTTTGAGGGCAAGAATGCTACTGGGTCTTTGAGCTATATTTTTCATGATTAGTGCATGCATATATATATTGAGTTAGGTATGTGCAATAGCTAGTCTGTTTTAGTAACAAGAGTGCGCATTTGTGCAACCTACGTTCCTAAACTAAAAGCATCGCTTTGATGTTCTTGATTTTAGAACACGGGTTGCATTGTAATTCGTGCTTCGTGTTTCTAAATAAACACCAAATATATAAGATTAATTGTTCTAGAATTTATATATGACCATGTTGTAAAATGGGATATTCTTGATCATGCAACTCAATGAGGCAAAAGTCACTAATGAACATTCGTGAGTATAATTAATTGAAGTAAAATCTAATGTTTTCTCTGAGTTTTATTTGCATGGTTCCAAAATGGCTATGTATAGCAGCTAAAAAACAAAGAAAACAATCCAATCTATTTGCTTTGTGCATACCTTTGGCTATGAATTAGGATAACCTAGGGTTCCATTCAAATGTTTGTGGGGTTCTTGGAAATAATCAACTCATATTTTATCATCCAATGCACAATATTTAAACATGATAGATTAGAAAAATGAGAGACACAAAAAGCAAACAAATTATGTGATAATCATTCCTAATTGGAAAAGGCATGGGAGATTTGCTTTCTCACACACTCATCATATGTGTCATCATGCACCTTTATGTGTTTTTCCCTTCACTCTTCAAGCATCCTCTCTCTCCCTCCCTCCCTCTATGTCCCAACTTTAACTTTTCACCACCTCCCAAAAACATTTTTGATTATTCTATCCTAGCCTTGGCTAAAAAGCAAGTACTAAATAAAATGACTGCAGCAAGCATACTAGAGGTAGAAAGAGAAGGGGGGAGAGAGATCAAATCTTCCATATATCTTCTTATGTTGTTAGGGTTGAGACTTGAAACCTCATAACAAAGAACCTTTTCTCCTGGTTCTTCTCTTAATCATAACTGTAGTTGCATAACTAGCTAGATTGAGTCATCTAAGTTGGTAAGAGAAAGGACAAGAAAAGCTTGAGATATGTCAGAGAACATCATGGCAGCAGAAGAAGCAATAACTAGTAGTTATAATGGTTCTGTCGAAAATCCTGTTGGTGGATCCAATCCCCCTGCTCTAAAGAAGAAGAGAAACCTTCCAGGAACTCCAGGCAAGCTAGCTAGCTTGTCTATTTAATTTTCTTCCTTTTGAGTTTTTGTGTTAGTGTATTTATCATTATTCTTTCTTTATGTCCGCCTTTCTCATTCCGTCTTTATGATCATGATCTTCTGTATATTCAAAGTTATCGATGTCTAATCAAATTTTAATGCCATAATATTCAAATGGGAATATCTGTTCTTCTATGCAGATCCTGAAGCAGAAGTCATAGCTTTATCGCCAAAAACTCTCATGGCCACCAACAGATTCTTGTGTGAAATATGTGGTAAAGGGTTTCAAAGGGATCAAAATCTACAACTCCATAGGAGAGGACACAACCTTCCATGGAAGCTGAAGCAAAGGACAAATAAAGAAGTAAGAAAGCGCGTTTATGTCTGCCCTGAAAAGACCTGTGTCCATCATCATCCCTCTAGGGCTCTTGGAGACTTAACAGGTATAAAGAAGCACTTTTGTAGGAAGCATGGTGAGAAGAAATGGAAGTGTGAAAAATGTTCAAAGAGATATGCTGTCCAGTCAGATTGGAAAGCACACTCAAAGACTTGTGGCACTAGGGAATACAAATGTGACTGTGGGACTCTATTTTCAAGGTATAATTTCTTTATTAGTAGAATTTGCAGTGATCGTGCTACTGAAATGATACTGTATGTTTGATATTATAGTAGTAGACAAGGGTTTTAAAGAAGAAATTAATCAAGGAGGACTAGCTAATTAATAAAGCATAGATGATAGAGCATCACTTTTTTTTCTTGTCAGCAACAAGAACAACACTCGAACATGTCAAAGTAGAAAATATGTGAAGCATGAAAGTGATTTTTGTGGTTGTGATATCTTTGTCTGTGCAGCCCCCTCACTTTCTATCTCTCAAATTTGGAAAATAAAGAGAAAAAGGAGGTATAGTGAGGACAAAGAGATAGGTGGAAAGGCAATATCTTTCATTTCCATCATCAATTCTTACAGTAGATGCCTATTCATCTTTGAATTTAGTGCCTAATTAACCTTTTTTAGTACCCTATTACCAGCTATGCAATACCAAGTTAATTTTTTTATTATTATATAGTTTTAATTATCATTTAAGTTGATGTTCCAAATTTTTGATTGAGCAGGAGAGATAGCTTCATCACTCATAGGGCCTTCTGTGATGCCTTAGCAGAGGAAACAGCAAGAGTAAATGCAGTATCTAGCATAAGAAACTTAACTGCTGGCAACATCAGTTATCATCTAACGGGGAACCCATTAGGGCCTAACATGGCACAACATTTCTCTTCAATTTTCAAGCCAATTTCAAGTAATGATCACCACACAAGACAAGGAGGACTTTCCTTGTGGATGCACCAAGGAGGAGTACCCCATGTCAGTGAAGCAATGGGCAATAATATTCAAGAGATTCATCAAATTGGCGCTATGACTAGTTCAGGAGCTATATTTGGTGACCCTCTTGCTGTTTCATGCTCAAGTACTCCACCATCTGATCATTATCAGTTAAATTGGCCAGTGTTTGGAAACAAGATCTCTTCAAATAATGCTCACGAGGAGCTGACAAGCACTTTAGTACTTCCTTTAAGCAATGTTAAGGAAGCAGCTGCTGCAAGTCAGCTAGTAAGTGTTCCTTCATTGTACAGTACCCAACAACAACAATCCCATCAAACAACTTCAGCAAATATGTCAGCCACTGCTTTGCTGCAAAAAGCTACTCAGATTGGTGCAACCTCAACAGATCCATTATTCCTTGGGAGTTTTGGGCTAAAGAGCTTCAGTACTAAAGCTCAAGATGGGAACAACAAGTTCTGTGGACTGTATGGTTCAAGCCCTATAAGCACTAACCCAGCAAGTGATATGGAAAACTCAGGAAATGATGAGATTCCCACTTTGAATCAGCTTCAAATGTATTCTGCTAAAAGGCAGAAAATATTTCAAAGTGATCAAGATAGCCCTGCAGGAGGGCAAACTAGAGACTTTCTTGGTGTTGGTGTACAAGCCATATGCCACCCATCGTCTATCAATGGATGGATTTAAATTTCATGGGGTTGCATATTTTGACAATAAAGTGGAGGAATCTAAAGAGAAATTAAAACATTTGAGAATTTAGTATCGGGAAACTTTGCAGCAAGGAAAAGGTGGCATTCATGAGTGCTTGATGGAGGGCTAAAAGGTTATGCTTAGAAAACTATTGAAGAGTACTAGCTATTTGTTGAAGGATTTAGAGATCCATGCATATTCTGCTGAACCCTAAAAGCTGACCCCTCTTCAATTTTTTGAGAAAAGGAAGGTGGGGTGTAGTAGTGGGAGCAAAGCAGAGAGTACTACAGCACCTTTTGAGCTCCATTATTGCTTTGCACCACTGTTGTGAGGGTATTTCCAGTGGCAAAAGGCTTCATAATTTCTAGTAAAAGTAGGGTTTATTTAATTAGCCTATTGTTTAAATAAATTAATATATAGCTTTTCTATCAACAATCTACGCATAAATATTGTATTATAGTATTACAAGATTAATTATCTATGATTTCAAGCAGAGATTAGAGGGAAGCACATTACAATTTTCATATTGTCCCCGCCATAGATATAGCTAGTTCTCTCTTTGTTATTGTTTTCCTTTTTGATAGGATGATTTTCAAAGACTTTGATTTTATTTTATTTTTTAGCATTTCAACAAAAAAACTTATTCCTTAAAAAAAATATTTTATCCCAAAATCAAATTGGAAAAAGTTAATGATCTATTTATTAGATGAATTTGTAATTTTACAATCAGATTGATCTCCATCAATGAAGAAAGGTTACGTAAAATATTGTTGAAATAATTTGTAATTTAAATTAAAAGGATTACTATATTCTTAATCATTCGCTTAGCTTCCTTAATTGTGGTTCAAAAGAATTTAGGAGTACATGATAATGACATAAAAAAAGTCAAAAGAAAAGGGGGGGAAAGAGAGTTAAAGAGAGAAGAAAACATATTCTTACATCCCCCACCCCCTCTCTTTTGATTTTACTTACTTTATTACTATATATATATATATATATATATATATATATATATATATATATATATATATATATTATAGAGAGAAATTTTATTTCTGAG
>Ga0325411_1009195_pt1 | contig 10590 bp, 3 predicted proteins | sample PopdelMetagenome_13_FD_206181 | JGI IMG/M metagenome (GOLD analysis project Ga0325411, IMG submission 206181) | Populus deltoides microbial communities from Bellville, Georgia, United States - Xylem-PdIQD-R4 | ecosystem: Host-associated > Plants > Phyllosphere > Stem > Wood/Secondary xylem...
AACTGCTGTCACGGGTGACCCGTGGATAAGACAGCACAGACAGCCCCTAAGGAGTCAGAAATGACCATAGAACTGCTGTCACGGGTGACGCGTGGTTTCGACAGCCCACACGGCCCCTACGGAGTCAGAAATGACCAATGAACTGCTGTCACCGGTGACGCGTGGATTCGACAGCCCACACCGCCTCCTAGGGACTCAGAAATGACCAACGAACTTCTATCACGGGTGACACGTGGATTAGAAAGCCCACACAAGTCCATGGAGTCATAAATCGTCAACAAACTTCTGTCACGGGTGACACGTGGATTCGACAACCGAGACAGCCCTTAGAGAGTTAGAAATCATCAACGAATTGCTGTCACGGGTAACGCGTGGTTTCCACAGCCCACACAGCCCCTACAGAGTCAAAAATGAGCAACAAATTGCTGTCACGGGTGACGCGTGGATTCTACAGCCCACACCGCCCCCTAGGGACTCCGAAATGACCACCGAACTGCTGTCACGGGTGACCCATGGATTCAACAGCCCACACAGCCCCTAGGGACTCGGAAATCTTCAACGAGCTACTGTCACTAACGACGCGTGGATTCGACACCCATAGAGCCCACCAGGGACTCGGAAATGACCAACAAACTGCCGTCACGAGTGACGCGTGGATTCGACAGCCTAGACAGCCTTTAGAGAGTCATAAATCATCAACGAACTGCTCTCACGGGTGACCCGTGGATTAGACAGCACAAACAGCCCCTAAGGAGTCAGAAATCATCAACGAACTGCTGTCACGGGTGACGGTGGATTCGACAGCCCACACAGCCCCCTAGGGACTCAGAAATGACCAACGAACTGCTGTCGGGAGTGACGCGTGTATTAGACAGCACAGACAGCCTCTAAGGAGTAAGAAATCATCAACGAATTGCTGTCACGGGTGACACGTGGATTCGACAGCCCACACAGCCCCCTAGGGAGTCACAAATAATCAACGAACTGCTGTCACGATTGACGCGTGCATTCGACAACACACATAGGCTCTACGGAGTAATAAATCATCAACGAACTGCTGTCACGGGTGACGCGTGCATTCGACAGCCCACACAGCCCCCTAAGGACTCAGAAATGACCAACGAACTGCTGTCACGGGTGACGCGAGGATTCGACAGCCCACACAGCCAACTAGGGACTCAGAAATGAGCAACGAACTGCCGTCACGGGTGACCCGTGGATGAGACAGCACAGACAGCCCCTAAGGAGTCAGAAATGACCATAGAACTGCTGTCACGGGTGACGCGTGGTTTCGACAGCCCACACGGCCCCTACGGAGTTTCAAATGACCAACGAACTGCTGTCACGGGTGACGCGTGGATTCGACAGCCCACACAGCCCCGTAGGGAGTCACAAATCATCAACGAACTGCTGTCACTGGTGACGCGTGCATTCGACAGCCCACACAGCCCTCTAGGGAATCAGAAATGACCAACGAACTGCTGTCACTGGTGACGCGTGCATTCGACAGCCCACACAGCCCTCTAGGGAATCAGAAATGACCAACGAACTGCTGTCACGGGTGACGCGTGGATTCGACAGCCCACACAGCCCCTAGGGACTCAGAAATGACGAACGAACTGCTGTCACGGGTGACGCGTGGTTTCGACAGCCTAGACAACCCTTAAAGAGTCAGAAATCATCAACGAACTGCTGTAAGGGGTGACGAGTGGATTCGACAGCACACACAGGTTCTACGGAGTAATAAATCATCAACAAACTGCTGTCGCGGGTGACGAGTGGATTCGACAGCCCACCCAGCCCCCTACGGACTCAGAAATGACCAACGAATTGCTATTACGGGTGACCCGGGATGAGAGAGCATAGACAGCCCCTAGGGAGTCAGAAATCATCAACGAACAGCTGTCACGGGTGACGCGTGGATTCGACAGCACACAAAGCCCCCTAGTGACTCATAAATGACCAACAAACTGCTGTCACGGGTGACGCGTGGATTCGACAGCCCACACAGCCCCCTAGGCACTCAGAAATGACCAACGAACTGCTCTCATAGGTGACCCGTGGATGAGACACACAGACAGCCCCTAGGGAGTCAGAAATCATCAACGAACTGCTGTCATGGGTGACGCGTGGATTCGACAGCCCACAAAGCCCCCTAGGGAGTCAAAAATTATCAACGAACTGCTGTCACTAGTGACGCGTGGATTCGACACCGCACAGAGCCCACTAGGGACTCAGAAATGACCAACGAATTGCAGTCATGGGTGACGCGTGGATTCGACAGCCCACACAGCTCCTAGGGAATCATAAACGATGAAAGAACTGCTGTCACGGGTGACGCGTGGATTCGACAGCCTAGATAGCCCATAGAGAGTCAGAAATCATCAATGAACTGTTGTAAGGGGTGACGAGTGGATTCGACATCACACACAGGCTCTACAGAGAAATAAATCATCAACGAATTGCTGCCACGGGTGACGCGTGGATTCGACAGCCCACACAGCCCGTACGGAGTCAGAAATCATCAACGAACTGCTGTCACAGGTGACACGTTGATTCAACTGCTATGACAGCCCCTAGATAGTCAGAAATCATCAACGAACTGCTGTCACGAGTGACCCATGGATTAGACAGCACAGATAGCCCCTAGGGAGTCAGTAATCATCAACGAACTGCTGTCACGGGTGACGCGTGGATTAGTCAACCCGCACAGTTCCATGGAGTCATAAATCATCAACGAACTTCTATCACGGGTGACGCGTGGATTCGACAGCCCACACAACCCCCTAGGGAGTCAGAAATGACCAACGAACTGCTGTCACGGGTGGCTCGTGGATTAGACAGCCCACACAGGTCCATGGAGTCATAAATCATCAACGAACTTCTGTCACGGGTGACGCATGGATTCGACAGCCCAGACAGCACCTAGCGAGTCAGAAATCATCAATGAACTTCTGTCACGGGTGACAGGTGGATTAGACAGCCCCTAGGGAGTAAGAAATCATCAACGAACTGCTGTCACGGGTGACGCGTGGATTAGACAGCCCACACAGGTCCTAGGGAGTCATAAATCATCAATGAACTGCTGTCACGAGTGACTTGTGGACTATACAGCACAGACAGCCCCTAGGGAGTTAGAAATCGTAAACGAACTGCTGTCACGGGTGATGCGTGGATTCGACAACACACACAGCCCCCTAGGGTGTTAAAAATCATCAACGAACTCCTGTCACTACTGACACGTGGATTCGACACCCCACAGAGCCCATTAGGGACTCCGAAATGACCAACGAACTGCTGTCACGGGTGACGCGTGGATTAGAAAGCCCACACAGGTCCATGGAGTCATAAATCGTCACCGAACTTCTGTCACGGGTGACGCGTGGATTCGACAGAGGTCCTAGGGAGTCATAAATCATCAACGAACTGTTGTCACGGGTGACGCGTGGATTTGACAGCCCACACAGGTCCTAGGGAGTCATAAATCATCAATGAACTACTGTCACGAGTGACCCGTGGATTACACAGCACAGACAGCCCCTAGGCAGTCAGAAATCATCAACGAACTGCTGTCACTAGTGACGCATGGATTTGACACCCCACAAAGCCCTCTAGGAACTTAGAAATGACCAAGGAACAACTGTCATGGGCGACACGTGGATTAGACAGCCCACACAGGTCCATGGAGTCATAAATCATCAACGAACTGCTGTCACGGGTGACGCGTGGATTTGACAGCTCACACAGGTTCTAGGGAGTCAAAAATCATCAACGAACTGCTGTCACGAGTGACGCGTGGATTCGACAGCCCACACAGCCCCTTAGGGTGTCAAAAATCATCAACGAACTACTGTCACTAGTGACGCGTGGATTCGACACCCCACAGAGCCCACTAGGGACTCAGAAATGACCAACGAATTGTTGTCAAGGGTGACGCGTGGATTAGAAAGGCCATACAGGTCCATGGACTCATAAATCGTCAACGAACTTCTGTCACAGGTGACGCGTGGATTCGACAGAGGTCCTAGGGAGTCATATATCATCAACGAATTGCTGTCACGGGTGACCCGTGGATTAGACAGCACGGACAGCCCCTAGGGAGTCAGAAGTCATCAACGAGTGACGCATGGATTCGACAGCCCACACAGCCCCCTAGGGAGTCACAAATAAACAACAAACTGCTGTAACTAGTGACACGTGGATTCGACACCCCACAGAGCCCACTAGGGACTTAGAAATGACCAACGAACTGCTGTCACGGGTGACGCGTGGATTAGAAAGCCCACACAGGTCTATGGAGTCATAAATCGTCAATGAACTTCTGTCACGGGTGATGCGTGGATTCAAAAGAGGTCCTAGGGAGTCATCAATCATCAACGAATTGCTGTCACGGGTGACCCGTGGATTAGACAGCACAGACAGCCCCTAGGGAGTCAGAAATCATCAACGAGTGACACGTGGATTCGACAGCCTACATAGCCCCCTAGGGAGTAACAAATAAACAACGAACTACTGTCACTAGTGACGCGTGGATTCGACACCCCACAGAGCCCTCTAAGGAATCAAAAATGACCAATGAACTGCTGTCACGGGTGACGCGTGGATTCGACAGAGGTCATAGGGAGTCATAAATCATCAACGAATTGCTGTCATGGGTGACCCGTGGATTAGACAGCACAGACAGCCCCTAGGGAGTCAGAAATCATCAACGAACTACTATCACGGGTGACGCGTGGATTCGACAGCCCACACAGCCCCCTAGGGAGTCACAAATAAACAACGAACTGCTGTCACTAGTGACGCGTGGATTGGACACCCCATAGAGCCCACTAGGGACTCAGAAATGACCAACAAACTGCTGTCACGGGTGACCCGTGGATGAGACACAGAGACAGCCCCTAGGGAGTCAGAAATCATCAACGAACTGCTGTCACGGGTGACGCGTGCTTTCGACAGCCCACACAGCCCTACGGAGTCAGAAATCATCAACGAACTACTGTCACTAGTGACGCGTGGATTCAACAGCCTAGACAGCCCCTAGATAGTCAGAAATCTTCCGATGATATGATGAGTAAAACTGGTTCTGAAACTGAACTCTAAATTCAGTCTATGTCCAAGACCCCGCAGGCCTCCTAGATCGCACTGTATCCCACCATGATCGTGCCCTATCTGATAGTAAGTGAGTGGCACAATGTACTCGTAATTCCTTTGTCACCCGAATCTGTTCCATAATGTCCTCTACTGAACGTAACCATCTACCTGCTATCTCAGCATCAGGCTCTCTTGAAAATGAGTCACATCCCAACTCTCGCATACTCTTCACTACCCGAACTAGTGTAACCACATTATCCACTGGTGTAGGGGCAACTTGCGATATCTGTGTTGTTGGTGCCACTAGAGGTGTCGGTACTGGTAATTGAGGCATCGTCTCTATTACAGCTCTCACGATCTGGGCTATAAACATCGGATCAGCATATGGTGCAGGGGTTGTCGCTGGCACTGCTGTTGTTGGAGGAGGCACCTCTCTTAGATGAGGTGCTACAGCTATGTGAGAGGCTGAATCCTCCAAAGAATCCTCTCTCTCGCTATGCTCGAACCCGGGATCTTGACCCAGTTCCCATGCTGGAGAGTGATCTGCCATCTCACCTTGTCTTATGTGTACTACCCTAAACCAATTTGATACTTATCAGATTCCAATTCAATTCCTGAACCCAGACCAGGGCTCTGATACCAAATGTAACAACCCCAACATTTGTATTCAAAACAAATGAGCAAGGACATAATAATTCAATTGAGATTAGGGAAATTTTTTTTTCTTCTATATAATCAATAAAAATTCGGCAGAGTTTCCTCTATATTTTTAGATACCAAGTTATCGACTCTTCTTCCATAATCCCCAATTAACAAATCTCTTACTCGTCCTATCATCCAGGATATCCTCCTCTCAATACATCACAACTGCTCAATAATTAAATTCACACATGTCTACACAATTCAATATCCCACATTACACAATTCAAAGATTTACAAATAAGGACCATTAACAAAATTATAATCGAAATAAATTCATAATTAAAGAAGGAATTTATAATTAAGATTATACTACACAAAAGAGCTTTCGATAAACTGTAGACGCATTATATTACAAAACAAAATGATAAATTCATTCGTTACAACATGATATCCAACAAAATATAAGGAAACTAATCTATTGTTCAGTCTGATAGGGGGATGTACCTGAAAATAGATTTAGTACAATAATTCAATTAGACAAATGAAAAAAAAAACATTCCTAAAGTTCTTTCTATTTTCTTTCTTTCTTCCTTTCTTTTTTTTTGTAAATTTAGTCAAAAGATCATTAAATTAACTTGCTCATCTAGTATTACATATCAATTAAGTTTTAGAATAATCTATGATGATTTTTTTTCCTTACTGTCAACAAAATATAATTATTCTTATCGCCCAATAAACACGGCATTACATTGACTAATAGATGACTAATTTTTCTACCAGTCCATTCAACAAGCACTATTGTCATCAGTCTAACATGAACTTAAACGTTTCACCCATTTATCAGGGTACAAATCCCATTAACCAACGAATTACTTCTTCATCTCGCCCATTTGCCAGGGCACTAATTCCATTAAATCAGGAATTAGTTCAACAATTTACCCATTCACCAGGGTACTAATCCCATTAACCAGGGACTGTATTCCTCATCAAGCCCATTCACCAGGACATTAAACCCATTAATTCAATGATTAATTCAACGATTTGCCCAATTACTAGGGTTCTAATCCCATTAACCAGGGAATTAATTTCTTATCACGCCCATTCGCCAGGGCATTAATCCCATTAATTCAAGAATTAATTCATCACATCGCATATCTTATTTTCTCAAGTAAACAACATAATAATTTCTAATATATCAACCGCAATTAATCAGATAAAAAGATACATATTGACCAATATTAAATTTGAGCATTGTGCAATTACCTGACGACTGAGCTCGAGCCGAAGTTCCCTGCTGTGATGTCAGCTTGGCAGCCTCTCCTGAATTGACAAGAATGTCACATTATTATTCTACTTTTCATATTAACACACTCAATAAATAAAATCCTTTCAATTATCCTTTTATTTGCCAAAACAAAATTAAGAGAGAAACATGAAAATTCTCTTCTTCCTTTTGTAAATTTCCTCCTTATTCTTTCAATTTTCACATTAACACAATTCATTTCATCATTCAAAACAATATATATATATATATATATATATATATATATATATATATTATTTAAATGTATTTATTTAATTTATTATACAAAAATTTAAATTAAATGAAAACATAAAAATTCATGATTTATTCACTCTTTAACATTCATATCATCTATTTCCTATACAATCTCATCTTATTAAAATTCTTAAATTTTATTATTATTATTATTATTATTATTATTATTATTTCCAAAAAAAAAATCCCTTCTTCAAGAATACCTAAAACTTTGCTCCAATTACCATAATTTCCTACTTTCTCTACTCACTTCAACAACCTTAACACAATTTCACAATTAATTGTAATTTTCCCCAAAATTTATCATGAACCCTAATTCCTCATTTCACAAAGTTTAATCAATTTAAAGCATTAATTCCTCAAGAATCTTAGTTAAAAGAGTGAGTGCACTTTACCAAACAATAACCAAAGCTTTGACACTTTTGAATTGAGAAAATTTGCTTGCTTGAATTTGTTTCTCCTCTCCTGGCCGAATGCTTCTTTCTATTTGAAATGTAAGTTTTGTTTTTTTTTTTCTACAGCAAAATCACTTGCACTCATATATATATATATATATATATATATATATAATTAACTTTTTTAAAAATTCCTTCCATGTCCCTCAAAGTTTTCTTCCCGCACACATATTTTTGCACACATATTATTTCTTTATTATTTTTTTAATTTTTTTATGCCTTCTATATCCCTTAACAGTAACTTTTATGAATTTTGGCTAAAATTTCCTGAATCCTGGTACCTGTTTATACCAAATCTTGCCCGGGTTATATCGAATTTCACTAAGTTATTCATTGGTACTTTTAGTTTCATGAAATATACTTCTATTAAAATTTTATTCACATTTTCGTGTTTATTTATTTATATATATTAACACTTGAACAAAACATTTTAATTCAGATTCTCGAATATATCATCATTCTTATAATTTAATTCATCACTTTCCATCATTTTTTTTTGAAATCCTGACTTTTATGAATATCAATAATATTATCTAGGGTTTTACACGCGTGGATTATTCAGCCCACACTGGTCCATGGAGTCATAAATCATCAACGAACTTCTGTCATGGGTGACGCGTGGATTCGACAGCCCCTAGGGAGTCAGAAATCATCACCGAATTGCTATCACGGGTGACGCGTGGATTCGACAGCCCACACAGGTCCAAGGGAGTCATAAATCATCAATGAACTGCTGTCACGAGTGACCCGAGGATTAGAAAGCACAGACAGCCCCTAGGGAGTCAGAAATCATCAACGAACTGCTGTCACTGGTGACGCGTGGATTCGACAGCCCACACAGCCCCCAAGGGAGTCATAAATCATCAACGAACTGCTGTCACTAGTGATGTGTGGATTCGACACCACACAGAGCCCACTAGGGACTCAGAAATGAGCAACGAACTGCTGTCACGGGTGACGCGTGGATTCGACATCCCACACAGCCCCCTAGGGACTCAGAAATGACCAACGAACTGCTATCAGGGGTGACGCGTGGATTCGACAGCCTAGACAACCCTTAGAGAGTCAGAAATCATCAACGAACTGCTGTAAGGGGTCACGCGTGGATTCGACAGTACACACAGGCTTTACGGAGTAATAAATCATCAATGAACTGCTGTAAGGGGTGACGCGTGGATTCGACAGCCCACGCAGCCACCTAGGAACACAGAAATGACCAACAAACTGCTGTCACTGGTGATCCGTGGATTAGACAACATAGACAGCCCCTAGGGAGTCAGAAATAACCAACGAACTGCTGTCACGGGTGACGCGTGCTTTCGACAGCCCACACAGCCCTTACGGAGTCAGAAATCATCAACGAACTGCTGTCACGGGTGACGCGGGGATTCGACAGCCCTGACAGCCCCTAGGGAGTGAGAAATCATCAACGAACTGCTGTCAGGGGTGACGCGTGGATTCGACAGCCCACACAGGTCCTAGGGAGTCATAAATCATCAACGAATTTTTGTAATGAGTGACCCGTGGATTAGACAGCATAGACAGCCCCTAGGGAGTCAGAAATCATCAATGAACTGCTCTAAGGGGTGACGCGTAGATTCGAGAGCCCAAACAGGTCCTAGGGAGTTATAAATCATCAACGAACTGCTGTCACGAGTGACCCATGGATTATACAGCACAGACAGCCCCTAGGGAGTCAGAAGTCATCAACGAATTGCTGTCACGGGTGACGCGTGGATTAGACAGCCCACATCGGTCCATGGAGTAATAAATCGTCAATGAACTTCTATCACGGGTGACGGGTGGATTCGACAGTCGAGACAGCCCCTATAGAGTCAGAAATCATCAGCGAACTGCTCTCACGGGTGACTCGTGGATTCAACAGCCTAGACAGTCCTTAGAGAGTTAGAAATCATCACCGAACTGCTGTAACGGGTGACGTGTAAATTCGACAGCCCACACAACCCACTAGGGACTCAGAAATGACCACCAAACTGTTGTCACAGGTGACGCGTGGATTCGACAACCCACACACCCCCTAGGGACTCAGAAATTACCAACGAACACGGGTGACCCGTGGATGAGACAGTACAGACAGCCCCTAGGGAGTCAGAAATCATCAACGAACTACTTTCACGGGTGACCCGTGGATTCGACAGCCATACAGGTCCTAGGGAGTCATAAATAAACAACGAACTGCTGTAAGGGGTGACAAGTGGATTCGACAGCACATACAGGCTCTACGGAGTAATAAATCATCAACGAACTGCTGTCACGGGTGACGTGTGGGTTCTACACCCCATATAGCCCACTAGGGACTTAGAAATGACCAACGAATTGCTATCGCGGGTGACGCGTGGATTGGACAGCCCACACAGGTCCATGGAGTCATAAATCATCAACGAACTTCTATCACAGGTGACGTGTGGATTCGACAGCCCAGACAGCCCCTAGAGAGTCAGAAATCATCAACGAACTACTTTCACGGGTGACCCGTGGATTCGACAGCCATACAGGTCCTAGGGAGTCATAAATCATCAATGAATTGCTGTCAAGAGTGACCGAGGATTAGACAACACAGACAGCCCCTAGGGAGTCAGAAATCATCAACGAACTGCTGTCATGGGTGATGCGTGGATTCAGCCCACACAGCCGCCTAGGGTGTAACGATCCGGCTTTCTAAGCCTAAAACAATAGTAATTTTTTTTTATATATATGTGTATATTTAATACACATGGTGCCGGTAATCAAAGAACTTGAATCCTCACATCATCAAAATACAATCCATACAATCAACAGTTCTTTCAAAAGCGAATCTTACACAAACACATAATATTAAGGTTG
>Ga0325411_1009196_pt1 | contig 10590 bp, 5 predicted proteins | sample PopdelMetagenome_13_FD_206181 | JGI IMG/M metagenome (GOLD analysis project Ga0325411, IMG submission 206181) | Populus deltoides microbial communities from Bellville, Georgia, United States - Xylem-PdIQD-R4 | ecosystem: Host-associated > Plants > Phyllosphere > Stem > Wood/Secondary xylem...
GGTTGCATTCTCAAGATTCAAACTTCAATTATACAGGAAATGACCTCTTAAGATCTTCTGATGGCATCAAATTATGGTGTAATAAGAAATCTTAGGTAGTCTTCTTGTTGTTTGCTGTAGTAGATCAATTTTTTTTTTTTATCTCTTGTATTTCTTTTTGGCTATTCGCTTTATGAGCTTCTCAATATACTCTCGATGATTATAAAAAAAAAAAAAACAATATCCTAAAGGTTGAAATAAGATTTTTTTAAGAAACATAAAATAAATGAGTTTAAATAAAAAGAAACTAAAATCTAAAAAATACAATATATTGTGTACTCAACAGATAAGGGTTTTTCTTGAATTAAAAACGAATTTAGTTTTTATTTTTTGAAAAAAACCTTAAATTATGTAGGGACTACTTAAAAATTTTAAGTTACATCAGGATTTGTTTGTGTTGAAAATTTAGAAACACTTTAAATTTGGTATTAGATTATAAAGACAAAGCACAATAAAATGGCAAACAGATAAGAAATAATTTAAGATAAGAACACACTTCTCACAGTTATGGTTTCCGATAATAATTTATGAATTCAAAGCTTTACAGTTCAGAATAAAATCTTACCATGATCACAATGCATGGCTGCCGCGTGTAGTGCGCTTCTGCCATGAGAACCACAATATTCCACTGACTTGCAATTACTCAAGATTTCGTCGATCACTTTTTTTCTATTTTCTTCACGTCCTTTAAACCTCCAATTATTAAACCTTACATTGGCAGCAATATAATCATAATTAGATATATGTGATTTTTATTAACATTTTAAGTCCAATAGAAGAGAATTAAAAACCATTAAATTTTGCTATTTTTTATTGTTCTTAAAAAAAAATTAGGGAGATAAGTGAACTTATTCATATTGAATTAATATGTCTCGAGTTCAAGAACATACATAGCATAAAAAAATAACCAGGTAAAATCCTATTATTATAGAAGCATTGCTTTTCTATTATCTTTTATGATAATTTTAAAAACAGATTTACTTAAACATTATAAAGCTGAACAAATTAAAATTAATCATGCAACAATTACATTTATATAATCTTAAAACGATAGTATTCTAGATTGATAAATAGATTAGTAAAAAATTGATTAATCTAGTATATATTAAAAGAAAAAAAAGATGTTGGTCACATATAGTATCGAATCGGTATCAAACTCTGTTTGAGACTGAAAAAAATGTTCACAAACCTCATATTGGCAGCAATATAAAGTGGAGTTTCTCGATGAACATTGGCGGAATATGAAAACTCAGGGTCCTCTTTTATCAATATTTCCACCACTTGGGCTTGGATATTTCGAGCTGCCACATGCAACGCTGTATCTTTCTCTTCATTCGTCATCCTCAACATCTTCTTTTCTTCTGCTGGCCCGTTCTCAGGATCTATAGCTAAATTTTTTGCGCGCTCAATCAGGACTTTCACTGCATTGGAATGCCCATATCTTGCCGCAAAATGTAGTGGGGTTTCGCCTTTAGTATTGGCTTGCAATAGCAGTTGTGGACACATATCAATAATTTGGCCAACAAAATCAGTGGATTTCGATCCTCTACGTTGGTTTTCTAAGTAAACATGAAGAATTGTGTTTTTTTGTGGAGTCAATAGCTCAATGAGAGAAGTTGGAAGACGATCCTTAAATGGGTTGATGTTGCCTGCTTCTGCAGCTTTGTACAATTTTGGTTCCATGTAAGTGATGCTAATCATTTGTTGATCAGAGGAATTCATCTTGTATGACTGTTGTTCGTTGAAAATGGTTGTTGATAGAAGTAACTATTTTGGCTAGTTCCATTTACTAGCTAGGCTTGTAAGCCTATTTATACTAATTCATCAATATGAAAAAAATAGTAATAATAAAGCAGAGGAAGCTGCCTGAGTTCTGTGAGAGAATAGAATAAAAATGATTCTAGAAGTTTCACCAACAATTTAAATTTTTATATGTTCAAAAAAATGTAAAACAAAGTATAAAAATAAATTTAAATTTTTAAATTGAAATAGTTATTTAATATTTTCAAATAAGAGTAGTAAAAACAAATGTAACTTCTTGAATAGAGATGATTTCTTAAGAAGTTAAATTACATGCTTAGGAAATAATAGACTTGTGTTCTGTCTTTGCTCTTATTTTTGTCTAAGTGCATTCATACTTTCCACCGTGTGAACATGTGACAAAGGCTATGAGACAAGATAAAATTGGATGATCTATTACAATAAATTCAGAGGCAATCCAGCCAACTATATTCTTAAATTAAAAGTGGCAGAAAAATCTGCACCAAAAATTGATACTCATTAGTTATGACAACGATGCATACCAACCGTTCCTTTAGTTCTTGCTTTGGATCCAAGTCTAAAATTTAAATTTGGCTGGCAACTGTTAATAGTAAGGGGAATATAATGTTTTTTGATATATTATTCATTAATGCAGCAGATATATATACAAGAGTCAGTTGCTAAACTTACGCTACTGTTACAAAAGATATATTCTATTTCTACATTTGAATTCTATCTTTAATAATAGCTAATAATCACTCCGTTATTATAGGAGAAGATTATTCCCAATCACATATTCTAACATCCCTCCTCAAGGTGGTGCATGGATGTCATTCATGCTCAGCTTGTCAAGACAACTTGTAAACACTTTGTTGGATACTGCTTTCGTAAGAACATCGCCATGTTAGAATTTTGACTTTACAAAAGGGAATTGGATAATTCCAGCTTCAAGCTTCTCTTTGATGAAATGTCTATCCACTTCTACATGCTTTGTTCTATCATGTTGAACAGGATTATGGGCAATCTCTATAGCTGATTTATTATCACAATAGAGATTCATTACAGTTCGTTAAGAGAACCCCAAATCTTTCATCAAGTTTTTTTAACCATAACAATTCACACACTCCAATGGCCATACCTTGATATTCAGTTTCAGCACTTGATCTCGACACCACAGATTGTTTTTTACTTCTCTAAGTCACAAGATTGCCACCTACATAGGTGAAATAACCAGATGTAGAACATCGGTCATTAGCTAAACTAGCCCAATCAGCATCAGTATACCCGTCAACACCTAAGTGTCCATGTTTGGAGAATAATAGTCCCTTGCCTGGTGAAGATTTTAAATACCGCAATATACGTTCCACAACATCCATGTGAGGTTGACATGGATTATGCATAAATTGACTTACAACACTCACGGCATAAGTAATGTCAGGTCGAGTGTGGGATAAATAGATTAATTTTCCCACAAGTCTCTGATATCTCCCTTTATCTGTACAACTAGCACTAGAACATTGAAAGAGTTTATGATTTTGCTCCATTGGATTATCAACTGGTTTACATCTAAGCATCCCTGTTTCAGACAACAAATCAAGAGTATATTTACGTTATGACATAAATATACCATGCTTGGAACGAGCTACCTCAATCTTGAGAAAATATTTAAGGTCTCCAAGATTTTTCATTTTAAATTCGGATGCCAAATGATGTTGTAAGCAATGAATTTCCTCAGCATCATCACCTGTCACTACCATATCATTAACATATATAATCAAGGCAGTGAGTTTACTCATTTTATGCTTTATAAACAAAGTATGATCTGAGTTACTCTGAGTATAACCAAAATTTTTCATGACTTGAGTAAATCTACCGAACCAAGCTCTAGGAGATTGTTTCAAGCCATACAAAGCCTTCCTGAGTTTGCAAACCTGAGTAGAACCTTCATATTCTGAAATTCCAGGAGGTGGATCCATATACACATCCTCTTTAAGATCTCCATGCAGGAATGCATTTTTGACATCGAATTGGAGTAAAGGCCAGTCTTTATTAGCTGTTAAAGACAGAAGAACTCGCACAGTATTGAGTTTAGCAACTGGAGCGAAAGTTTCTTAATAGTCAACTCCATAAGATTGTGTGTACCCTTTAGCAACCAGTCTCGCCTTGTATCTTTCAATAGTTCCATCTACATTATGTTTGACAGCAAAAACCCATCGACATCCAACAGTTTTTTTTCCTGTTGGGAGGGTAAAAAGATCCAATGTAGCATTTTTTTTTAGAGCCTTCATTTCCTCCATCATAGCTGTAGTCCGATGAGAATCTGCCAAAGCTTCCTATAATGTACTAGGAATAGAGATAGAGGATAATTTACACACATAAGATGCATATGATGCAGACCACTTGTGAGAGGAGATATAATTACTTATTGGGTATTTTACTTTGGCTTTTGGATCGGGTTCATACTTAACAGGTGGAATCCCACGAGTAGATCGTGGTGGAAGTGCACGATGAGCAATGTCAGATGACAAACAAATTTCAGAAGAATTGTTGGGTTGTACCTGTAGTGTTGGTATCGACAAGGACTCTGGAGAGGAGTTGACCAATGCACTAGGAGGTAATGTACTATCAAGAGGTTGGTGAGACTTTTCACAATGATCATTAGAGTCTTGTGAACAAGGATCAGTAGCTGTAGATGTGTCCAGTGAACAAGAATCAATAGCTGTAGGTGTTTTCATAGTAGAGGTGTCCTCATCCGATGGTTTACTAGTGGGTAGAGTTGCTAATTTTATATCAAAACACAAGACTTCTTCATGATTGGCAAGGTGGTGAACATCTTCAAGACATGTAGATGTTAAATCTGTAGGAGAGTAATAGAACTTTGACTCATCAAATATAACATCCATAGAGGTATAGAACCGATGAGTGTCTGGATGATAACATTTATAACCTTTTTGAGTAGACCCATAACCAACAAAGACACATTTCAATGCTCTTGACTGAAGTTTGGTTTGATGTCGATGTGAAAGGTGTATATAAGTTACATATCCAAAGATACGATGCATCAATTTAAACAAAGGTGGAAGCATGCAATGATTAGCAAGGACATCAAGAGGTCGTTGAAAGAATAAGGCACTGGAAGGTGTACGATTAATCACATAAACAGCTGTACTGAGAGCATCTCCCCATAAGAAAGTAGGCACACTACTTCCAATCATTAGTGATCGAATGACCTCAAGTAATTGTCGATTTTTCCGCTCAGCTACTCTATTTTATTGTGGAGTCTCTGGACATGATGTTTGATGAATGATACCTTTTGAATAGAAAAAATCAGTTAACTCTCTCTTGAAGTATTCACCTCCATTATCTGAACGTACCACCTAAATAGTCCTGTCAAACTGAGGAGTATCATTTGATAAAAGAGACGGAAAACTATACAGACATCACTCTTATGTTTTAGTAAGTATACCCAGGTCATTCGAGTACAATCATCCACAAAGGTAACAAACCATTTCATTCCATTAGCTATGAAAACTGGGGAGGGACCCCATACATCTGAATGTACTAATGAGAATGGTGAAGCAACTTTATTAGAAGACAAAGGAAATATAGCACGATGACTTTTAGCCATAGCACATGTCTCACAAATGAAGTCTGAAAGTTTGTAGTTAGCAAATAAAGAAGGAAACAATCGTCTAATATATCCAAACGATGGATGACCGAGCCGTTTATGCCAAAGCCATATTTCTGCAGTATTTGCCGATTGATTTTTACCCATCATATGTGCTAGACTATGGTAAACTTGTGATGATGTGCCACCCTCTAGATAGTACAATCCTCCTCGTTGCCTACCACTGTCAATCCTCTCATTGGTATGTATGTTCTGAAAAATACAATAAGTAGGATAAAACAAAGCAACACAGTTAAGGGCCTTGGTTATTTGACTAATGGAAAGTAGATTACATGTAAGGGATGGAACATACAGTACATTAGATAGAGAAAAGGTGGAAGATACAGGAACATTACCAACACCAGTAACAGGGGATGACACACCATTGGCATTAGTAATAGCTAAGATAGAATGTGAAGGGGATAAAAAACTAAAGTTTGAAGAATCACAAGTCATATGATCATTAGCACCTGTGTCAATTATCCATTCATTATTTTTAGTACAGGAAGGAGAGCTAAGTGCAGTACTAATCATACCAGTTTGTGCAATTAATCCTGCTGCAGATGACAGTGGTTGTTGTTGTAAGGATGTGTTGGCAAAAGTTTTCTTGCCTTTGGGATGCCACTCGAGATAACCATGAAGTTTGAAGCATGTATCAACAACATGATTATCACCATTACAGTGAGTACATTTGTGTGTCCCTTTCTTGTTGTCTTGTCGTGTAGAGATTCTTCTGGTAGCCATAGCAGTACCATCAGTAGATATTCCACCCATCATAGCATCTTGACGGTTTGCCTCAGCACAAACCATAGCATAAGTAACTTGAAGATTTGGAAAAGGTACAGTGGCAAGTACCCGTCCACAAACTCCATCCAGTGATGAGTCCAAACCAGCCAAGAAAATATAAACCCGTTGGGAATTAACCTTAGTGGTATATATCTCAATGTCAGCTTTGCAACTCATTGCACAGTCATCTATAGCATCAATCTCCTGCCATAATTTTTGTAATTTTCCCTAATAAGAAATAATAGAACCACCATTTTAGCGAACAGAGATTACCTCACAGTACAGTTGATATGATTTTGAGGCATCTTGACTGACTGAGTATGTTTGTTTAGCCATATCCCAAATTTCCTTTGCTGTTGGCAAGCGTAAAAAAATGGATCTGATGTCTTTGTTCATTGCATCAAGTAACCAAGATTTGATCAAGCAATTTTCATCTTCCCATGCTTCATATTCTTTAGAGTTGGTGTCATTAGGTGCAGTTTTTGAACCTGAAATAAATCCCCAACGTTTCCGACCCTGAATTTTATTTTGACATTCAAAGCCCATTCCACATAATTGGTGCCACCAAGTTTTTTTGGCGTAAACAATGAAGAGACATCTTGCATATGTAGTGCTGGTAAAGTGACCTTTGCATTCCCGGCAACAACACCATCATCGTTCGTAGGAGTAGTCATGATGAGTAAAAAGAATTATGATCAGAAAAGAACAAAAAAAATAGCCTCCAGTTCTTAAAACAGATGAAGGAAATTTGGAGACGACTCTTATACCATGTTAATAGTAAGGGGAATATAATGTTTTCTGATATATTATTCATCAATGCGGCAGATATATATACAAGAATCAGTTGCTAAACTTACGCTAATATTACAAAAGATATATTCTATTTCTATATTTGAATTTTATCTTTAATAATAGCTAATAATCACTCCGTTATTATAGGAGAAGATTATTCCCAATCACATATTCTAACAGCAACCTTCGTGTATTGCATATGGTCTTGAACATAAATATACTCATTATGATTGTCCTAGCTTCTCTTCCTCGAGGTCGATCTCTCTGCTACACTTGCATCATTTCTTTTTTTAAAAAAAAAAGTGATTGCATATGGTCTTGAACCTTTTTTTTTTTTGTAACTATATATTTTAATTTTGAAATGTTTCACATGTTGTTTTGGGTTGTATTATTACAGGTTACTATCTGGTAGGTGACTGCATTAACTAGCTCCTAGACAAAATTAATTTTAAAAAACATGGTTCACAACTAGATAAAGAGATTGTACGTGGTCCAACTATAACCATAAGAGAAACGAGTGAAGACAGAAAAGATGCGAGTGGGGTAGAGAAATTGACCTCGAGGAAGACAAGCTAGGACAATCATCATACGGAGTATGTTCATGTTGAAGAGACAAAGAAGGTCAAGCTATTTTCAGATTATTTTTTAGATGAGTACATCAAAATTATATTAATAATATTTTTATTTTTTAAAAATTATTTTTAAAATCAATACATCAAAATAATTTAAAAATATCAAAAATATATTAATTTAAATAAATAAAATTTAAATTCTTTTAAAAATGCTTTCCGAAAATACTGTCAAACATCCTTTAAATATACTCATTATGATTGTCCTAGCTTCTCTTCCTCGAGGTCGATCTCTCTGCTACACTTGCATCATTTCTGTCCACTTGTTTTTCTTATGGTTAAAGCTGGACCACAATCTCCTTATCATCAAGGCAGATGCGTTAAACATGTTTTATTATTATTATTATTTTTTAGTTTGAAATTAAAGCGCTGAAAAATTGTTTTCTTTTATAAAGTGGTTTTTATTAAAAAAATAAATTCTTGAAAAATAAATTATTTTCTGATGTTTGGTAATGTAATAAAAAATAAATAAAAAAACACTTTTTAGTGTTTGGTTATGTTATAGAAAATGAACTGGAAAATAACTTATTAATGTTTTTTTTTCAAGTTTATTAAAATAATAAGGAACAAATCTTATAAATTAAAAATTTGAATGAGAATGAAATTGAAAAAAATCTAATTTCATAAATTATCTCAAAAAAATAAAAAAAATGATGATGAGATTAAAATAATAATAATTACAATTTCATAAATTATTTCAAATAAAATAAGTAACAATAAAAACAATAAGGACCAAATTTAATAGATAAAAAATTTCAATTAAAAAAATGATAAGAGAAAAGCAAATAACAATCATAAAAATGATAATGAAAGTTAATATAAAAATCAAATTAAATCAAATTTTAAAGGATGAAATTGAAAGAAAAAAAAGATTCAAACAAAATATATATCAATCAAAAGTTTGAGGACCAAATTTTATATAATCAGCAAATAATATGATATTTTAAAATTTTTCACAACTTCTGAAAAGTGTTTTCCTTCCAAAATAAAAGGAAAACACTTTCTTGAAAATCAAACTAAATTTTGTTTTTTACTAGAAAGTGTTTTACGTTGACTAACTTTTTTAATGGCAAATAAACATAGAAAAGTTTGGAATTCCAGACAAACAAACAGCCATTAAATTATATTCTCTAACAATAAAAAAAGAGATTCCTTTTGGTTTTATATATTTTTTAAAAGTATTTTAAAAAAAAATTTAAATTTATATGTATTTTAGTTTTTTTAATGGTTTTGATATATTAATTTTTTTAAAAAAAATATTATTTTAATATATTAAAAAAAACATTTTAAAAAATACATAGATATCAAACATTCACCAAGTCTTATGCAATTTTATCTAGTAGCTAATAAATGCAGCCACTTACCTGACAGTAACTTGTAATATTACAACCTCGAAATTCGAAACACTTCAAAATTAAAATACCAACTAAAAATTAAACGCCAACTAAAACAAAATGGACAAACATGGTATAAGTTGGTGATAGTGTAGGCTAGCAAGAAGGGGTGGTTGATATTTCCTTTCTCTTGGCATTGGGGCAAATTTGATTGTGTTTCTTGTATCACCTTTGGCTTTGAATTTGTATCTTCTGGCTCAGAGTTATGCGATTAAGATCTGATTTTATGGATGCTGAAGGTTTTATTGGGCGTACTAATTAAGAATGCTATAATTTTATTTATCTATTTATTTTTTGGTTGTTGTAAAGTGCATTCATCACAGGGACATATGCAATTCTAGAACCTTCATTGGGGCTTGCCATCAGTGTATAAGATCATTACGTGATCTCATCTAAGTCCAAGGACTGGGTGTTAAGTTGGAAAATTGGCAAGATCGTCTCCAATATTGACCTTTTAATTGATGAGTGGGAAAACCTGAATTCATGTTATTACTGTCAAGAAACGTTTATTAACAATTGGGTTCATTAAATCATATATAATATAATATAATTTTTAGGGTATTCCAATTGGTTTTGACTGACATGCTGAAAAGATACCATATAATATAACATGATCCCCAGACAGCTAAGATGGAGCACTGCAATTTCTTGATATTACAATTAAAATGAACAAAACAACAATTTCATCAACATTTCCAGTACGCGGATCAAGAAATGCAGTAATTATTAAGCATTTTTCTCATCAGTACCCTACACTCCACCAATATACAAATTACTCTTACAAGTTTCACGTCACATGGTTAAAAGAGTCTTAAGAGAGATCCTGCTGTTAACTTAAGGATACTGTTTCTCACCATTGAAAAAAAAAAGGGTTCATTTGCAACCGAGATTCACAAGTGAAGCAATCGATCCTATATTTGCGTCTCAGGGAAGTTGCCAACAATATGTTTACAGGAGTGGGCGATAGGCCTCAAACTCGGATCCAAGGATGCCTAGCCTGCGCCAAGTAAACCAACGAAAAATTCGAGATGCCTGCTAGAAAATTGGAACCTATATTGAAATTCTTAAAATTGGCAAAAAAAATTTATGATAGACATAAATTAGAGAAAAAAATGTGACAACTAGATGCATAATATTAAAGTGACATATTATGTATGATATGATAATCAGTTTAATAACCTACGTTCAAATGTTAATCAAATTCCAAGAGTTTTAATTAAAAAAACAATTATATTATCAACAATTAAAAAGAAATTATTATGAGAATCAAATAAATAAATATCTCCAAATAACTAAGATAAATACTTAAAACTCATAAATTTGAATTGTAATATATATATATATATATATATATATATATATATGGAGGATTTGGGGATTTATTGTGTTTTGCCAAAAAAACAAGAAGAAAAAAGAGGACGGTTTGTTTTATTCAAATTCAAATAATTGCTGTATAAGTTGGATGATCAATTACAATAAATTCAGAGGCAATTCAGCCAACTATATTCTTAAATTCAAAGTG
>Ga0325411_1009200_pt1 | contig 10589 bp, 2 predicted proteins | sample PopdelMetagenome_13_FD_206181 | JGI IMG/M metagenome (GOLD analysis project Ga0325411, IMG submission 206181) | Populus deltoides microbial communities from Bellville, Georgia, United States - Xylem-PdIQD-R4 | ecosystem: Host-associated > Plants > Phyllosphere > Stem > Wood/Secondary xylem...
GGCGGAGGAGAGGTTCCGAGTGGCTGGCCAGAGAAGACAGCATTATTATACAATATTTTAGGTTTTTTATTTTTTATTTTTTATTTTATAATGCTTTACTTTTCAATTAAACAGTAAAGCACTTCTTTATAATTGATTTATAAAAGAAGCCTAGTAATTCAACCCAAGCCCATGTGTTTGGCCTGTTTAGGTTTTTTTTTCTTTAATTTAAATTTATATTTTAAAACTAATTAATTTAAAATTTATTAGATTAATTAAGAATATAGTAATTTTTTTGCTATAATATTAGTATTTTTTATTTTTATATGGTTGCTTTTTTGATAGTGTATATTTTATTGTCATGTAACTAAAAATATTATTTCAAAAATAAATATTATTAAATCAATTTAAATTCATGACCTGAGTTTTAGGTTTGACAAGTTAGCTTGAATTAGACATGATCGATCAAAAATATCACCATCTCAATATTTTTTTATAAAAACAACTTTGCATATAATAAATTTTGAATTTATAATTAAAATTTTACTTGCAAATAAAAAATATATTACCAAATCGTACATTATATATATATATATATATATATATATATATATTTTAAATTATCTGATATGCAACAAAGTGTAGATCAATGACCTTGTTGAGTCTAACCGAACACTGAAGTTAATGAATAATTGTTTTGGATGGTGGTGTTCTCATTCAAATTTTTGTTATTTTTATGTCATTTTATATTACAGAAATAAAGCTAATATTTATTAATTTTTTTTGTAGATTTTAATTTAAATCTTCATGGTAACAAATTTCAAAATGACCCTTCTTTATTCTTAAAATAATATATACAAGAAAAAAAATAGATTATGCCTAAATATCTATTACTTTATTTTTCAAAATACAGTAATAGATATTACATATTTTAAGAATATGCCACTCAATGGATCACTCTAGGTTTTTTTAAGTACCAAAAATCATATATTATAAATCATAAGAAATTATCACTAATAGTTTAGTATTTCTTTATGATATATATATTGACTTCTATTAATGGTATATATTAAGAGTGAAATAAAATTCTTGAAATATTGTTTTTTTCATATTATTATTTTCAAAGGAATAATTGTAGAATCTAAAACTACATAGTAATTAAGTCATATATTTAATATGGTCATTTTAATAATTTTTAAAAAAGGGATTTGGAATAATAAATCATAGAGCGGAAATAATATCATATGTTGGTTGATTTTCGTTCGTCATTATAATTTATAGCAGATGGTGCGTCATTCTCTCCGAGTTTTTTTTTCCCTATAGGCACGCCAATTTATCCCATGAAATTAATTAATTTATAATGAAATTAACTAATTGATCATCATTTAATGTATAACCTAAAATAAATAGTCACACGGATTATTCTAAGATTAATTATTCCATTAGAACTAGAGACGAAGATCAATTAGTAACTTAAATTCATCTACTTAACAGTATTATGCTCTCTAATTATAGTTTACACTAGTAAGATTATAGACACATTAGAAGTCTAGAAAGTAGGTTAGATCTCTTGGATTTAAAAAAATTATTTTTAATTTTTTTTATTTAAAAACACTTAAAGAACACCTTATAAATCCTTAATAACCCCGTATCTAACCTTAAACCAGACTTTAATAGATTAAAAAACTAAAAAATCACCCTGAATTAAAAAAATATTGAATCTCTATCTACATCTTTAGACAAGATGGAAGATAAAAAAAAAAATACATCAATAACATTACTCTCATTAAATGGAATCCATTATCAACAAGATCAACTTTTTTTATTTATTGAAATTTGAATGATTAATAATTTTCTTTTGTTTTTTTTTTTCTGTCGACTTTCTCTTTTAGTTCTCAATCTCAATGATTAAAATGTGAATAAAATAAAATTATGGATCAAAATTAACAATCTTAAAACAAAAGGAACGAAAAGGAATCCACATGGAAAACATGTACAAAAATGCACTTTTTCACCCAAAATTGAGTAAAGCCATCTTTTTTTTCTATTTTCAATTTGATTTTTTTCTTCTAATTATATCTTCATACTATGAATTCAAACCTTATCTCATTAAATTGACATCTAATCAATTTTTGAAATCTATTCAAAACTTTTATATCTCTAAAAGAGAATATCAACTCACAAAAGATTTAAAAAAAAACATAAAAAAATAAGTGATTAAAAAAAAAAAGAGAGCGCTCCTCTCATCTATAATGAATTGTGAAAGTGTGCATGATGCAAACATATTTTATTTGAATAGAATTTTCCATAATCAATTATCAGAATTTAAGATAATGCTTGTCTAGTGATTTTGTGGCAATCAAAAGATAAGGCAAAAATATTATAACTCGTTCGTGGGGGGAAAAAACTAAAATAAGAAGTGCCTCCTTCCTAACACGTAGCTATCATGTGTTAATATAGGGATGCACAACATTTAGGTAAAAAGATATTGGAACGTGCGAGTTAATATTAATTTTTTTTAAATGTAAGAAAATATTAAGAATATGGATAATGTTTTAATAGTAATATTAAATATAATCAAGTGAGTTAATTTTTTAAATCTCCACTTAACTTTTTATTATACCTAAGATACGTGGGTCTAATAGTCATGTCAGACCCAGTTGCTTTGGGTCTAGCAATCAAGTTAAACCCACGATACTTGGATCTGACAATCATATCATATCAGGTTAGAGAAGCTTGGTTTGCTGTCATGTCAAGCCCTACATTACTAAGTTTGGTTTGTTGTCATGTCAAGCATCTTGGGTTTGGCATCCACGTCAGACCCAAGTCAGTTATGTCTGGCAGCAACTCACTTGCTTGGGGAAAAAAGGAAAGTCAAAGGAACGTCTCGTGAAAAAATAAAAAATTAAAAGTGAAACTACTATTATAATCCATAGTGAAATGTCTCTTGATCTACATTAATTTCCCCCCATCATTTAGTTTTTGTTATAACTAGTCATTCTGCACGTAATAATTTTTTAATATATATATATATATATATATATATATATATATATTGGGTATACAGGTTGCTTCAATATGGTTTTCTACATTAAAAAACTCAAAGTATAAATTGAAAAACCTATGCAAGCAAGATCAAAATATTTTATAACATAAAATGAGACTCACATCCGATTGTGTTTACTGAACTTATTTATTTAAATAAATAAAAGATAAATCTGCACCTTAAAAAACTCATGACTTAAAAGATAAACACAAATGAAACTAACTGAATAAACTCACGCCATAAAAATATTATGCAAGGCCCAAACACATCAACAATATAATTTTAAAATAAATATTTTTTATTTTAAAAAATAAACTTCGTTTGTACAAAAACAAATTATAGATGAATTAGAATAATACCTTGAAAAATAAAATAGAAACAAAATAACTAAAAAAGATTATATTAAAAAACAAGTTTGCAAAAATCATGACTTAGGTCATGAGACTAAGATAAACACTTGCAAAAAAATTACAGATAATCATAAAACCAATATTAAAAAAAATAATACAGAACAATAAAATCATACGAAGCCGAATTCCCAACAAATTAAATGTCAAAAGATGAAATAAAAAAAATTAATTACACAAAAGGATTCAAAAAAATAAGGGTGAGAAAAAACATTAATCAGAGGGATAAAAATTTTCAATTGGAGGGTTTGATTGAATTAAAAAATAGCTTTAATAAAAGGAGAAAAAAAATCAAAAGAATGAGAGTCAAACTAAAAAAAATAAAACAATAAAAAAATTGTTTAAAGGATGAAATTGAAAAGAAAAAAAACTTTAACAAAAGTGTCGATGACAAAATTAGAAATTAAAAAAAAATGAGGAACAAAATGAAAAACCAAACATATGAGAAATTACAATTGGAGGATTAAATTGAAAATAATAAAACTTCTATAAATGAAAAAAAGAACAAAATAAGAAATTAATAGAATGAGAACTAAAATTGAAAAGTAAGAAATAAAGAGGATAATGGTGTTCATTACTTGTCAAGAGAGAGAGAATAAAGGGGGGAAATCAAACGACTATCGGCGACAATCCGACCACCGTAAGCTATCAAGTGTTACTCTAAATGGAAGAAGACACTGAATGGCATAGACACCACCCACGTGCTGGGTAATTTTTGGGGGAGGAGAGAGAGAGAAGAAGAAGAAAAAGAAGAAGAAAGGCTTCTTAATATCAAACTAGATCACCACCAATGACAAGCATTGTACCAATAGAAAGACGACACGACAACGCTGTCAACGACTCGAATGATATGAGCACCTCCCAAATGCCTTATGGTGCGCCATGCATGTGCCCACCTTTTTGGTTTTTTTATTTATTTATCCAAATAAGAAATTACTCTTGAGCTGACTTTGTAATTACAAAAAACACATTGTGAAAAACCGAAAATATCCCTTGACCTCATGCTTCTTTTTTTTTTTACTTTAAGGGTAGTTTCGTTGCATTACTGTGCATTTTAATTGCTTATTATTTTTTTATTTAGAAAAATACTAAATTATCCCTTAGCTTAAATTATAATAACCAAAGAGCTATTGTGAAAATATAAAAAAACTCTTTAATACTAGATTTAAAATTTTTTATTTTCAAGAGTGTTCTGATTATTTTATTGTGCAATCAAAATAGTGAAAAAGTCATTACATATTCTAGTGAACAATAGTTTTTAGTGTGCATCTATAGTAATTTTCCAAGTTATTTTAGGTTATTTAAATTATATTTATATTGTTGGGAATTAAATTCAGAAATCGTGTTTATTTTTCTTCATTTCTAATTCTTTCGTATTCCATCGTCTCATTTAATCCAGGAGACCAGGAAGAAGACCGACTTTAAGTCCCATCTTGGTCGCTATCTTTAAATTTTTATTAATGTATTTTTTTTATATTCGATTTGAACAATTAAATGAATTATATATATATATATATATATATATATATATATATATATATATATATATATATATAATTTATATTTTAGGTCCAGATCCACGATATCCATTTGGAGTAAGAATTCGATTTTGTGAAAGATAGCTCACAGGTTCTTTTTAAATTTTCCAGATATTTTTTTTTTAAATATAACATTTTTGAAAGTGTAGTTATGGTTGTTTTTTTCAAAGTGTTTTTTAACTTTAAATTTTCCAGATATTTTTTTTTAAATATAACATTAAAAAAAAATTTAATTTTTTAAAATACAAAAACAAACAGAGAAAACAGAGAAACTTCAATGTATGTTTATATTTAATTTTTTTTTCTTTTGTAAACGACGACGTTTGTTTAGATTTTTACTAGTTATTTTTTAGTTGTATAGTTAAATAGTTGCCAAGTGATGTCAGTAATAAAAAGTTAAGGATGACTGCTGGATTGACAAGAATAGGAATCTGAAAAAGTTGCAGAAAAATTAGAAAGGAATACAAGAGACGGACTTTGTTTACGAAGAACACTATATATAATTAGCATCTATTATTCTTTACACACAGAAAATATATATATTTTATCCTTTTAATGTTATATATGTTTATTAATTAATTAAATACATTTAAATATTAATTTAAACATCAAAATATACCTCATTTCATAAGAGATTAATTTGTTTTACAAAATCAACACCAATGAAAAAAATCATTAGCCAATTTTTCTATGAAGGTTCTTGGTGATCTCATCAATTCCCACATATGCACCCATATATTTCCTCCCATGAAATAATTTTAAAAAAAAACAAACCATGGTTTCAACCGGAAAAATAAATAGCCACAAATCACTCATAAAATAGACAAAATATATTTCTTTCACCTTCCTCGTACTAGAAATAAAAAAATAAATTTGTAGATTAAAATAAATTTTTTATTTTAATTTTAAAATTGAAAAAAAATCTAATATTTATAATTTATAAAATACAATAAATATTTTGTCTAAACTTTTTAAGCCATCCATTCCCAACATGTTTTTACTTTGATTCTTTTTTTTAAATCTTATTTCTCTTAACAAATTGGCTTATAATTTTATCTAATAAGAACCAAATTTTAGAGAAAAAAAAAACAACTATGAATAGCTTGTCTACAGTGTCAGAGGAAAAAGCAACTATGAATAGCTTGTCTGCAGTGTCAGAGGAGATCTACAGTGCATTTTGCACAATGCGAGGCGTTTTAAGTTTTTTTTGTTAATAATTAATGAGCTATGAGATGGGGAAATCTCTTATATTAAGGGAAAAATTAACTTAACCTTCATTTGTTTGTTGGAAAGTAGTTTTTTTTTAAGTGAATTCCGAAAAAGTAAATTATTTTTCAATGTTTAGTAGTGTAATGGAAAATAAATTGAAAAACATTTGCCAGTGTTTGATTATGTCATAGAAAATAAGCTGGAAAACAACTTATTAATGTTTTATTTTTTTCAAGTTTATTAAAATAATGAGAAACAAATCTTACAAATTAAAAAAGTTAAATGAGAATGAAATTAAAAAAAAATGTAATTTCATAAATTATCTCAAATAAAATAAATAATAATCAAAATAATAGAGATCAAATCTAAAAAATAAAAAAAAATGAAAGAGGAATAAATTAAAATAATAATAATTAACATTTCATAAATTATTTCAAATAAAATAAGTAACAATCAAAAGAATGAGGACCAAATTTGATAGATAAAAAATTTCAATTAAAAAATGATAAGTGAAAAGTAAATAACAATTATAAAAATAAGAACCAAAATTAATATAAAAATTAAATTCTAAGGGATGAAATTGAAAAAAAAATATGCAAAATAAAATATACATAGCAATCAAAAGTTTGAGGATCAAATTTGATATAATCAACAAATAATATGACATTTCTAAATTTTTCACAACTTCCGGAAAGTGTTTTATGCCCAAAATAAAAGGAAAATACTTTCCTGAAAACTAAGCCTAATTTTCTTTTGACTAGAAAGTGTTTTTCGTTGACTAACTTTTCTAATGGCAAACAGACAGGAAAGTTTGAAAAGTGATTTTTCATAAACTAGTTTTCGAGAAACAAACACAGCCTTAGAAGAGATTTGACACTGAAATAAGGGACTTGGAAGTGGGATAAGGCAATCCAATTTCCAGCTTGGTTTGATGACATGTCAAATCTTAAAGATACAAGAAAGCAAGTGAATAAAAAAGAGAGTATTTATAATGATAACACAAATCATGTTGATTCTAGCTCGCTCATTTAAGCTAAAACACAAAATTAGAATTTCTTTTCATTTTATTTTGTTAATTCTTGATATTATAAGAACTAAGAAGTGAAATTTCATTCAAATTAATCGCTTTGACTAACAGTTTTTACATATATTATATGTAAAAAAGTAGTAGGAACTAGAATGAACAATGAAATAGCAATAAATACTATTTACTTCTATAATCTCATTGTTTTGTTTTTCTTTACTTCACAATAATTCTTTTTTATCCGTGAGGATCTCACTAGAGCATCTTCTACTTTCTAATAGGTCGTAAAATAGATTAGAATCATTTTCAACAAATCCATAATAAGTGATTCTATTTTTTTCATCGGGTTCGAGTAGAGACCAAAGGTCTTGAGCAATCGATCCGGCAAAACAACTCAAAAGATAAAGAAGTATCATTAATTTCATCATACTCGTTCCAAGTTCAAAGGTTATATGAGTAAAAGAAAACAACTTTTAAATTTGCATTAAAAAAATCAAGATTCATTTCTTATGTACAATAGTATAGCAGAAATAAACATAAGAAGATGAGATCATTTGACTTAAAATTGGTTGATTAGTGGCTTGAAAGCGGATTCAAAGAATCAATCTCGCGATTTATTTTCATACTCGAACAAATAAGAATTTGGAAGATTTAAATTCTACAATTGTTGTTTTTATTGGTTTTCTTATAATTTGGATATGTTATTTTGGGGTTAATTTATTAGAAATAATACTACATAGTTATGGTTCATTTACATTAATATCTAATTGAATTGAAGAAAAAGTTTAAAAAATATAACCAGGACAGCTTATATATATATATACTAGCTTTGATACCCGCGCGATGCTGCAGGCGTTTTAAGTAAAATGTGGTTCTAATTATTATAATAAACATTGATAAGATAATCAGAAATATTATACAGGAAAAACATGATATTCATAAAGTTATTATAAAAGTTAAGTAAAGAGAGTTAAATCCAAGTAAAACAAAAGTGCTTATAGCTAAATATTTTGTGTTTTTTAACGTCCAATCAGCTTGCGATGTTGGATAAGAAAGCATTGATTAACTGAATGCTAGTTTTTTTCCTACAGCAAAATATAAGTGTAACTGTAAGATATAAATATTTCCTAACGAAATAAACATCAAATATTTTTGAAGATAAATAAGAAATGAGAAATAAAGATGTAATTGTTGCTAGGTATATGAGTTCATAAAAAAAGAAAGGCAATTAGAAAGTGAGAATGATATAGCTGATTGTGATTGAATTAATTTTTGTTAAATAAAGAGATAGTGAAGCAATACAGAGTACTAAATGATATAGTAGATGCAAACCTTTTCAGGAGATGAAATGGAAAGGCGTTGCTTCTTTGGAATTGCTGGTGTAGAACCGACATCATCTCACATCAAATATAAACAACAGAGCTGGCATGTTAAGATGTTATAAGAAATGTTAAGAGTTTATAAGGAAAGGTGCAGGAATGCAGGATTAAAACTGGTAAAATGCAGCATTGAAAAATAAGTTTACATGGAGAGGCATGAAATAGGAACAAAACAAAAATATCTTGCGGCATGTCCGCGCGATATATATAAAAAACACTTCTGATTAACCTAACCTTTGTCTTTTTTTTTCCTGGAGAAAACTTAAAACAACTTTGTTTTGGTAAAAAAAAAAAAGTTTTTCTTCTGCCGGACATGGTCATGAGTCAATAGTCACCATGTTAACATACAGGGCCAGGCCAGACAAAGTATTGTAACCATGGTTAATTAATTATCTACATATTTTCTATGATTCCTGAGACTTTAAGTTCACAGGTCAATTTTGCAAAATCCAGCAGCATATAGGCGTAGCTGGATGCTTACATACTAATTCCTGAAACTTTGCATTTTATTTTGTCTGTAAAGTAAAAGAACTCGACAGAAGTGAAAATCAAACCTGGCAATGTAGATTATTTGCAGACTAAATCAAAATAGCTCGAGCAAAATCCAATGTTGTCGAAGGTGCAATGAAAAAAAGACAGCCTTGCAAAACATATAAAGAGTCCATTAAAACTGAGAAGAAGAAGAAAAAAACTAATTTTAAAAACACCGGATGAAAAGAAAACCAAAGAGCAATGAAATAAGCAAACAATTTCGATCACCAGTAACTAAATGAATAACCCATGCGCATTGAAAAAAACAACATTAAAAAAAGCAGCTGAAAAGAAAGACAGAGCAATGAAATAACCTGAGAATTCTGATCACTAGGAGTCAAACAAAAAGCTGCTGGAAATCGAGTGTTCTCTTGAGTGCAATGGAAGAAGCAAACCCTTCAAAGCAATTGTAAATAGGCCAAACATCCCGAGAGTTAAAATAAAACAAAATTAAGAAGCCACAAAAACCATAACAATTAAAAGAGAAAGAATGAATACACACCAATTAGAGAAGTTGCTGAAAAACAAAACCAGAGCTAAAGACAACGAAGAGTGCAAGAAAAAGAAAAGACAATGGTAAATTGTCAAAGCATTTAATGCATCATCATGATCTCGCATATGCAAGTAAAATTCTTTCCTACTGCAGATAAAAAGAAAAGACTTAATTGAAAAAAACAAAGAAAAAACAGTGTAAATTTTCAAAGCATTTAATACACAAATATGATGATGTCGTTTTTGTAAGTCAAATATTTTCCAAAATAACAAAGAAAATTGTTTTATGAAAAAGCACAGTGATTTCCCACGCATTCTAGAGTTCTTTTAATATATATATATATATATATATATATATATAAAAGAAGAAGCTTTAGGGAAGTCGTTTGAGAACCTTTTGAATCACTCAATTTTTATTCTTACTTGTAACCTTTTTGTTTGGCTTGTTTTTTTCCAACAAATCTAAAAATATGTTCTTATACGCTGAGCCAATTTCAAGCTATTTAGATCGATTACTTACAACCCTATCAATTAAGATCAAAATTGACCAAAACTTAAAACCTAGGGTAAGATTGTGGTTTTATACAAATATAGGGACCAAATAAAAAAGGCGTCATCTAAAACAAAACGGTCCAATTTTTCAATCTCCCTGCTTCTCCAAAGTCGATGCCCAAAACCCTAACTAGAAATCACAGTTCCATTTCCGGCTGAAGAATCAAATGGCAACTTCACTAATAACCAAAACCCTAAACTCAATCAAAAACCCTAAACTCTTGAGACCACTTACCCGCCAATTCACCTCCATCGCCACCGTCCAATCCGAAAACCCTTCTTCCTCTTTCACTTTCGCTGACCCCGACAGCAATAGCAGTAGCAGTTGTAATGACAGCAATATATACATGAGGAAGGGACCTCCAAATTGTAATGTGAAAGGCGAAAAGGATTCATCTTCGGTGACAATGCCGATGTCATCTATGACAGGGT
>Ga0325411_1009201_pt1 | contig 10587 bp, 5 predicted proteins | sample PopdelMetagenome_13_FD_206181 | JGI IMG/M metagenome (GOLD analysis project Ga0325411, IMG submission 206181) | Populus deltoides microbial communities from Bellville, Georgia, United States - Xylem-PdIQD-R4 | ecosystem: Host-associated > Plants > Phyllosphere > Stem > Wood/Secondary xylem...
TTGCTTTCGTGGGAAAAGAGTGAGCATGCATATGTTTGTTCGATGGCGAAGAGAATGAAGGTGAATCTTGATAGGCATTGGAGTGAATGGAGTTTTGCATTTGGAATCCTATTAGTACTCGACCCGCGCTGTAAACTTAAATTTGTGCAGTATGGGTTTTTGCTGATGTATGGCAGTGATGCTAGCAAATACTTGCTGGAATTTCGTAGCAAACTTACATGTATGTACAACAGTTATGCGAATGACACTGGTTACATAGCATCACCTGCTAGGGACATCAGTTGTTTGCCATCATATGATCTGGATTCTGATGTTAAGTTCTTGGGATTCTGTGAGTGGATTAAGGTTGATCCGCCAAAATCTGATCTTGATCGGTATTTAAGAGAGACTCTGGAAAACCGGGATAAGGTTTCAGATGTATTAGCTTGGTGGCGAGTCAATACTCCAAGATTTCCAGCACTTGGTAAAATGGCTCGTGATTTCTTAGCAATTCCAATATCAGCTATTCTATCAAAGTCCACTATCAGCGGTGAAGCTACAAAGGTGAATCCAGCATTCAATGGTTTGGGGCCAAAGAGCATAGAGGCTTTTATATGTGTACAGGACTTGTTGGAAAGCCCTGAAAACAAGTAAGTTCTTTGTTGAGTTTATTACTAGTTAGGTCGACTGCGCTATAAGGTGAGCCAACTTTTATTTTTCATAAAAAATATTAAAAAAATTTAAGATTCAAGAGTGTTGAATCTGGTCACAATGCTGAATCCAAGAGCGTGGAGTCTAGCTGTAACACTAGAACCAACATTAATATTTAACTTGTCTGCTCAAATTCTTATATTTTTTAATCTTTTTTAAAAAATGATGTTTTTTCTTCAATGGTAATGATAGTATTTTTTTTAAATTTTAATAATAATAATAATAATAATAATAATAATGTTTTTAAATTTTTTATAATAAAAATAATAATATTTTTAATTACAATATTATTAATTATAAGAAAAATAATAATATTTATAACACAAATGACGCGAGCCAACCTTTTATTTTTCATAAAAAATATTAAAAAAATTTAAGATTCAAGAGTGTTGGGTCTAGTCACAATGCCGGACACAAGAGCGTCGAGTTTGGCTGTAACACGACCCAACAATAATATTTAACTTGTCTGCTTAAATTCTTATATTTTTTAATCTTTTTAAAAAATGATGCTTTTTCTTCAATAGTAATGATAGTATTTTTTAAATTTAATGATAATAATAATAATAATAATAATAATAATAATAATAATAATAATGTTTTTTAATTTTTTAATTATTTTATTAATAATATTTATAAGAAAAATAATAATATTTATAACACAAATAACTATATTAAGAAACCCAAGAATATTTATATCACAAATTATAATATTTTTGATATTAATACTTAGAATTATAATATAAATAATAATATTTATAAGACAAATAATAATGTTTTTGATATGAATACTTTGAGTTATAATAAAAATAATAATATTTCGAACACATTATAATATTTTTTATATGAATATTTTGAGTTATAATAAAAATAATTATATTTTTGAGATGAATACTTTGAATTATAAGAAAAATAATTATATTAAGAAACCCAAAATCCAAAAACCTTGAATCCTGATAAAGGACGCAAGAGGATTGGGTCCCTACGCAAAACCCAAGAGACCTGGATCCAGACGCAAGACCACAACGAAATGGTTCCTGATGTAGAATCCATGAGCAGTGGATCTTGACGTAGGATCCAATCCAAGGCTAAGGCGTCCTGAGCGGGTCTTCAAACCCCCTCGCCTGGATTTGCAGTCATGTGCGCGGGTCTGACCTAGCGCCTAAGGCAGCTCTAGTGCCATGTGTCTGCAGATTAGAGCCTTCAACCTCACGTTGTGCGTGGGCTCTTAGGGCTTGCCAGCCCCAGCGCCAGGTGTCTGCAGTTCAGGGCCTGTAGCCCCACCAAAACTAGAGTTGATCATTTTCTCCCTAATCATTTCTTCAATGCCACATGTATTTCAGTGAAATGGTAGCGTAACAATATTTATACATTAGACTTGACCAACTACAAAGTCCTACCATATTGGACTTGGATAATTGTCATGTCTAAAACAATCGATGGGTTCAAATTTATTTATGTTTGAAATCAAATTCAAGTTTTTTTTTCTAATAATAACAAAGTCCTAGCACCTTGTTTTTTTTAAAAAAAAAAAGACAAAAAACCCCTAACCAAACGGTTAAAAACAAATGTGAAAAAACAACATTTTCTAAGCTTGAAGCATGGAATAGATTTTGTTAATTCTAAAATAATATTTAACATTTTTACTGCATGATGCAAGGTTTAACATAATTAGAAGACCCAATACATAAAATAGTAATATATGCTGTTATAGTACACCAATACACCAAACAATAAAAAAATTTAATACGAAAGCTTCATGATTCAGTAGATGCAAATGAGCAAGCGCTTCTAATTTTTTTTAATACAAAAATAAAGAATTGAGTCCAGATTCAAGTCTAATGAGTTGTCACGGTCCGAATCCTGGGTCCATGACCAGCAACGCAAGAGCGGCGTCAAAAGGACACCCCACCTGCGCTAAGCCTCAAAACAGACATATCAAAAGAATAATTTATTAAAAAATATACAGCATTTCATAATCTTTAGAAATATTATATTATTCAAAACTGATGAAACCAAAAGATAGTTTAAAACTCCTCATCAGTAATTAAAAGAAAAACAATAATCCATAATACTCATTACATTGTCAAAAATCCAAACTTAATTAAAATAAGGTAATAGTGGAGCGCCTAAGACATCGAATCAAACAGCCTTGAAAGATAAGCAAGGCATACCGACCCAAAACTGAAGAAGCAGGAACACTCAACAAGGTTCACCTACTATCAGAAACTAAGAACCTGAAATAATAATTAATATACATTTTAGATATTCTTGATATTAATAGTTCGCAAGATCCTTTATCTTGATATACATATACATACTGAACATATCATATACATACTAAACATATTATATACATACTAAACATATCATCATAACGTAGTGGAGTACATGTCAGAGATCAGATGACACCCGAAGGTGACCAGATGACACCCGAAGGTGACCACTGTGGGATGATCAGTCGCCACAGGCTGATGCCTCTCTCACCAGCTAGGTATACAGAATACTATGTGCACATAGGCTAACTACTCTCCGTTAGCATGGAGTTACTGACAAGTCCCATATCAAGGCATAATAGATATTTACATAATCATCAAAGAAACGTATATCATATTAAATAGAATTTACTTTGACAGATTGCGAGTGCAAATTCAAGAATAAATGAGTATTCGGAAAATAAGCAACATATATAATTATTCAAGAAATTAACGAGTTGTACTCATTGTATAATCAACATACATATTTACTTATCATATATGCATATTAAAGATTATCTCACTCACTCGGAAAATTATAGAACTAAAAGGAATGTCAGACGAAAAACCTGAAAATCCTATTGAGGATCGTTAGGAAAACCTACAACAATATGAAAATATACTCAAAAGCAACTCAAACAAGAGATCCCAATGCATAAAATAAAACCAGGTTTAGTCTCCTAAGTTTATGGACTAAAACGACAATTTTCCAAAATAGGGACCAAAACGTAATTTTACCAAAATTGGACCAATCTGGAAAATACATAACTATACTGAATTTTCACCCATAAACCATCCTTAATTCTGTCTAGAACGAACCAGGGACCGAACTGTAATTTTCATAAAGTTCAGGGACTAAAATGTAAATTCCCAAAATTGAGGGACCAAACTGAAAATATTCCCAATCAATTATCAAACTGAGATTCATCATCCTTAACCTCATAATAACACTGTCCAGAATCTCAAAATACAATTAGGGGTCAAATTATAATTTTCCCAAAGTTTAGGGACTAAACTGTAATTTCACAAATTGAGGGACCGAATTGAATTTTCGTCATCTTCAACCTCAAACCCAGAATTTCACAGATTACCTACTGTCATCTCCTGATTTCTAACATAATTTAACCATTCAAATAAAATCATAACTCAAAATCATCATCTTTACCTCCAATCTTTCACAATCAACTAATTAACCAATTACCCACAACAATCAACCCATAATATTCCAATTAATTCATCAATCAAACCCAAAACATAAAATATTCAAAACCCTAACATTTATCAAGACAGAACTTAAAGATTAAAGAACACATATTTATACATAATCTTACCTTTAAACTTATTTTCTCCAACTCTCTTCTCCTTCCCTTATCTTTCCCTCTTTTCTCTTCTTCTTCCTCCCCTTTTCTTCTCTTCTCCCGTCAGTTTTTCACTCTTAAAACACAGCTCTCTCTTCTATTTTCCTTTCTATTTATATTTATCAACTCTTTGTTCCATTACTACAATACCCCTTATTCATTTATACTCATTTTTAGCCTTCAAGGGCTTTATCGCCTTTCACCTATTCATTCAATTTCAAAACATCACATGAGTCATGTGTCTGGATCCATTAGTCTTGGGTCCGGTGATGGGACCTAATTTTGTTGGGTCATGCATCAAGACCCATTAGTCTTGAATCCTGCATTCATACTTAATTCTGTTAAGTTCCGACACTAGACTTAAGTTTAATGAGTCTGGTGTCGAGATCCAATTATGTTGGGTCTGGTATCCGGATCATAAGACGTGAGGCATTTTATGGGTTATGTTGTCATCACCCGTAATTGAATGTTCGCATTTTATGAGATTATCATTTTTCTCAATTTGTTTTTGTCATCCATATTTGCAGCAGCAAGGAAGGGAAGCCTGGTTCTTCTATTGTCTCCTCAAATGTGAGATTTGACTCACCTGGGAAGCAAATGTCCAAATAGTTGGTTGGTCCGTTTATAGTGAGCAAACCTACCAGTCCAGAGGACTTAAAGTTAATCCAATATGTCTTTGATTCTTCACTAAGTGAGAGCTTAGATTCTTTTCCCCCAAATTATTGTTTGCTTAGCTGAATGCATTTAAGTTCACCAGTTGACCTATTCTGTACCTGTTTCTGCTAGTGAGACTATTGTCCAATGCAAGAATTATCATTTATCTCGGAGTGTACTATACTCTCTGAGACCAGAGACCTGGCTTGATGATAACGTCCTTTCTACGATATCTGATGCCATAACTTTAGTTAAGAGGAAGATGGAAGATCCTGTAAATTGGTATCTGCCAATTGTTTTTGCGGTAGGTTCCAAGATCATATTTGTACAATTGACATCTTATTCTGTTCAATTTCACGAGTCCACCACATGAAAAAACTGAATTTTCTTATACTCATGTGTTGTACAGGCGAATGCAGATGATCCATCGAAGTGTATTTCTTTCGTGAAAAAGCACAGGATCAAGGAAAACTACATGTCAGATCTTTTGTGCTGTGAAAAGGTGAAGTTTGGTTTTCTTTAGTACAATTAATGCATCCCATGCTTAGTTATGCTGTGAAAACTATATTTGCAGGCGTTTGTTCCTGTGTTTGACAACGAAAGAAGGCATTTCTTTCTATTTGTACTACAATTGAAAAGGCAAGTTGTTGAGATATGGGATTCATTAGCTGCATCATGTCAGAGTGATTGGGTTGACAGGCGACTGCATAACTTGGTAAATGGCTGCATACTTTATGAGCTACCTTAGTTAACCACTGTACTAATGGGCTTTATGAACTTTTTCCTGCCAAAACATTTTCACAAACCAGTTGGTTAGCCTGGACGCCCTTTTCAAAGATGATATAGATCAGAACTACCAAAAAGTTTGGTCCTTCACAGATTTCAGAGTGGAAAGACCATCGAATGTCCCACAGCAACAAAATGGGTACATATATATTTATGATCCACATTATATTGAGTAGTTAGGTCACATGTTGAGTACCTTTAAAATACTGTAAGCCACATCAGTTGACATGATTTCTTTCTGTGCAGACATGACTGTGGTGTGTATGTTATCAAGTTTATGCTAGCTCCAGAAGAAGTGACAAATCCTGATTTTGTGGTAAGATTTTAACATTAATGTGCCCTTACTGAAGATAAAGGTATGACAGTCTTTCTAATTATCTAGCCAACATGCAGTTCGACAGTGAAAACGAGAGGTTGGAAGTGGTACTAAGATTGCTATCGAGTGATGTCAACTCATGCAGGAATGATTTGGCTTCTAAGGCTGAGGCATATTATGAGCAGAGGTTTGGAAATCATTGAGAATTTTTGGCAAGAAATGAGAATATGAAAGACGTAAATCATCGATAGGAAAGAAAGTATTCAGACAACATATAGGAATTCAACTTCAAGGAAGCTTACCAGAGAATGTGGGCTGCATGAGAAAGGAACTCAATGCTCATCAAATCAGCTGTGAATGGCCATTATTGTAAACAATATAGTATAATTGGTAGAGACATAAAATGTGCAATATGGGAAACAATCATCTGGTTGCCTTGCCCCTCCTGCACATTCCTGTGGAGATTTCTGGCTGAACTAAAAACTATGAGTTGTTTCATCATTTCATATATACCATGTAAATATTATATAAATGCAAACTGCTATGGACCTGTCTATGTAATCTGAAAATCTCAAGGATGATCCAAGTACCACGTAAATGCAAATCAGTTGCTCGACCTTACCCTTGTCAATTCATTGCATTGTGGACAACATAGTATACACAACAATTTTGGTTGTCATCCTTAAACGATGCAGAATATGCAAGACCACGAAGTTATTGCCAAAATGCAGATAAATCTAACATTTTCCTGTTCAAAATACAGCATATTATGGTTCTAAAACATAGTGGCAAGGGAAAGGAACTTATTTATCAACAACATACCAAGAGTGAGTACTTAAAGGCTGGACTCCAATCCAAATATATTGCATAAGCTGGAACAAGAGGATCTTAAAGGGAGAAACTTATTTATGAACAACATTTTGTTCTCTCTCCAGGACAAACAATTTATGCCCTTTGTTTCCTTTTATTAGGCTTTTAAGTGAAAACAGGTTGCTAGTCAAGTGACATAATTTGTCATCTAAAGATACAAGAGAACAAAAGCTTCTGCAATATAGTATACAGTAAAGTGAAGCTAAACTCGAGTGCATGGCAAACATTTTCATCTCTGAATTAAAATCTGGTTTCTCCTTCACAGAGACAAGTTCCAGAACAGCACAGCAGGACATCTCATCTGGATCAAAGACCAATGCAAAAGAACCCCGTACTTCATAATCAGATGCATGCTTTGCCCGAAAGTACACAGGCTTGCTATAATAAATTACACTTAAAGTCCATTCTGGAATCTTAAAGATAAACACACGACCAGGAAGGTCTAGTGGTAAACCATGCTAGCATTTGGTCAAACCAAGAATGGATGCTCTGAGGTGCTCAACACGTATTGATCCCCACTCCTATGGGAACCCACACTTGCACGTAAATAACCCCTACAGATGAATCCTTGAACAAGGATAATGCCCCTAGCATCCTCTCAGCAAGTGATGATGGGCCAGTTGGCTGAGAAATAATACAATCTGAGGTGTTTGGAAACAGTTTTGTGGACCAGCACCGCTACTGTGTTTTGCACCCAGATCATCAGCATCAATGGAATCTGAGGGATAACCAAAATACGAATACGTTTGCTGGAGCACCACATTATCTCCACCATTGCAAGAAGTCCCAGAAGCATTTATTTTATCCAGTAAGGGAGCAGAAGTTTGTTCTGCAAAACTTTCTGCACATAGGATGTTGATGGAAAAGATGGCATCTCATCGAAGGCAAGCATTTGATCCATAGCTGACGGGCTGTCGCACCATCCAGCATACATATCAAAACTCCTAAGCTCTGAAAAGTAGTTGAATGGGTCCTCCAACAATGAATTCCTAAGAGAATCATCGAAAGGTGGGACACTATCTATTTGAGCTCTTGGCCAAGCGCAATAACCCATCCATATTTCTTTCGACGAGAAGGGGTTCTCCATTTTCGTTAGTTATATAACTAACCAAAATACTCTCCCCTCTTTTCAATCAGAATACCATACAAAAACTCAATTCTTCGTTTCCTAATATCTTCCCTCACTTGCATAACTTCAAATCTTTCAAAGTTTCACTCTTTCTGCTCAGATTTTTATCTACCCGCAAAACAGAAGAGCTCAATTTCCTCTCTTTAGCCTTTTTTTTTTAATAACTAAAAACAACTCAATAATTACACTTGGGAAACCTAACCTTTTACCTGTATCGACAGAAATAACCCAGAAAGCAAAACCTCACTTTCTTCAATCATGCGCCTGCACACACCAAGAAATCAAGATACATCAGCTTTCAGCAGTCAATAAACAATATCTCAACATCCATGGTCTAATTAGTACGTCACTCACCTCCTTTCTATGAATAGCAAGGACAATCCAGTAATATGACATCCAAAAATTTGCAGTATAGAAAGCCTCCGTGATTCACTTCCACACTCCAATATCAACAATAACACACCAAACCCACCTCCAAATTTGTCTTCGTTATATATATAAGCACACAGATAAAGCTAAATATAAGTAAAGACTGCATTTTTTTGCGCGTGTATAAACTATAAAGCCTGAGTTACTTATTTAAAACTTCTTCAAGTTTGATTAGACGTGGTCCAAAAAGGCAATGATTATTGATCTTTATTTAAAATTAGTATTGATATTTTTTTTCAATGTAAAGAACTAAATAGAAACACATCCACAGACATAAAGTCATCAATCTAATAAGAAAGGTTAAGAATGGTGCCTAAACCTTAAAGAATACAAAATTGTTGAAAAGAAAAACAAAATGTTATTATCCAGGCCTATAATCAATATTTTAAGTTTAATCTCCTATGAGTGTTTGTGCTACCCACTAATATATTACCTCTCGACTGAGTTACATTACTACAAAAAAAAAAAAGAGTAGGCCAACCATAGTTTGGAAGGATTTGTCAAAATAAATAAATAAGTTTCCAAGGCTCTATCTAGACAAAGGACAGCCTCAGACTGGGTGCACATGGCAATTTGTTAGCCCTTATTAATTTTTAGAAGAAGTTTACTCTTAGTCAAAGACAAGAAAGAAATAAGATAATCAGGCCCTACCTAGGCTTAGCCATCAAATTCTCAAGTCGAAAGATGCAAGCCCATAAGAAGTTTGAATGGCCCATGTTATGTTATATTGATCAAAGGCTATATATCACCGTGCTTACACTGAATTTCAACACCTTCCAACATGCAAATGGAAGCTTTATTACGAAGAACAAATACAAAGACAAACACTGATAGAAAAAATATATGCCATGTAAAGCTCGTTTCTAGTAGCAGAAATTGCAGATTGCAATAACAAGCAACGAAATGGCATAGATTATCCAAGTAGCCCACTTGACACCAGGGGGGAATGGGATTGAAATGGTGATGAAAAACACGGTGGCTGCCAGGAAAACTGCAACTTTACCCAACACTTTGGATGTCCTCGGAAACTTGGTGGGGTTGATAAAATGTGAAACAAAGAGACAGGAAAAGAGAATTGCAACAAGAATAGAGAGTAAATGCAAGGAATCGAGTTTGGAATCCGTAATTTGGTGAAAATGAAGGGCTATTTCAAGCCCTGATGTGAAGCAGATGCTTATAAGCGTCTTCTGCCATTCCATTTCCTGCTTAGCATGGAACTTGTTGACCAGCTCTTCTTCTTCATTCATGGTGGGACGTGGTAGGTGCTGTGATTCTAGTTGTCCAGCTCTATGCCAGAGTCGGGACACAGATTCTGGAATTGAAAGAATAAAACCCTTGATAACTCGAGCACCATTCTCCATGGTTTTCCTGTGCTGTATGCTATAAAGTTTGAGAAGACTAGGAGATAATTTATAAGAAACGAAAAAAACTATCGAGAAAGTATGCTTGTGATTCTGATATTGCCTGCTTATTTATACCAGAAAAATGGAAAGAGACGGAGTTTGTTGATAATCAGATTCGGACCTCAAGATGAAGTCATCATCCGAATGTTGGAGTTTCAGAAAAGTCAATCGGACTTGTAATTTTTTTAATCTATAATGTTGGATTATCTATTTTTTTAATCTAAAATGTTGGATTATCTATTTTATATTAGAGTAGATATTTATGAATAAACCTTAATAATTATTAAGCCACTGATGTTTTTGATTACTCTCTTGGATATTACTTCATTTACAATTTCATCCCATATTTATTTCATCTTTAACAAACAATTGAAATTGACAACATAAAAGCCAATTGATGCTTGAAACGATATATATAATGGTACTGAAAAACAATGGGAATTCAACATATAATCTCGCAGTCTTCTTAGGTGTTCTAAGTTCAATGCACTACTTGTATGGTGAAAAATCCCTCTGTATGTATAAGTTTGATGGGAAGAAATTAATCAATACTCCCTCTTTTCCACTTTGTTTTCCCATGTTTTTATTAATTATGAATGTTCCTAGATATTTATGTATTTTTTAAATGAGGTAAAAAAAAATCCTCAAATGTTATCCTCAATTATTGGATTAATTACAACTATATTTTAAATTACATATC
>Ga0325411_1009204_pt1 | contig 10586 bp, 9 predicted proteins | sample PopdelMetagenome_13_FD_206181 | JGI IMG/M metagenome (GOLD analysis project Ga0325411, IMG submission 206181) | Populus deltoides microbial communities from Bellville, Georgia, United States - Xylem-PdIQD-R4 | ecosystem: Host-associated > Plants > Phyllosphere > Stem > Wood/Secondary xylem...
TATTAAGAGGATCTTGAGATACATCAAGGGTACTTTAGATGTTGTATTATGTTATGAAGGATCAGAGTTACTGTTAGAGGTTATGTTGATTCATATTTTGCTGGTGACCTTAAGAAAAGAAAATCCACTACAGGCTATGTGTTCATAATTGCAGGAGGAGCTGCGAGCTGGGTCTCTAAACTTCAGATTGTTGTAGCATTATCCATAACAGAAGCTGAGTACATGGCAGCTACACAAGCTTGTAAAGAAGCAATATGGATGAAGAAAGTTATGGAGGAGCTCGGGCACAAACAAGAGAAGATTCCTTTGTATTGTGATAGTCAAAGTGCCTTGCATATTGCAAGGAATCCAACGTTTCATTCAAGAACAAAACACATAGATGTTCAGTATCACTTTGTTCGCGAAGTGATGGAAGATGGAAGTGTGGATTTTCAGAAGGTTCACACAAAGAAAAACCCAGCAGATGCTTTGACCAAACCAATCAACACTAACAAGTATGTATGGTGCAGATCCTCTTATGGCCTTACAGACTCGTAAGCAGCATGAAGATGACAAGTATGAAAAGGATAAAAGAATCACAGATGATCAAGGGTGAAGACTTGATTAAATCATCAAATGTCTTCAAGTGAGAGAATGTGAAGCCAGTTGGGCAGCAATTGGTGCTGCCAAAGTCAACAATGTTGGGCACCAATTCGATGCCACTTGCAGCACCAATTGGTGCTTCTTGTCTTTTGCATGGATGCTTGCCTATAAATAGACAATGCATCCAAGCCTTAAGTACACCACAAGAGAGAAGAGGAGGAGAGTAAGAAAGGGAAAGTAATGCCACAAAATTGTGAGGTATTTGTGAGAAAGTAAGTGAGGTGTTTTCTCCTAGTAATAGAGAGATTTCAGTTGTTCTCCTATTAGTAGAGAGAGGTTGTAATTCCCACATTACTTAGTAAAATCCTTCTATACTTGCTCGTGGACGTAGCCAATTGGGTGAACCACGTAAATTTTTGTGTGTCTCATTTCTCATTTTATCATATGCCTTGTCTTTTGTCTTGTCGGGTTTCCATGCTAGTATCCTAACATTTCAAAATATTGACATGTTTAGGTGCTTGGATGAATTTTTTCTTTAATACTTCAGATTTTTTATGGTTACATCTAATGTATAATGGTTAAATCCCTATACAGGTATGGCAATTGTTTTTGGGATGATAGTAACAACTTGTATGATGTCCCTTGTGATGGCTCTGTACTGGGAGAAGAGTTTGTTCATATCAGGATTCTTTTTGATGTTCTTTGGTTTTGTTGAGGCTGTATATGTATCGGCATGTATGCTGAGCTTTCACAAAGGAGCTTGGTATCTATTTGTCCTTTTAGCTGTTTCCTTCACTGTAATGCTTGCATGGCATTATGGAACTATGAAGAAATACGAGTTTGATTTGCAAAACAAGGTTTCTACAGAATGGCTCATAGATTATAGCCCAGGCCTAGGAGTTTCCAGAGTACCTGGAATTGGCTTAATCTACACTGATATCGTAATGGGAATCCCAGCTTTCTTCTCACATTTCGTCACAAATCTTCCTGCATTTCATCAGCTGCTGATCTTCGTGTCCTTCAAGCCCCAACCAGTTCCTTGTGTGCCTCCCAGTCAGCGATATTGTGTAGGCAGGGTTGGTGGCAAAGACTACAGGGTTTACAGATGCATTGTGAGATATGGGTACTGTGATCAGGTTAGAGACACGGATGATTTTGAGGAACAGATTATTGGCTCAATCGGAGAATACATTTCCTTAGATGAAAGCGATTGTGAATCGCTGACTTCTCCTGAAGGAAGAATGGTGATTGTTGGGACACCATTGTTGGAAGGACATGTGTTGATTCCAGTACATGATACCAACTTGTTTTCCGGTTCCACAAATGCAGCTAACAATGAAACTCTGGCAATTCCAGAGGGAGAATTGATTGGACGAAATGCTCCTGTTAGGAGAAAAAAGGTTCGCTTTCTAATTCCAGAAAGTAGTCCTAGATTGCGGGTATCTGTCAGGGATGAGCTACAAGAACTGATTAATGCCAGGGAAAGTGGCACTGCATATTTCCTAGGTCAGTCGCATTTAACAGTTCGTGATGGTTCTAACTTTTTTAAGAAATTCCTGATTATGGCCTACGTCTTTCTTGATAAAAATTGCCGTGAACCTCCAGTGGCATTGAATATCCCTCATGCTGCTCTCGTTGAGGTTGGCATGGTGTATATTATATAAACTATATGTATGGTATGAAACTTTGTATACGTCTGTTTGTAGAAAAAGAAACACAATTATTATAGAATACTCTAAAACGCGTGGGTTTTTTACTGCAGCCACTTAATTAAGATTTTTGAAAAAAATTTATTTGATCCTCGAATTTTTCTTTTGCGCAATTGAGTTTTTCTAGCCCAAATTAGAGTCTAATTGTATTTTTTTATGGTAAGGATTGAATTGAAAAAAAGAGGACTTAAGTGGAAAAAACAAGTAAAATGGGTGGCGGCTCTGCAATTTGTTTGAAAAATTCATTTTAGTCCCCCATCTTTTAAACTATAGATAGTTGATCCCTATAATTTTTAAATATTACATTTTGATATCATATTTTATTTTCCTTTTTTTTAGTCATTTAGTGAAGGAAAGAGAGGAAGTCACCGAATTCTAGATTAAAGAGAGAGAATTATTGTTAGCGACGATTCTAACCACTAAAACAGTCTATTTTTATGTCAAATGGTTCCATATCATGAGTAGAGTTAAAATTAAGTGTTTTCTTACCTTAAAATACCTATATATATATAAAAAAAAAAACAGATTTGAGCTTTGAAAGATTTTTATTTCTAGTTGATTATGGGTTTTGGGGCGGTTTTTTGGAAGCCATGAATTATTTAAACAAGGTTCCAAGGGTGCTTCCTAGATGTTTTAGGTAAAAAAAAAAATGGGTTGAAAATAAGTTTTTTTGTTGAAAAAACAAGAGCCCTATTTTTCTAGCCATTACAATGGCCGGATTCTATACAATTATAGACAAATGCGTCGTCTATCTTGGCAAACGACGCGCTATCTATTTTTTTAGCAAACAATGGGGTGGATGACATGTCGTCCATCTCATTAACTTCGAAAAGAAAAACAAAGGCTTGCGCGTGTGGGCATGGACTTTCAGGCACACTTACAAGCCCTTTCTTTGTGAGTCAGGCACTAGGCTTGACCTCATTTTTTTTTATATATAATTATTTTTAAAAAGTTAATACTTTTCATATGTATTTTTAAAAATAGTTTTTTTTATTTATGTTTTAATTAATACCCCTTCTTTGTGATTTGTTTTGTGTTTATTTAGCCTTTTTGAAATAGTGATTATTTGTTTTTATTATATTGAGTGTATTTAATTTTTTTTTTGAGGTTATTGTGATTTATCTATAATTTTTTATAAATTTTTTATATAAATTAAACTTATTAAAAAAACATTTATTTTCCTATAATATTTTTAATATGTGCATCCTTGCATATAATTTTTTTCCTTTTATTTTATTTAAAAAAATTTATGTGTGTCGATTTTTATTACAAATTGATTTTCATAAATAAATTCATTAAACACAACCGGGTAAATGACTCGTATTACGATATTAAATATCTTGGTTTACGTTCATCTCTTAATTTTTTTTTCAGTTTCTCTTTAGGTTATTGTTAACGAATTTTTATTTTTGTTTATTTACATAAATAATTATTGGTTTATTTGATTAGATATTTGCATGAACGTTTTTATTTATATTTTGAATTTTTTAAGAAAATAGCTTGCATACCAAGGGTTTTTTCTTAAAAAAAAATAATAATTTAAGACCCGCTGCGGCATGCAGGTTAGATAACTAGTATATATAACTCTTACTAGTTTGATCCTATTATTAAGTCAGTGGGTATAGTAAACCGGCTTTGAATCGTGAAGATCATTATCTGTAAGGTATTAATTGTCTCCACTATATTTTCTACAGGGTTAAAGCAATATACATTTAGGATACAACAAATTAAGTCTTAAAACTTATAAACAACAATTTCTATAAGTTTCTTAAGAATCTTTATTTTGTTTTTGATAAACATAAACACAAAGTTTGTACAGAAAAATATGGAGAGAAGAAGATTGTTTTCTAAAAATTGATTTCTACCAATATCAAAATGATATTTTGATGCAATCATATTATTCGATAGTTTCACCCACATTTAACTAGTGTTTTGCCTATATTTTATATATAAAATGCCTTGATATTCTTTATTTTATGTTTTGAAGGTACTTTTGGATGAAAGATGCAAAAAGGAGTAAATTAGAGGTAATTGGCAAATTTGACCTTCAGTCGATGTTTTGTGCAAATCGTGAGTTCTAGAGGTCGAATGAAGTGATTCTAGTGGCATTAAAAATCTAAAATCCATACCTTTCTGGACATCTAAGGTAAGAAAATAAAATAAAGAAGAGCATGGAAATCACAACCTTCAAAGTCAAATCTCACAATCTGCCGGTGTTGACCTTCGGCCATTCCGACTTGAATATCTGGAGCTAAAGAACTCTTATTGATGCAAACTCAATTTTTTTGGATTCCTTACTCAAAGGCCTATAAACACTCAAAAGTTTAGCAAAAAGAAAAAAAACGTCATATGAGGGAGATATGATTTTTCAAAGATGACAACTAAATTCCGCCAACAAACAGGTTTCATGAAGAAACGAGTTCAAATTACGTTCCGAAGCATTTAAACCAACATCCAAGTTTTTATTTCATCAATTTAGCTCCTCTAAGTCAAAGCTTGAAGATTTCATGCAAGGCTATTTCTCCTTTTTTAGGAAAATAGTTACTGAACTACTTAAATGCAAACTGTCTACTTAAGGGAGGACTATTTTGTAAAATAGAGACTAGGGTTTCCTAGGATATAAAAAAAATGAGAGAAGAGAAGGGGGGCAGCCAGCCAAGAGGAGAAAAACGCCCTCTTCTTTAAGAAACTCGAAATTATGCATTCTTCCTTCTTTTTGATTAGTTGTTTAACAAACATGCAAGGCTAAACACTTTTTCTTCGTTGCAAGGACACGGAAACCTTCGGATTTTAAGAACTGTGAGATTTATTTTACCTTTTCTTTTCAATTTATATGAGAAATATGTTTGTTCTTCTATGCTTATTTTTCCTATGATTGTTTATTTTAATTGTTAGAGCAGACTCTAAGTTATTATTATAGACAATCTATTGTTAAGTTTGATATCAAAACCGGAGTTGTGGTATATGAACTTGTGAAGCAACTGAGTTTAATAATTGTGGTGGATCTATGTTATTAATGTTAGGGAGAACATTCAAGCAAATCAAACATAGACCGCAGACAATTATGTTTTCTTGATTAATCAACTTATCTAGTTTTTAAGGCTGCCATTGAATTAAATTACTAATGCGGACACTGTGATTGTTTGATGGTTAGGGTTAGTTATACGGCGGATCCGTTAACTAACTAATGTTAAGAAGAGATAAATATTCAGAATATAAATTGATGTCTCATTTCCATGATCAGTTCTGATTTCTGTAGGTGGATGTATGCTTGCGACCAAGGTTTGTTCTCTTGATAATTTTTTGATTTTATTAAATTTTGTTTGATAGTTTTCTGTTTTCTTTTGCTTTAGCCTAGATAACGTCCAAACCCCCCCAAAATTGCATATCATCTAGCATAAAAATCTGACTTGAACCTTCCTCATGGGATCGATCCCTTACTTACTCTATACTATATTGTGTGTTGTGTTTGAAGTTAGGGTAATTAATTTGTGTGACCGCGACATCGCAACATATTTATAAGAACAATAAAAAAAATTTCGAACCAATATATCTGTAAAATTTAAAAACATATATTTTCAAACTAATATATTTGTAGAACTCAAAAGACAAGCCTTTAAATAAATTAACTGAATAATTTAGAACTCAAAATACAAACAGGTGGTGTAATGCATAATAACAAAATCTCTTATATTTTTAATGTGTGATAAAGTTTTCTTTGTTTATATACCTAATATGCAAGCTATTATAACACCTATATCAATTGAGGTCACTTTTCCATTACTATTTGTGTTGAGTTTGTTCAAGGTCACTTCTTCTTCTTCGATCAAGAGTGCAGGAAACCTGAAAATACATATATAGGAATGCTCCATTGCAAAAACATTGGTTCAAGTATATTGGTAACATCGTCTACTATCATCAACTCTCTTCAACCTAGTGGTTACTGGAAAACTACACCTGCATGCATATGCTCCTCGTTTCAGTTTTTTTCTCCTGCAGATATAATGTACAAGAAATTTAAATCCAAAAACTACAATACCGTATAATTTCAATCTAGGTCATAGACCAATTCCATTGTGGTGGAATCATCACAAGCTCCATGTGGGCTTGGTGACATCGGCCACTGATGATGACCAGGAGGTGGCCTTGGAGCTGGTGGAAGACTGATGGGCGTAGTATGTAAGCGACCTTCGCCTTCCCTCAACACGAAGACCATTGAAGGAGATTGCCTACACACATCACAGAAATACATGGTAGAATTAGGTAAACAAATATTTAGGACACAGGTTTCTTTCAATCGCTGCTTCAAGTTTCTACAAACCTGTCTTTCTACTGTAAAGAAATTTAGCAGAGAAGCATTAAGCAGCATAATCGTAAAACAGCCCATATAACTCCCATCATGAATATCCCTCTCATAACATGCATAGAATTAAATACTCTCGAAAGGAGGCTAGACCTCCATTTCCAAAGAAAATGAGAAAGAATGGTTAGGGTGTTGGGGATTCCAGCTTCCCTATACGCGAACCGGTGATGTACTGATAGTTGCCCATTGAAGGCTAAGCACACTGAGACACAATATTTAATATGGTTTGGCAAAACGCCTACATCCACGGGAGAGGTCCATATTATTAGAGATAGAGAAATGATACACTACAAATACATGGAAGAGGATGATCACTTCACTCAAACTCAACTCCCAACTTTCTTGCTGCCATTGCAGCTGCTGCCTTTGGCAGCCCCTCTTTTTCTCTTGTTCTCTACTGCTTTGCTCTCTACCTGCTCAAACTTTGCTGCTCTCTCTCGGTGCCTATTTATGGCAAGAATGGTGCCGTCAGCTCCAGCTCTTCTTCAACAATGGTGGCTGCCAAAGTCAATGGTTGGTGTCGTCTATTTGTTGTACATTAATGGCAACAAACCCAACAATCACCCCCTTTGCCATTTATGTGGGGCAACTGTCCTCTTGCTTCTTCAGCACAGGCTTGCATCTTGCTTGCAGCTTTTTAAAGCTTATCATTCTGAGAGCGTCTCCGGCCAAGTTTACAGATACTTGCCACATCTTTCAATCACCAGAGTCACCAAAGCATACATTTTCTCACACAAAAGGATCACTTCAACAAGATGGTCTGTCATATCACATCTGAAGAGTGTTAATGTTTGTCTCTAGGACACACTGCATTCCCCTTCGAGCGTATCAATCATGCTCAGTCCGAAATGATTCATCAAGCCTCACATCAAGGCTTACAACACCCCCTCAAACGAAAATTTCTATTCCCAAGTGCGACAGTCATTATCTGAGTATCTCAATATGATCACGAGCTCACCACTCTTTCAAGAGTTTACTCATCTAGGAGTTGTGTCTGCCCTCTGTTCCACCCTAGAAACCACGCCTTACTTCTCCGTGAGTCTCTCGCTCTTAGTCCTAAGAGTCCAGGTAGCTCTCCACCTTTAACCATGGTGGCAGCCCATTAAAAGTTGATCCATATCTGTCTTCATACTCTGAGTATTACAATGCCTTCACCGAGCTCACCACCTTGACAAGAGTCAACTTGTTCTCGGAACCTGCGCATGCCCTTTGCTTCTTTATAGCAGTCGCGTCTTAATACTCCACAAGTCACCCACTTATTTTCCAAAGCAAATGTCTTCTAGCTCATTGATCTTTAGCATGGGGGCAATATCTATGAAAGTCAATCCTGCATTTGTCTTCATACTCATTATAACCACTTCATTGACTATACACCTGTCCACTTATATCCAGCCATCACATTGGCTTTGGGGCATTCTGAACTGGGCTCATATCGTGGCCCACACACCTTCTCTAAGGTGTCTTTGCCTTTCATAGGCGGTCGCATCCTCCTTCAGCTGGGATGCATCAAAGTGGCTCCAAAAAATTCTCTACCACCATGTGGACTATGGGAGAGATTTCTGTCACTGATTACATAGAAAGAGAAAGTTGTGGTACACTCCTCGCAATCCTCCACTTCGATTTTTATGTTTGGAGCTTTTGTGCCTTTTATCAGCGTACTTGACAGCTCCACCTACACCAACTCTCATTTGGTGTCTTCGTCTTTCAACATAGGCGGTCGCCTTGTATCACAGGCATTTGCACCCCCTCAATTAGGTGCTTTTGCAACAGCTCTCTTTCCATCCTTGTATGCATTGGAAATGTCTTCGCCTGTTGTCTTCATCAAAAGCACAAGAGACTTCCTGTTGTACAACTTTTCACACAGTCTCTGCTCTGAGCTTCATCTAGGAACACTTCTTCTCCTTGCATCTGTTGTCTTATTATAGTACCTCGTTGGATCCTACAGGTACTCCTGCACAATCTCCGTGTTCCCTCGTGCAATTTCTATTCTCCAGATTCTCCTTATTCCTTGCTTATATTTGACAGCAACTTATCCTGTCACAACACATGTCCAAGTCAAAATAGGGTGCCAATCTTTATCCCCTTGCTGTATTTCTCTTCCATTATCAGGATCTTCATCAATTCTCCCCTTGAGAAATCACAGTCACCGAATCTAACTTCTTTGGAGAAATCGCCACTCCATCAGATCCTTGAACATACAGAACCCAACTGTTCCCTTATGCCGTCATCCTGCTAGTCTTTAATTGTTTCATTACAAACTACTATATATACAAAAATAGTACAGTATGGATAATCCTTCCACTAAGCAAGTTCCCAGGAAAGATTGGAGGGGTCACACCGGTCCTGCTTAAAAACCAATCTCCTAGACAGAACTTCTTAGGCCATATCTATCCATCGTACTGTCTTTCCGTATATACAACCATTTGCTAGCTTTGTTACGGCTTTCCTTTACAAGTGATCTGGAATATACTAGTTTAATACATGATTTCTCAACATCTGGCGAGACTACCTGTGCATAGATTCGTCAAGATTGTTCTTCGTCAAATTTCACTCTACACCTCTAATTGTCCACATGATCGGGTGTCCAGAGTGTCCCAATTTTGCCTTTCCTCAAGGCAACTAAAATTCTCTCCATTTAGTAGTTTAGCACATGTTATTGGGTAAACATATGCACCTTCTTTTTCTTCATCACCATCGACCACCATTATGACCTTCAGATGCCTCCTAATTGGACAATCTCTCTTTAATAATTCACCACCACCATTTTTGGTCTCAATCTTAATGATCGAACTGTACCATTGCATCAGGAACGATCAAATTTGCTGAAAACAAGTCTAAAATTATTCAAATCGCATTTCAGATGGCAAAGATTTGATCAAAATAATTTTGGCCTAATAGCGGCCCAGATTCAATCTCAGATCCGGTTGCACATAGGATCAGCTACATTAGATCCTCTACCTTGGCTCGCGGCTCGGCTCCAACTCGGCTTCAACTCGGCTTGGCTTGGCTTGGCTTGGCTTGGCTCTACTCGACTCGGCTCTTAGCTGATGATATGGCAGGTGGGTCCCACTGTAATGACGTGTCAGCTGACTGGTTGCTGAAATGGCATGCCAATTGTGCATGATGACGTCATGCTTACATCAGGCTGACGTCATCCCTGGCATGCCTACTATGCATGATGATGTCATAATTACGTCATACTGACATCATCAATATCCGGGTCAGTCACATGGGTCGGGTCAACTGGTATTCGGGTCAGGTCTGCCCATCCGGGCGAAGAAGACGCGTGGGGCGCGTGGGCAGACGCCTTGTCGGAGCATGATGGTGCGTGCGGTCATTTTCGATGTCTGATTTCGACGCCGTTTTCACTAGTGGCTTCGTCTTTTCCTCCTCTACACAGTGGTATGGTCGAAACACAATTTTGACAACTTTTATTTTTGAGCAAAAATCAAACACCACTTTAAACCATATGCTCTGATACCAATTGTTAAGGATTCCAACTCCCTTATGCGCGGACTGGTGATGTACTGATAGTTGCCCATTGTTGGCTAAGCACACTAAGACACAATATTTAAAGTGGTTCCGCAAAACACCTACATCCACGAGAGAGGTCCATATTATTAGAGATAGAGAAAGGATACAATACAAATACATGGAGGAGAAGGATCACTTCACTCAAACTCAACTCTCAGCTCTCTTGCTGCCATTGCAGCTGCTGCCCTTGGCAGCCCCTCTTTTTCTCTTGTTCTCTATTGCTTTGCTCTCTACCTGCTCAAACTTTGCTGCTCTCTCTCGGTGCCTATTTATTGGCAAGAATGGTGCCACTAGCTCTAGCTCTTCTTCAACAATGGTTGGTGTCGTCCATTTGTTGCACATTAATGGCAACAAACCCAACATAGGGTAGGGTGGTTGCATAAATTATTCATATATAT
>Ga0325411_1009209_pt1 | contig 10582 bp, 3 predicted proteins | sample PopdelMetagenome_13_FD_206181 | JGI IMG/M metagenome (GOLD analysis project Ga0325411, IMG submission 206181) | Populus deltoides microbial communities from Bellville, Georgia, United States - Xylem-PdIQD-R4 | ecosystem: Host-associated > Plants > Phyllosphere > Stem > Wood/Secondary xylem...
ACTTGTGTTAGACTATGATAACTTCTAAGAATTGTCATTTATCAGCTCTGGCAACTCTTTTTTTTTATAAAAAAAATTGAATCCACATCAATAGTTAACTTAATCATAGTTTTTAAATACAAGTTTGGAGTAAACTTAGAGGAAGTGTTAAGTCATTGATTAGTAGCTCATCTGGATCCATTAATTTATTTTTATATATAAAATAAAAGTAATATTATTTAAAAAAAATTAATGGTTTTGATTTGGTCACAGGCTAACCTAGTTTTTAAATGGGTTATATATGATTAATTTGGTTAGGTTTAAACTAGGGGTGTTTAAAATAACCGATTAACCGAGAAAACCGATAAAACCGAAGAAAAATTAATCGAAAAAACCAAACAGAAATAAAAAACCGATTAAACCGATTGTCAAAACCATAAATTTTAACATGTCCGGTTCGGTTTCGGTTTTGAACCAAAAACCGGAACAAACCAAACCAGACCCATTAAAAACCAAAAGTTACACAAATCTCTGAGGTATAAATAGTTAAATTGTAACCTAACCCTAAAAGTTAATATAACTTTCTTGTCTCTCACAAAAAGCCGCCGCCCCCCCTAATTAATTTATAATCTTCCTTTCCCAGTTTCTCAATCTTCCTCTCAATTAATTTCTAATCTTCCTTTCTCGTTTCCTAATCTTCCTTTCTAGTGGGTTTGTTGAATGAGCTTTCAATGCAAAGGTCACATTTTTCAACTTCACATACGAAAATTGATATCCAGTGATCTTTAGCGAAAACATAGTAAAGAAAATAGGAGTTAACAATTGTTTCTCTTCCTTGCTTATGTATATTTATAAGCCTTCTGTAACTTGAAAATTTATAGTAGCTTGTACTTGCTATATATACTCCATAGGAGAAGAACAAAGCTACCACAAAGGCAATATCTTTATGCATCTTTGTCACTTCTTGTATCTTTTTCTTGTTTTTATCTTTCCTCCCTTTTCATTCTTAGCTATCTTTCTTGTGGTAAGTATTGGTGGTAATGGTTGAGATCGATGGGACTAATGGCAATGGAAACCATGGAGGAGTTGTTTTGGATATTAAAGATAATTATCCTTCATCTAGCTCCATCAAGAAAGTTTCTGTCTTGAATTTATGTGCCTTTCATGCAAAAGGTGCTGTAAAATCCATCTTCTTTCTGTGCCTGTGTTTTCTCCTTGCCATATGAAAAATCTGGATGATGGGATTAGGTTTCCCGGTTTTTTGTAAAAAAACCAGATTTAACCAAACCGGACCGGTACGGTTTGAACCGGTTTTCGGTTCGATTCAGTTAATATTTCACAAAATTAATGTAATTCGGTTCGGTTGGTTTTTTGAGTCTAAACCGAACCGAACCGTGAACACCCCTAGTTTAAACCTTGGGTTAGTTGAGTTACTATTCAACTCATTGCTTTAAGTTAGTTTAAAAACAATAAGCATAATTATATTTTTGGAACCATGGATATCTTAGTCAACTTGCGCACACCTCGACTAATTCTTTAAGGCTCTGAAGTTAATGACTAGGTAAACTTCTAGTGGTTCTGAAATTTATAATACTCGAATTAGTGACTTTTAAAAAATAAATTCAAGATTCGATCACTTGAGTTACACTTCACAGTATTACAATAAACATAATTTAGCATGTGAAAATCGCATATATTTGAGTATTAATATCCCATATGTACTCAAATGATAACAATAGATATTTTCGCTTACCTGTTTTCCTTTGTCAAATCAAAATCAAAATAATGCCAAGTAAATTTCTTCTATCCTTGTGATAATTCTATAGAAGATGTGATGCATTGATGGAAAGAAAACAGGATTTTGATTTAGTTAGTCAAATATTTTATTAAATCTTTTTATTAATATAATGTCATATTTTATTTCTCTGTACAGTAAAGTTTTTATTTAATATAAACTGATTCACTAATAAAATCACGACATATGGACCGGATATTGAAGATTTTATAGGCCAACTCTTAAATATTAATGCTGTTAACAAACAAAAGATTATAATTAAATAAAAACTTATTGTATAGTAACATGATTTAATATTAAATTGATCGAATTATGGCGCTAATAAATGGAACCTGTGTCGTGTCTGGTTCAGAAAGTGTTGGACCCCGTAATTGACGGGATATGACCCATGTGTGGCCCCTGCTTCATTCAAGTTCCATCATTTTTATTTGTCATCATTAAAATAATTTATTTGTTTTTTTATTTTTAATATTAATATATTAAAATTATTTAAAAATATTAATTTAATATTTTTTAAAATAATTATACTTTTAACAAAGTATTTAAAAGAAAAGTTACCGCATTTTGAAAGGCTTGTTCTTTGCCTGCTCAAGTATAATTATTTTAATATTTTTTAAAATAATTATACTTTTAAGAAAGTATTTAATCCAAGGAGCACTGGGCTAACTTTGAAGCAGTTGGTCATGGTTTGGTCGGTGCATTTAAATCAAGTTTGGGATTGCGGTAGATTGATAGTGGTTGTTGTTTAAAGTATTTTTTATTTAGAAATGTATTAAAAAAGTTATTTTTAATATCAGTATATCAAAATAATTTTAATATATATATATAAATTATTTTAAATTAAAAAATCAAAATTTTTAAAAATATAATTTACACCGCATTTCAAAACACTCGAACAAGCAAGTGTTTCAGAAACTATGAAAGCTCCATGTGGTATTATGATAGGGTGTAGTTACATATGCTTTTTGGCTGATTATCATTTTTAAAGTTTTTTTTTATTTTTATTGTTTAAATTTGTTTTCCATTTTAAGTTATGGTAAAAATTTGAATTTAAAAAAACTATAATTTTAAATTTTTAAAATATTTTTTTATCAAATCACAATCATAGAAATTATTATAATACTAAACACACATGAAGAATAAGAACAGAGCTCCACATGCAAGATATGATTAATATTTACAGTTACAGTTATAAGAAATATTAAAAGAGATGTTGATTTCACCGTAGCACTTTGTATTGTGCTTCTTCTCATTTTTACTGTTTTTTTTTTTTTAATCATCGAAACCTTTTTTTTTTATTGCATTCTAGCATGTTATATATGTTGATTTTTTTTAGTTGATGATTTAATAAGATAAAGTTTGAATTAATTTTTTTTTCATTTCCATCTTCCAGTTTTTTTCTATTGAGATTTAAGATTTTATTTAATTTTTTTATTTATTTATCTCGGTCTCATGCTTAGACCGTAAGGTTTTCTAGATTATCTTGGTTGTTTTTTAGCATCATTTAAAAATATCAATATTTTTTATACTATATCCTTTAGCATGAGGTTATTTTGGAATTTTGTTTTTGGAGAGTCATATTATCTGGAGTCACAGAGCTTAGTTGACTTACTTAGAGTGTATTTGTTTTTGCATTTAAAAAATACCTTTAATAATTTTTGAAAAAAAAATTTTTAAAATTTTTTTATAATTTTAAATTGTTTTGATGTGCTGGTGTTAAAAATAAATTTTAAAAATAAAAAAATTATTTTAATATATTATTAAGTAAAAACTTCTTTGAAAAACAACCGCTATAAACTAAATAGACAAATAGTTTTCTAGTTGTATTTTTAGCTAAGTCTATATTATAAATTGAGTACTTGAATAGTTTTTACTTTTTTTTAAAACACGATAGTATTGCTTGAGCTTATTTTTAAATTAATAAAAAAAATTATTTTGATCTACGGTGTAATGTTGATCTACAAATCTAGTTTATAAGGTTATTTGTTAATCAATCAATAATGATAATTACAATTAACCTTATTTACTCCATCCATCCTAGCTACAGCATCACCGGATCATTAAAATCCAAAAAAAACACATGCACACTTAAAAAAAAAAAAACTCTTTAGATTACCTTTGATCATAGTGATAAAACCTAGCCAATTCATGACTTGGTTTAAGAAACAAGTAAAAAATCAGGTGAGTTAACCTGAATTACTGGAGTTACTTTAACATAATATTATTTAAAGTTTTTTTAAAATTATTAAAACTATATTATTTTTATTTTTTTATATAAAAAAAACTAGATTTCACCTCAGTTATGACCAGTCAGAGGAGACCTCTATTTAATTCACCATGTTAATTGAACATCATCAAGTCAACATCCACTAATTGGATATAGAATATGATTGGAATCGTGTCCTGAATTAACAAATTTCTGACTAGCCAGATCATAGTGACTTTGACAAGCAACAACTTGACAAAGAGTGGAAATCTTTAGATTTGTTTTTTAAAAATCACTAATTCAAGTTTTATAAATTTTAGAGTTACTGAAAGCTTATATGATTGTTAATTTCAGGACCCGTAGAATTAGTCGAAGTGCATACAAACTGACCCGAACATTCATATTAATAAATAATAATAATAATAATTTTTAATCAAAATATATGCAAACTGGCTGAGACACCTCACGCAAATTGGTTGAGAGACCTCACGTGAATAAAAAAATTATTACACGGAAACATAAAGAAAAAAAAGAAAACCTTCTCATTTCCTTTCTTTCCTCTTCTCCCTTTTCCACTTCTTAATAATGTCTTCTTCGACGAAAAATCAAGATCCACAATCTAAATCACAAAAAAATAATAAAACATGTAACCTTACCTTTGACCACAGTGATATAACGTAGCCTGGTTCATGACATCCTCCAAGATTTATGTTACACGGGTTCACCTAAATTTATATGGATTAATTTAAAATAATACTATTTTAAGATTTTTATAAAAAAAAATTAAATCAATATTTTTGTGTTTTTTAAAATTAAATTAAATGTTATTTAAGTTTTTGATAATCCACCAGGTTAATCAGATAATTACTAACCAATCCAGTATAAAACCCGGTCTTAACCACGTTTTAATATAATGTATACCAAGCCAAGCCGGATAAGATTTGGACAAGCAGCGACACAACACAGTAATAATTTTCATTACACAACAACGTCAAAAAAGAGAGAAAAGAAAAGAAAAAAACACCCAAAACCTTCTCATTTTCTTTCTTTCCTTTTCTCCCTTTTTTGCTTCTCAACAATGTCTTCTTCAATGGAAACTCAAGATCCACAATCTAAACCACCACAAAATTCAGATCCAACAAAACCCCACAACCCCAACCCCACAACACCACCTGCTTCTTCGATGCTCAACAACATTCGAGGTGGAGCCCTCCATAGGAGGGCACGTTCAGAGATGAGTTTTAGGTTACCAGAAGACATGACAATGATGATGATGGATATCCACCCATCAGATCAAATCAATGGTGGTAATGGTAATGGTAATGGTAATGGTGGAGGGGGGTCTTCAACAGGAAGCTTAGAAGAGATCGGATCAGAGGATGATTTGTTCTCAACCTACATTGATGTTGATAAGCTAACTGGAGGCAATAGTGGGAATGGAGCTGGAGGGGGGGTTCAGAATGATAATGATAATAATATGAACGGAGAGAAAGCTGGGGTTTCGGGTTCGGGTACTTCCAGGCCTAAGCATAGGCATAGTAATTCTGTTGATGGGAGTGTGTTTGGTGGAGGAGAGGTAATGGATGCTAAGAAAGCAATGCCGCCTGATAAGTTAGCTGAGCTTTGGAATATTGATCCCAAAAGAGCTAAAAGGTGTGAGCTTTTTTGTTTTTTGATTATGGGTTTTGCTTAAAATTTTATTCTTTTATGGGTTTTTGTAGGAAATTGGTGTGCATTTGCTTTAAATTTGAGATAGGTAATGTTTTTGGTTTTATGGTTTAATGTTGTAGTTTTTTGGATGTGGAAGATGGGGAAAGTTAGTTAGTTGCTTGCTGGATTTAAAATTGGTTTCAGGGGTTAGATTCTCGGTTCTGAATGGTCAATATTGTTTGTTTCATCTTGGGATCTATGATGATTCATGCTGTCACATAACTGTCAAGTTGTCTGTGTTTAGACCTGCTTGTTGAATTGTTGTACTTTTGGGGACTGGAGAGTCTTTTCTTCTTCTTCTTCTACTGTTTATCAAATAATATGATGAATTTTATAGTCTTTGTGGCAAATGGATACTTTAGTATATATCGAAGCCTACAAGGAAGTCAAGAAACCGGTTTATCGTCTAAGATAGATTTCGACTGGATTGTTAGTTCGAGTATTTTTCTTCAATATATGCTTACTTGTAATTCACCAGCCACTTTGGCATACTTGAGATTTAAAGTAATGATGCATTATGCTGGGATTTAGAAATGTTCCAAAAATGTTTTCCATAGTTTTCTTTTGACAATGAATGCATGAACAAAGACAAGCAAAGACGTGGATAATTGATTTGCGAATTAGTTTTCTTCAAAAATTGATGGCATCCCTTTTGCGTATGCTGACAACATAGTTGTTGTTCACAGGATACTTGCAAACAGGCAGTCTGCCGCCCGCTCTAAAGAGAGGAAAGCCCGATACATACTGGAACTTGAGCGCAAAGTTCAGACCCTCCAAACAGAAGCTACCACTCTTTCTGCACAACTAACTTTATTTCAGGTTTATGTTTGTTGGTTGTAATTTCAGCATGCATTTTTCTACCTTAGTTATATTTGTATAGTCTATTTATACCACGTTTTTCCACTGCAAGGATGTCTCTCATTTTTGTGATCCATTTTTTGTTGGATGGATGATTGTGTTAATGCCTAGATAAACAAATTGATCCACGGACGTGAACAAAAAAAAAAAAAAAAATTATGTGAGGATGAAGAATGGTTATGATAGTAAATGATCTTGTTATTGGTTGGTGATTCTCGTGAAATTTTGTAGCTAATAATCTGATCACAACCCTCCTCTCTTAAGAGAGATCTTTCACAAGGCAAGCTGGTAGATGCAGAATGAAAGCAAGTAAAAATCTCGTGTTATTGAATTTTGTGTTCTTGTAACCATGAACACCGTTTATCTTTTCTATCAATCTCATCTCATCATGTTACTTTATTGTCAGCCACCGTGCTTAGTCCATGTTATGTTCTCTACTACTTCTGGTTTTCGGTCAGGATGGTGATCCTGTTTCTCTTCTTTTTCTCATATAGAGGGACACAACTGGTCTAAGCTCAGAAAACACAGAGCTTAAGCTTCGGTTGCAAGCTATGGAGCAACAGGCTCAGTTGCGCGATGGTGAGTGGCATGCCTGCTTTATGTTTATATCACCTGTGCACCTGATAAATACTCTTTGCTTTTTCTCAGTCATTTCTTCTTTAAAATTTGTTATTTAAGGCTATGACATCATATTTGGTTGAAACAGTGGTAGTTCTTATGTTGTTCTGTAGCTCTGAATGAAGCACTGAAGAAGGAGGTTGAGAGGCTCAGGATAGCCACCGGGGAAATGGTAAGCCCTTCCGAGTCGTTCAACTTGGGAATGCACCAAATGCCCTTCACCCAGCCAAACTTTTTCCCACTTCCTCCACAGCCAGGATCTTCAGGTCACCCAAACATGCAATTACCATCATTTACTCATACCCCGCCTGGCATGTCCACCCACCATCTACAGCAGGCAGATTCCCACAATCTCTCAGACTACATGCAAAACGATCCTATCAGACAGTTACAGGGGCTTGATATCAGTAATAAAGGCTTAAATATTGTAAAGTCAGAAGGTCCCTCGCTTTCTGCAAGTGAAAATAGCTCCACATTTTGAGGCAAACTGGCTGCTGACTTGCTGACTTGTCCATGGTGTGCCTGTGTGGTAGATTGTTTATAGACTGACATCCAGTCACTTAGAGAAGGTTTCTATTTTGATTTCATTATTCATTCCATTCATGCTGTGGGGTCGATTCAAATTATTTATTCTTAGGGTTCTCCAGAAAGGGAAGCACCCGGGTTTTGATGCGATGTGTAAGGGTCCTTTGTTTAACATGGAATTTCGTGGTGATATAGGACTTGTTGGGATGAAAGGTCATTCCTGTTGGATGTCAACATATTATGGGATGTTATGTTGATGTTGTCCAATTCTTTGTAGACTGTCATATTACTCTTGAACCATTCCTGGATTGATTGAAATGGACTCCAATTCCTTCTCTCCCCCTCTCCCTAGCTGCTTTCTTTTCTGTCTAAAATGTTCTTTCCTCTTCCACACTATGATGTTTCGGACTCCTCTGTCAACTGCAGCCCCATCATTTTGTCAACATGGGGTGGCATGCATTCATGAAGTGAAAAAGCTGAAGCCTTTCATTCTCGAGAAGGATTGCCACCATGACAGCACAGATTTATGGCCCTGAAATACGTTACAGAATATTCTTATATATATAAAAGGACTGTCTGGTTTCTATGTAAACTAGATCTTGCTCCGCCCAATGCCAGAAACATCAAGCCCAACTTTTTATAGTAGTAAAAAAAAAAAAATCATGTTAGAGAAGTTGTTGATTTCTAAACAATAGGTAAGAATATAATTTAAATAATTGATAAAAATATAGTTTAATGACAGAATTTAAAAAGATATTCTTTTTTTAAAAAAAATAGGGGGATAATAACCAATTTCATTGATCCAGATTAATTAATTAAATCTATGGTTTAGTGATAACTTTATCACTTTATATAAAGAAAATCAAAATAAATTATAAAACTCAATTTAAAATAAACAAATAAAATAAATAAATTAAGAAAATAAGAAAAATTAACCTGAAATTATGAGATTAGGACAATCTTGTAGAAAGTAAATTGAAATAAATTATAAAATTTAATTTTCAATTAACTCAATATTGAAAGATAAAATTGAAAAAAAAATAAAAAAACAACTTGAATCAACACGAGTTAACTCGCCAAACTCATGACTCGAGTCATAAGATCATGATAACCTCATAAAAAATAAACAAAAAAAATAATTCGATTAAACTTGGGTTAACCTACCAAACCTATAATCTGAGTCATGAGACTAGGATAATCCCCTGTAAATAAAATCAAAATAAATTATGAAGTTTAATTTTCAATAAATTTATTGTTTGAATAATGAAATTAGAAAGTATTCAATCTGAAAATGAACATAATAAAACGATCGGAGTCTAGCCGAGTTAACCTGTAAAACTCATGACTCAGGTCATGAGACTGCGATAACTTTATGGAAAACAAACCGAAACAAACCATGAAATCTAATCCATAATCAACCTAATAAAGAATGAGATTGAAAAAAAATACAAATTAGAAAAAACTTGAGTTAACTATGTTAACTCATCGAATTTGTAACACGAATCATGATATTAACATAATCATATAGAAAAACAAACCATAATAAATCATAAAATTTATTTTTTAATAAATTAAATATTAAAAGATATAATTATTGAAAAAAATATAGATTAAAAAAATCAAAAGAAAATAACTATTGTGACGAATAATGTTTTGTAAGGTGTTATATATAACCACATCTCTTTTAGTTATTTGTTAATTAATAATTAATTAATGGCATATTCCAAATACGAGGAAGGAAGAAAAACGAAGATTTAAGGAAATTTTGGATCTTGTTATATTAACATTTAGAGAGATTCCCAGCTTCTAACTTCCTAGCCCCTAGTAAAATATGCTTATAACTTAATTATAAGTATATGATTTAATTTAATTATAAGCATATTTCAATTCATAGAGATTGAATATAAGATTTTAAACCACGAGGACTAAAGATTTAATTTATTTAAACTAAGAGGACCAAATTAAAACTTAATTACATCCTGCGACACAACCAATTATCCCCGCAACCAGGATTTCAGGAGATCCTTTTCTTATCGGTGCTGTGGATACCAAAAAGGACTGGAAAGAAAGAAGAAAACCCAACCAAACCATGAGGTTCCTTTGGTAATTATTCTTATATTTCTGGGCATAACTTTAAACTCCATTTCCCGCCCATTCCACCCCGAAGAAAACAAATAAAAAGAATTATTATTATTTTTTTTTAAATTTGAAGCTCTCTCTTTTGCAAGTTCAAAACTCTCCGTCTTCTTCTCTTAGAGAAACTCTCACGGTCCGGTCCGGTTCCTTCTTCTCTACAGTTCGTGCTCTTACATTTCTCGAAAAATCACGAGGTTGTGCGATAGATTTCGGCAGTTCCCTTTTCTCACCGCGCTAGCCTTTATTTTGTAAAAACTGCGATTTTTTTTGTGCGTTTGGAGGTGATATTTGTTTTTCTAAGATTTGAAATGGGGAGCGAAGTGAAAAGTGAAGCCTCTGCTGATTCTCCTACTTCCGTTCTTGAAGACGAGGTATTATTATTTTTAGCCTTTTTTTGTTTGAGATTTTTTTCCTATTTAACTCTCGAAAAAAAGTGTTTTTGTTTTTTTTTTTTTAAATTGATCGATATTATTTTTAATTTTTTTTTGCAAATTACAAGAAGAAAAAAACTGTAGAAGCAAAAAAAAATTATTATTTTTTTTTTATTTTAATGTTAAGCAGTCGAACAAAAGAGTGATTTTTTTTAAAGATATGATTAACAATTTATTATGTATTATTTATGTTTTTGTGTTTTTTTTCCCCTTAAAATGAAGGAGCAATGCAATTTGAAAGTAGAAGAAGAGGTGTTTGTGGAAGCAAAAAATGGGGACGCGTCTCTTATATCAATATCTATGGCGGAGGAGGAAGAGAAGCTC
>Ga0325411_1009211_pt1 | contig 10580 bp, 10 predicted proteins | sample PopdelMetagenome_13_FD_206181 | JGI IMG/M metagenome (GOLD analysis project Ga0325411, IMG submission 206181) | Populus deltoides microbial communities from Bellville, Georgia, United States - Xylem-PdIQD-R4 | ecosystem: Host-associated > Plants > Phyllosphere > Stem > Wood/Secondary xylem...
TAGGGTTTTGAGTCAGGGAGGTCCTTCTATTGTGAAGGTTTTGAGTCGGCGGTGTGGTGGATTGCCCAACACTTTGCATCAGATACATACATACTGCATGGAATGCAAGCTAAATATTTTCGAGTTACTGATATGGAAAATAGGGTTTATTTCAATTGCTCAGTCCATGGTAGGTTATTTGGAATTTTTAAAATTGAATTCAATTCTAAAGGTTAATTTTATATATATATATATATATATATATATATATATATATATATATATATATATATATAGTTTGGAATATTTTTAAGAATATTAATTTGAATGCAAAAAAAATAGAGTTTTCTATAATAATTCTCCTTGAAATTAATATTAAAAACAATATTCCAAAAATACTCTTAACAACATAAACCCTATTTTTTAAAAAAAAAATAAAAGAAAAAAAACATTGTCTCTTTCCTTTTCTTTTTCTAACCCTTCCATCTCTTCTAACATCTTCAGGATCAATTTTTCCATCACCTTTTAAATCTGCATCTATCACAAAATGTTAATTAACCAAATAAGCATGAAGCAGTGAAGTTTGACACGGCAAAACCAAATTGTACCTTGTCCACAATTGTTTCAACAACATCATTGGACAGCAATAGAAAGCTGTTAATTGTTAAGTAAGCTGATTATGTTAAGTCTATGTTCTTAAATTGCATGTTTTATTTAAGTTGGTGATTTAATTAAGATAGATTGTGCATTCCATGTCCTTTACATTGCCTCTAGGAAATTAACCTGTTAATTGTATATTAGACAAAACATTTTAACCGAGAACATGGACAATTCTCAATCACAAGATAAGGCTTGTTGGACTAGAGAGATGTTGCACACTTTTTGTGATATATGTATTAAAGCAATTGAGCAAGGTATGCGACCCAACACACATTTCAACAAAGCTGGTTGGAAATATGTTATGAATTGCTTTAAGGATCAAACTGGCCATGCATTAACGAAAGCACAATTAAAGAATAAGTGGGACGGAATTAAAAAAAAGATTGGAGAATATGAAAAAGGTTGATTTCTGAAATAGGAGTAGGCTGGAAAGCTGAACTTGGAACAATTTCGGCACCTAATGAGTGGTGGACAACTAAAATCAAGGCCTGTTTTTTTTTTAGTATGTGTAAAGCTGTAATAAACTATTTAATTGAGTGTTGTTACACTATTTTTGATGCATTTTTATCTTGATTATCCCAAGAAAGTTTATGCATGCTGGCATTGATCCCACATTGTGTTGTAAATATGATATCATGTTTACAAACATTGTTGCTACCGGTTAGTATGCTTAGGCTCCATCACAGGGTCTGAATTCTGATAAAGATGGTTTCGGTGAAAGGTGAACTAATGCAGTTAATGAGGACCCTCATCTAGAGGAAGGTAGTAGAGATTCTGAGGAGGATAGTCTACCAAATTTTGTTGACGATGTCAATAATATGGTTGTTGGTGTCACTTTTGCCAACAGCACAAGCAATCCCACTGGTAGTAGTGGGAAGAGAAAAGGTGTGCAACAAAGTTCACAAAAAAATGAGAAAAAAAAAAGAGGTGCCGGGAGGGGATCGCAATTGTTTTCGTGTTTAGATAAGTTGGTTGATAGTGTGTCTGCCAAGAGTGAATGCACATCGAGTGGTTTGGATAAAAAATAATGTAGCATAGAAGAGGTCATGAAGGAGTTTCACTCCATTGAGGAAGTGGTTTTCGACAGTAAGCTATATTGTTTTGCAATTGAGTTTTTTATGGTTAGAAGTGTATGAGGGAAATGTGGGTAGCAATTGGTGATATGGACCGAAAATTTCAGTGGCTGAAATTAATGTTCGATCGAAGGGCAAACTACATACCTTGATGTAAGTGTACATTTGATATAGGGAACACTTACAGTTATGTATATTATTGTGTGTTATATCTAGCGGCAAGTAAATTTTATTGTGTGTTATATGTTTTAGTAAGTATTGCATGCATTTCATATTTGAAGTGTTGTTTGAATGTTGAGCACGCTTATCATGTTTGGTTTTTATTTCAATGAATCGTTAACATATTGTATGGTTATGTATTTTTCACAGTTAAAAGATTACAATACCAATCCTTATGGCGAGGTGCACTGCATGAGGTGTTGTTGCGGTTGTGTTGTTGCCAAATGGTTGATGCAAACGGTTCTTCCATTGCTGTTTTTTCCAGGTTTCTAATTTGTAACGTATGCTATGTTGAGCAATTCCTTTGTATTTTTAGCCGTAGGATTAATGGGTTATGTTTGAGATGTCTGTAACAGTTGTTGGTGTACCTATTACAAGCTGTAATTTTAGGTTTCATGTTGACTTCTATAGACTTGTTTGAATGGCTGAAAAACTTTGTGTTGAGTTTGCTTTTTCAGCCTTGAATTGGATATTGTAATTTCTCGGATTTGATGGTTGTTTCTGAGTTGAATGGCTGCTAATTTTTTTCCTATGAAATAGGAAGTAAGCGTTAAACAATAATTAATTTTTTTTATGCAGGGAAGTATTATCTCGTTGATTCAGGATATCCGAATAAGTACAGTTATTTAGGTCCATATAGAGGAGAGAGATATCATCTTCTAGAATTTCATCGACAAGGACAACCGCGAAGTCGGGAAGAACTATTCAACCAAGTCCATTCATCCTTATGATGTGTAATCGAACGTACATTTGGAGTTTGGAAGAAAAGATGGCGAATCTTGCAAAAAATGCCTGAGTTTCCTTATAAATCACAGGTTAAAATTGTTGTCGCAACAATGGCGCTGCATAACTACATTCAGCGAAAGTCGGGCAAAGATGTTGCATTCAACGAGTTTGATAACCATCCTGATTTTGTTCCTCCTTATACTTTTCCCGATGTCGTTCCACAATCACAACCACATGGGCACCAGAGGGCGTCGCGTATGGATTATATTCGTGATGACATTACATGTAACAACCCTAATTTTTCTACATTCTTTTTCGCGATATATTGGAAATTTTCAGGTAATTTTTTTTTGTGATATACAGGTTCCACCAAAATTTCTACCAAAATTTCGGCAGAGTCTCCCCTATACTGGTAGGTCCCAAGTTATCGACATATACCCTATTTACACTTCTAATATCTCATATCTCATAACTCAAAATCACGACCCAATCATCCTGGGTCTCAACCCAACTCATTATCATCAACACAACACATCTTGTTCAATAACATCATATAATATAGTTCAAATGAAAGATTCAATTTCAACTATAAATATGCATGGTCAAATAGGTACTAAGAGTTTAAACCATTAGAGTAAAGACATACATTCAAATTTACGGATTAATATTACATCTCAAGTTTTATAATTTACATAGTTAAAAGCAAAAGATATCTAAACTAGCATTACCCTTGACGCGACCCTGATGGACCTGAAAATAGAAATTAACATGTACACATAAATATAAAAGATAGTAACAAGCAATAAGAATGGCAGACAATAATCTCTATGGAATTTCTTTTGATATATAAAATTAGGCATAAACCTCTTTTACAACATATGTTTTCCATATATTACCAATATCTATCTAACATCCTATCTCATTTGCCAAGAATAATTCCATCTTGGAAATCTCAACACAACTCAACGGTTTGCGAACACCATCTCTTTATAAATCAATTCTCACTTGATAGCAAGATATTCCTCTCTTGGTATTATTAGCTTATCTCATTCTTTTGGAATAACTAATCAATATTTTCCCTTTTCTGAATCTGTTGCTAGAAGGTAATCGCTGAAACTAATAAATCTCATTAGTATCATTAGTCTTCTAATATTGGGCTAGACTAATCAATTTAAGAAATACCGGCACCGATAAAACTTCATCGATACCATTAGCAATCCAAACTTGGATGGCTAATCAATGCCATTTGATTCTTCCATTCGTACCGAACCCCTTTTTATTTTTCTTATTAACATCATATGCATTGTAACCACGGTTGCAAAGTATCATTTACACACAATCTTAGTTATCAACACTACGGTCACTAAGCATCCTTCACATAACCTTGGTCACCCTCATCACAGTGTCAAATATCAATTTATACCCTTAGCCACCATCATTATGGTGTTAAGTATCATTGTAATGTATCCTTAGCCACCAACACTATGGTAACCAATTATCTATCAATTCCCCTCCAATCTCCAAGTCATTGTGTTTACCCAATAACCACATTAATTAATTTACTTAATATGTTAGTCATATATTAATTATTTTACTCATAACATTTAGAATTTACTATTTCTAACTTCAATCAATTAATTCACATAATCTTTTCAAAACTTAACTATCCGGCTAACTCATCTCGATTGCCAATAATTCTGGTAATTTCATATAATTACCCACACTTTTGGTTAACCTTCCTCGATTACCAATACATCTGGTAATTCCATACGAATTACTCAGCCTCCAGCTAACTTCTTTTATTAGTCAATCAATCCTGTAATTCCATACGTATTACCCCATATCCAGTTAACTTTCTGGTTAATCAATAAACTCGGTAATTCTCTTAATTGTCCAAGAAATCTGGCTAACCCATCTTGATTGCCAAAGTCAATCCGATAATTCCATACGAATTACCCAGCATCCGGCTAACCTCTTTTGTTAGCCAATCAATCCGGTAATTCCATATGAATTACCCATCATCCAGCTAACCTCTTTTGTTAGCCAATCAATCCGGTAATTCCATACGAATTACTCATCATCCAGTTAACTTCCTTGTTAACCAATAAACCCGGTAATTCTCTTAATTACCCAAGAAATTTGGCTAACCCATCTTGGTTGCCATAATCAATCCAGTAATTCCATACGAATTACCCAACACCCGACTAACCTCTTTTGTTAGCCAAATAATTTCAGTAATTTCTCTTAAATTACCAATAATTCTCATTTGTAATAATCACTCAACTTATTCATTTGTTTCATTCTTTTAACATCAATTAAACACGCAACACAAATATTTAAGAAAACTAATAATTACAAAATAAGGTGATGAATCACCTACCTAGAATAGGTGCACGTGCTGCCATTCCATGCAATTGTCCAGTCCCCATAGCTTTCCCTGTACCACCAGGGATTCAATTTTATCAACAATACAACCAATATCACATCTTCATTTAATTCTCATTCAACTAGTATTCTCAAACTAATCACAAGGAATTTTCTTTAAGATCTCATACTCTTACTCATTTTAATGTTTATATTCATTCTTATAATTTTGTTATCAAAACCATCACTCAACAACAATTCCAAACAACGATTAAAAATTGTCTAATTCCGATCAATTAAGCTTAACTAACCCAGAACACTATCTAATGTCTTAATCGTAACTAAAGTTGTAAAACTCAGTTTTGGGCGTGATTTATCTCTATGAAAGGCTAAACATAGAGATACAACTTTTATGAAGAAACCAACTCCAAATTATTTTGTTTTAAGGCTCAAAATCAACAATCACAATAGCCCCTTCTTTATAGCTAAAATTTTGGACAACGAGGATTTTCATTCCTTGGAAATCCTTTTCAACTTCCAACTTATTTTCATGCAAAAGCAACATCATCCAAGGTCATTTGGCATCATTAACTCACAAATTCAAACCAATTCTAAAGCAAAACATTCAAATAATTTCCCTACCTCTACAATATAGCAAAATTAGACCAAAATAAGGAAACTCATTCCTTTTGAGATTTCTCCTATTATTATTATTAATACAACAAAATGATGAACTATTCATCTTCTTTCGCTTTCTCCTCGTGCGATTAAACATATACGGCAAACCCTAACAATTAATATTCTCAGATCATTATCACAACGATAATTTCACCCTACTAATTGGGATCCATGACAACCTTCATTAACTAACCATTTGCTAAAAACACTTATGGCTAGCTTTAAATATGTTTTATTTTCCAAATTTCTTTCATTTCAATTTCTTCATGGCTCCACCCCATTTATATCCACACAACCAACAAGTTAGCTTTCTATTCAATCAACATATTCATATAACAATGTTCCTTACTATTCTTACACAATAATCATTCTTCCCCTCATATAAAGAATACACAATTAATCTATAATAATACTAATAACAAGAACATATTTTACCATTACATCTTCCATAAAACCTACACCCACACAATTCTAATTTCATCAAAACATGTATTTAATCAAGCTTACTACATTTTGCCAAAACTAGCAATAGATTCAAAAGGAAATAAGTCATCAACCTCTGTTTATTGTTTCAAACCCAACAATCAGACTACATATCATAGAGTTGTGCATAATATATCTCAAAATCATAATGATCCAACGGTTAAATCTCTATAGATCTAACAAAAACCGAGCTTACCTGAAAATGGACGAGCTACTGTTCAACATGCACGAAACCTTTTCGAAGAAATATTTTCCAATCTCCACCGTCCAGAATGAAGGTCACATCGAGGTGCACCACATATCCAAGAATGAGCATGATCCAACGGTGGAAGAGAGAGAAATCGGCCGGCGACCAAACTGCCCTGCAGGTACATTTCCTTTTTGTTTTCCAGGAAATTCCAGATGATGATTTCTGTCAAATGGATTGTGTTCCTTCGAATTGCTCCAGTCAGTTAGTAGAGGAGTGTAATGAGCGCAACATATCCAAAAATAAGCATGAGCCAACGGTGGATTACAGAGATATGGCCACCAGAGCATTATTGGTTTTCTCCAAAATCTGCAGCTCTCTCCCCTTATTTGTTTTTCTCTATTTTTTTTTTTAAACTAGTGGCCTCTTTGCAGTTTTATAGGCACCTTTTTTTTCATAATTACAATTTTGTCCATCTTTCATGCTTTTATGTATTTTATTTTATTTTTCATGTAAATTATCTAGTTTATTTCTGTTTAAATTGCTAGTCTTTACCAAACTCCAATTGGGATGAGATATTTAACCAAGGTAGGAAAACATATTAATAGACTTCATACAAAATTTCATCCCAATCCGACGATTGGATTGAGAGCTCTGCTTCCTAATGTAAAATTGGTCAGTTCATAACTTTTCATAAACAATCTAGATTTTTCTTGTTCAATCTTAAAAAAAAAATCATATCAATTATCATTCTAAACCTTTAAAGTCGTTTAATTATTTTGGAATGTATTCATTTTAGGATTTCCACCTTTATTTATTTATCGGGCTTATTATCGTTTCAAAATAACATCACTGATTTTTAAGCGGTGCTTGCACCTTCAGTCCTACCCTTTTCATTGTATTATCCTTTATTATAATGTATTCTTTATTACCTCACTTATTTCCTAAAAATATTTTTTTATTTTTCTCATTATTTCATCCATTAAAACATGTTACCAGTTTCTCTATCCTTATGAATTCTAAACCAAAATTCATTTTATGAAGGTCATCTCTTCCATTATATATTATTATTTATCTATTATTTCTAATATTGGTTTCCATCACTCATTGAAATATTACGACTTTCAGTCTTATGTTTACATGAGGGTTTACCCATCTACATATTTAAATTATAAATTTCCAGGGGGTTTCACATTACAAATTGTTTGATGGGGCAATAATATTTATTTTGTAATAACAAATAATGATTTTATTTTTTTGCCGGTATGTATTTGGACAAAATGTTTTATTTCCTCTTAACACAAAGAATTATTTCATTTATGTCCTTTTTAGTCATTTTAAGTACAATATCAACCGCAACCACAGTTTTAACCAAACATGTTTTTACCACAATAAAGTCAAACTACACGTTTAACCAAACACACAAAATATATATACAAACCACAGAAAAAGTGTTTTTTTTTAAATCACTTTTTTCCAACCACAACCATAACAATTACAGCAAAAACAAATACTCTCTGAAGATTTGATGTTTTAGATTAGGCAAGAATTACTGAGGCGACTATAAAACTACATTATATTGCTCTTTTCTTGTTTTCAAGCGCGCAATCCATCTTGTTTCTCTTTTATTAACTGTGTAGCATCAACCTAGCAGTACTTCTGTTTCTTTGCTAACAGTGTAGCTCCACATAGCAGCCCAGGTATGCACGTCTTCATTCATCCTCTTGTTTTATTACAATTGCAGCTTTTCAATCATATCAACATTTTTCTTACTTTTTTTTAAGGCTTTCTCTGCTTGAATAACTCCATGATTTGTTCATATTCAATGAATGGATCATATCTTCAATGATAAATGTATTTGTCTCGTGTTGAATTGTAACTCAATATTATTATTTTTTGACATTCTTTGGGAACTTGGATGTAGGTTAACCGTCTGTCTTGAGGTTATAGGTGAGTTGCTTAGGTGGTTTGAATTCTCCAGCTATAATATTTCACTGGACTTGGTGCTCGAAGAGTTGTTTATTAACAGTCAAAGCTACTTTAATTTTTTTTTTAGACATCAACAATTTTTACAATTCATAACTTTCTTTCAAACATTGGAGCATCACCTTTCTTTGGCTCTTGATCAAGGGAAGTTCTTACCCCTTTTTTTATATTATTTTTTAGGACATATAAATATAATGGGATTTATAATCTTGTTCCCCGTCTCTTCTTTCAAATATGCATCTAATATGCGTACTTTTATGTACACATGTCCTTTTTTTAGATGGTGCTTTTCAGGATTTCTTCTTCTTCCTCTAAAAGGTTCTTAGTAATTGATGAGAAGTATCGTCGGACAAGCCTTCGCGTATATGAACCGACCATTGGTCCATTTGCTAAGAAGTAGTCTTCCGAAAGCATCAAGCATTTGACTTCATGGTCATTGAAGACTTCTTATGAACTTTATGGCCATGGTGGTTTGCCTCAATCAGTTTTACAACTTCAATCCTCCTTTCTACATTCAACAACTTTTCTAGTTGATCTGTCGTCATTAGACTATCGTAAACGTGATGGAAATGCTACTTGCAAGGATTATTTCCCAATCTCCAATGCACTTGAGTATACTCCCAAGTATTGGGAATGGACATAAGATATTTTGAAACACTACGAGCCAATCCTCGATAGGGCCCAAATTCGAGATACTATTTCTGCCTCTCTTTTTACATATGAATGTTATCCTTTCTTTCTACAACCATTGGAATGATGCTATTAACACGTTATCTACCCCGAACGACGAGGAGTCTGTGTCACTTTGGGAATTGAAATCATGTAGCGGTCTTCCTATTTTTTACACTTTTTATGATGAAATCATCCCTTTTGCTGATGAACTTAATGAAGTTGGCAAGAAATGAAGTTCTTTTCTTTCAAAAAGCTGTAAATACCTATTTATCACCTTTCATAAAGAATGTCAGACCATTGATGGTGACTATGTAATGACCCTTCAAGATTGGGTAGATTTCTGGTTTCAAGATGACTTGAGATACAAGGTATCTTTTTCTATGGGTAAGTCTAGCAAATCGAATAAGACTACTTAATATCCCTTTAAAGAGCTTAATATCCCTTCTCATATTCAGGATGAAGTTTATTTAGCGGCTTTTCTTTCATGCTGGCTATGCAAATTTGTATTCTCTAGCAAAGACATTGGTTTCATTCCTCGTAGTACTTTCAAAGTAGCCTCCACGATGGCAGTTAGAAAGAAATTCTCTCTTGCGATATCCGTTCTAGCAAGTATCTTCAAAGCTCAAAAGGAAGTCCAATTTTCATTAAGTGTGACCGCACGAGACACCCTTTTCCTATTCATTTTCTCAGTAGTTGGCTTGCAGAAAAAATTTGGCACCCATTGAACAACCGTTAGTCCTGCCAAGTTAGTTGGGATGACAAAATATGCCGGTGTGGGGGTTGGCAAAAAATTTCAATGACTCTCAAGCTAATGCTCTTTTCAGAAATTCAAAGAGAGTCATATTGCCTGCATTACTTCTCTTGACCAAAGTTGTTGTCTTGTGTGATGATGGCAACTTGTCGGTCCTCAAGAGTGACTATTTTATGTGTATTTGATCTGGCTATTTGACTCTTTGTTATGATGATACTTTTATTATTGAGTCTTATTGTCCTGATAGATTCAGTAAACAATTTGGGTTTTGCCAACATATTCCCCGTGACTTGTAAGGGAGAACTGGAGTAAAATGAGAAATGACAAATAAGAATTTACGTGGTTCACCTAATTTGCCCATGTCCATGAGCAAGTATAGAAGAATTTTACTAAGTAATGTGGGAATTACAACATCTCTCTACCAATAGAAAAACAACTGAAATCTCTCAATTATTAGGAGAAAACATCTTACTTACTCTCTCACATATACCTTATAATTTTATGAAATTACTTTATCTCTCTTACTCTTCTCTTCTTCTTTCTTGTGGTGTGCTTAAAATTTAAATGCATTGCATATTTACATGGAAGCATCCAGTCTTCGTCTTTCGAAGGACAAGAAGCAAGTGGCACCAATTCGTGCTGCACCCAATTCGTGCCATATTTATTGATTAAGGCAACACTAATTGGTGCCCACCTGTCTTTACAATAGTTGACAGACCTCGGATTCTAAGGAACGACATGTCGCCTCTGAGCTCGTCTTCCCATTTTTCTTTTCTGATCTATACCTCATTGCAAATATCAC
>Ga0325411_1009212_pt1 | contig 10579 bp, 9 predicted proteins | sample PopdelMetagenome_13_FD_206181 | JGI IMG/M metagenome (GOLD analysis project Ga0325411, IMG submission 206181) | Populus deltoides microbial communities from Bellville, Georgia, United States - Xylem-PdIQD-R4 | ecosystem: Host-associated > Plants > Phyllosphere > Stem > Wood/Secondary xylem...
GGGATAACCTTCCGTCCCAAAAATTAGGCCACAGTAATACTTCCAAGAGTTACTTTGGCGCCAAAACTTCCAAGAACACTAAATTAATAATTAATTCCTAAACAATTAATTAGCCCATCAATCAAATCAATCGAAAGTCATAATAACCCATGCCCTACTTTATTCCACATAAATAAATTAATAAACCTTATTTTTTCCAGCACTTTTTAAGTGTTTGAAAAACAAAAAACACACTCTGCCTCTCAGTGTTTAGTATTGGGATGATAATTAATTTTTAAAGTGTTTTTTTTTTTAATATATTAAGATAATATTTTGTTTTTATTTTTAACATTAATATATTAAAATAATTTAGAAATATAAAAAAATTACTTAAAGAAAAAAATTAAAATTCTTGACATTCCCGCGGCAGCCGCTTTGACAAACGGTTTTCTTATAAAAACAACTCCGTGTGCCACTCTCAGTAAAGCTTCACCCTTTGTAAAACAAGAAACTTAAGTCTCTCCTTTTGTTTCTCTGTTTTTTTTTTTTTTCCTGCTAAAAGCTTGAATATTTCTTGATGACAAGAGTCGGGAAGCGGCAGAGACCGGCGAAATCGACAGCGGGGGTGAAGGAGGAAGCTGCGGAGAATGGTGGGTCTGAGGAGGAAGTGAAGGAAAGTGGGGGTTTAGTTGAAGGTAGTGAAATTGAAGGGAAAGTGGAGGAAACTTGTCATTTCGATAAGTCAAAGGATGTCTCAAATAAGGGAAATAGGGAGTGGAAGGTAAAGGAGAGTGACAGTAGAGTTAGTGAAGAAGAAAGGGAAGGTGATGGTGTGGAGGAAGGGCGAGAATGTGATCTGAAGGAGAATGCGAATAAGGGTAAAAAGAAAAAGAAGGGAAAGAAGAAAGAAAATGATAATGAGAAGGAGAAGGAGAAGGTGAAAGAAGGGAATGATGAAAAGGGGGTCTCATCTGTTGTGAAAGAGAAGAAAAGGGTGAAATTTGCTGAGAAAGAGGTGGCGAGTGTGGAAGAAGGCGAATTTGGTGATAAAAGTGAAGTGGGGTTTGTGAAGCAGGAAGAGAGAGGGTTTGCTTGGAAGGAAAAACAGGAGGCTGGTACTGAGGAAGAAGAAGAGATAGCCGTAGATAATGGAAAAGAAGGTAAATTAGATGGGAAAAGGGAAGAGAAAGGGAAAAGGAAGAGGGAGAAGAAGGGAGGAAAATTGAGGAATCAGGAGGTGGATGATGAGGAAGGGAAAGAGATTGGAGAGCTGAGAGTTGAAGGGAAGGAAAAGGTGAAATTTGTTGAGAATGAAGGAGAGAACAGTGAAAAGGGCGAGAAGAAGGGAGCTGAATTAGTTAATGAGGAGGAGACTGTTGTCGGCGTGGAAGAGAATGGAGGTCCATTAAAGAAGAGGCCGAGGAAAAATGAGAAAAAGGTGAATTATGCTGAGATTGATAGTGCATTAGATGAGGTAGTGTTTGGGGGGAAACATAGGAAGAGCCAGAAGGAGGATGGAGTCTCGGAGAGTAGAAAGAAGAAAGCACTCTTGGAGAATGATGGACTGGAACGTGAGAAAAAGAGTGAAAATGGTGATGTAAACAACGAGGAGAAGGGAACTGCATTGGGTAATGAGGAGGTGGAGAGTGAGGAGGGGAAGGAGACTGTTGTCGGTGTGGAAGAGAATGGAGGTCCCTTAAAGAACAGGCTGAGGAAAACTGAGAAAAAGGTGAATTATGCTGAGATTGATAATGCATTAGACGAGGTAGTGTTTGGGGAGAAGCATAGGAAGAGCAGGAAGAAGGTGGGATTCTCGGAGAGTAGACAGAAGAAAGGGGTCTCGGAGTGTGATGGATTGGAAAGTGAGAAAAAGAGGGAAAACGGTGATGTGAATAGTGGGAAAAAGAGAGCGAGTCAAAAAGGGAAGAAGAAGCAGGAGGCGCAGGAGAAAATTGAAGGAGAAGAAGAAATGGAAGAAAGTGGTGAAGGCAAGGTTGAAATAGATTCTTTGGTGATTTGCACTGGGACAGGTCATGGGCCCAGGAGTCAGAAAGAGCAAGTTGGGCAGAACAGCAAATCCTGGCGCACTAGTCAGGTAACTAATCTGTTTGGTTTATTGTTGATATTGTCTGTTTGATTAATTAATGGCTGTTTACGTCCCGGAATTTGGATTTGCAGTTCACTGAGGAAGAGTGTTTAATGTGCCACCAATGCCAGAGAAGTGATAAAGGCCGTGTCATTCGATGCCTGAAATGTAAAAGGAAGCGCTATTGTATCCCCTGCTTAACAAAATGGTATATTTTACGATTATTTGCATTATCTCTTGTAATCTTTTGTTCTCTCATTGTGCGTGTATACAAATATATTTGTTAAGGGTGGTGTTTTTTAATCTAAATTAACTCTCAATTATCCATTTAATGTAAGATATTGATTTGTAGTTCATGCTATTGTTTGCTGTGAATTTCATGAATTTGTATGTTATTACTTAGCTTGTGCTTTCCTTTTCTCATGCATGCTTATGCTTGTGAAATGTTATAATGGGGCAAACTTATCGTGCTTTGGTTCTTTTCTTCTATCCGAGATTTATTTTGTTTTTCAACGAAAATTTATGGAGGAAATAGTTACCTGTTAGAACACGTGATATCGTGCATGATCTGTGTGTACTGATAGATGTAATCCAATTTTAATCCAACTCATTCGTAACATTACATTCTGGATACACGTAAATTAGCATATGATGTCTGTTTTGAAATTTTAACACCTGCTTGGACAATCAACAAGAAAATGACATAGCTTAGACATGTTTTAGTGAGGTTCAATCATCTTGAAAATGTCTATGGTTCAATCCCTCTAACATTGATTTTGTTGCTTAAGGAACTCTTGGTTTATGTTGTAGGTATCCTAAGATGACAGAGGATGATATTGCAAGTGCTTGTCCAGTTTGTCTTGGAAATTGCAACTGTAAATCTTGTTTGCGTCTAGATGCGCCAGTAAAAGTATGTTCTCTAATTTTGCAGATCAATCTTCTTTATGTATTTGTTAATGGTTTTAATTGTAAGTGTGAGATGTAACAACTTTACCTCTTGTCTGCAGGACCCGAAAAATTTAAACCTGGAAGTAAGCGAAGAAGAAGAAGTGCAGCACTCTAAGTTTTTACTTAGTTCACTTCTTCCATTTCTGAAGCGGTTAGATGCAGAGCAAATGACGGAGAGAGATATTGAGGCTAGGATAAGGGGTATTCTTTTGTTTCAAATATTTGGAATTAATTTCATAAGTAATAAATATTTTTCAATGATTCTGTTTAAATTTCAAAATGGTCTTCGTTTAAGTATGTCTGAAATTGATAAAAATGAAATTTTGTATAAAAAAGTGTTGCTCTTATGGGATGAAATGATTGTCTGTTGTTTTGATGGTCAAATTCCCAAGTCTTGTGATTATTTTTCCTTTATTTGTCATTATTTGTATTTTAAGAATAAATCTTTTCATTATATATTATGTTCTGTGTTTTTCTTCTTGATTGGATGTAGAAGACCTTTCTTTTAGTTGTACTTGCAGTTTCTCCAAACTAAAAGTTGCATTAACAAAAGATTGGTTATAGATTTTTAAGAAATTAATCATGAGCATGCACTCTATGCATGTGCTTGTGCTGCTTGTTGGTGCAGAGATGTCTGTTTATCTATGTTTTATGATGAGCATGCTTTATGAATGAGTGGGTAGCTGAAGGTGCTTGTGCTTCTATGTATAGAGAGTTGGCCTTCTTGCTTGTCAGATCACTAATAGTTTATTTCTGCAGGTGTACCGTCTGCAGACTTACAGATAGAAAATGCTAGCTGCCCTGCAGATGAACGCATGTTCTGGTAAGTTCTTTTTTAGATATCAGCGTTTCTCACCATTTCTTTTTCTAGGTAAGATTTGATACTAACCCACCTTTTGTGTTTTTTTTCCAGTGATAATTGCCGAACTTCTATTTTTGATCATCACAGAAGTTGCTCAAATTGCTCTTCTGATCTTTGTCTTCTCTGTTGCCGTGAGATCCGTGCTGGATGCTTGCAAGGTGGTGGGCCGGATGTGGTAATGGAGTATATTGATAGGGGATTTAAGTATATGCATGGTGAATATGAGGAAATAAAAGATGAATTGCTGGCTGGTTCGCCTAAAAAGATTGTCTCTGAGGATTTTCTAGGGCCAAAGTCTGGATGGAAAGCAAATGAAGATGGAAGCATTCATTGTGCTTGTGGTAGTGGCAATTTACAACTGAAATGTTTGTTCCCAAACACAGAAGTTAATTTTTCAGTTTCAGTTTCAGAGTTGGTAAAGAAAGTTGAAGATGTGTTAAAAAACTGTGAAATTGACTCTGCTAATGCTCCCGTTGAACTATGCATGTGTTTTAATTCGAATGGCAATCGTGATATCTGTAATGGTAACGAGTTGTTAAAAGCAGCATGTCGAGAAGATTCTGATGATAACTATTTGTTCAATCCAAAAGCCAAAGATATCATGGAGGATGACTTGAAACATTTTCAGTTCCATTGGAAGAGAGCTGAGCCTGTGATTGTTAGCAATGTGCTTGAGACTGCTTCTGGGTTAAGTTGGGAGCCGATGGTCATGTGGCGTGCCTTCCGCCAGATCAAACATGAAAAACATGGTACACTTTTGGATGTTAAGGCAATTGAGTGCCTGAGTTGCTGTGAGGTCAGTGTATTTACCTCTTCTTTTTTGTGTTTCAGCGGTGCATTGAAGACAAAATTTTGCCACCTTTTATTGCTTGATTTTGATGTTATTTTCTGATAATCATGGGAGGGTCTAAATCCACGATCATATAATTCAAATCCACAACAAAAGACTTTCTTTCCTTTTACCGAAACTGATTACATAATACAAAGAGCTCGCATAACATTGTATTATAGCATTTCATCCCCATATTGTCTCTCACCAAGCTCGAACCACAGTAGACCTTCCTCATCCTTCCTTCTCCATAACAGTCTCTTTGTGAAGCCTAAAACCCCTTGCTAGTTGCTACATTACCTTTCAACCAAGAGCCCATTTCTCATAAAACCTAGCTTTGCCATGGCCGTGCCGCTACCATCTGAGCCATCACCAAACAATCGCTGCTCCTAATGCATCTGAGCTATTTCAACCAGCAACCCAAATAATTATCACCGCCATAATAAAAACTCAGCTGCAACATTGCTAATTGAAATTGGATGAGTTTTTCAAATAGTTCTGGCAAATTTTTGGTAGACTTCATTATCTCAATTGATCTCTTTCCTGTTGAGCACAAATATTTTGATGCTATTTTCTGATAACTATGGCTGTGAATAATTCTCCATTTATCTTGATAACTATGCGTGCAATCTGTATTGAAATGCCATCACTTGTTATGATCTTTAGTATGAAGCTCAATTCTTGATGAACGCAGGTAGAAATTAATGTCCATAAATTCTTTACTGGTTACACGGAGGGAAGGTTTGATGGTAAAAATTGGCCTCAGATACTGAAGCTGAAAGACTGGCCCCCATATAAAACATTTGGTGAAAGTTTGCCACGACATGATGTTGAATTCACCTGTTGTTTGCCCTTCAAGGAGTATACTGACCGCCGCAGTGGACCTTTAAACCTTGCTATCAGGTTGCCTCAGAATTCTTTGAAGCCAGACATGGGGCCGAAGACATATATTGCTTATGGATTTCCCATAGAGCTTGGGCGTGGAGATTCTGTTACCAAGCTTCATTGTGACATGTCTGATGCGGTATGTTTGTTTCCTTTATTCTTGTTCAGATAAAAGAAGATATAGTAGTGACAGAAAGAGATTGAAAGGTTAGAAATCAATAAGAATGACACATCCTTCTGAAAAAGGCTGAAAGGTGAATTCCATAACAAAAGTTATGACAAACTTAAAATTTCCTTTCTTAGTGTGCCATGTTCAGTTTTTCTTGGAGGCAACATTTAAATTGTTGACTTACAAAGCCATGCTTTGATTGCTTTTATTCTGTAGATATCACAGGCTTATATTTGGGAGCTTTGAAAACTATAGTCAGGGATCAGCATCGTGTCTTGTTCCAAATATTGCATAAAAAATAAAAAAAGTGACTTTAAGCAGCATTGGGTATTTTCAGTGGTGATACTCAACTAACTGTTGTATGATACTCTTTGTATGAGTTGTGTTTGAATTTTTTTTCCACCCTGCTTAGAGAAAAGGTAATATTTTCTGGTCTGCAAACATGAGGTTGCAAACTTGATGCTTGACAGCAAGCTCTCAGTGAGAAAACGGTCAAGAACTGTCAGATTTCTCTCACTAGGATTCTGCTGGGATGGGGCAATGACTAATGGTCTTTTTGTTAATGATAGATTTTCATATATTCTGACAGAAAAAATTAAGACTTGAAATGTGGAATTTTTCCTTTTTCCCGCCAGCAGTGAATCTTGATATTATAGTATCTACATGTGCTGGGGCTGTCAAGACTGGGATCTGAAATAATTATTTAACCTCATGATTGGTCTTTTTTTCATGATTATTTTGTGCACAATAAATTTGGCTGCTTTAGGTGAATGTTTTAACGCATACTGCTGAGGTATCCTATAGCGATGGACAACTTGCTGAGATTCAAAATTTGAAGCTTCTTCACTTCAAACAAGACCAGAGAGAACTTTTTGGATATGATCAGAATGTGGATAAATTTGATGTTAACAAGAATGGTGGTGTTTCTGGTAGGTCACTTAATGATTATGTGTTTATTATCTGGCGAAGTTGATGACCTGACTTACAATTTTCTGTTTAATGGTTCTGCCTTTTCAAATAAATTAGGGAAATCTACTGAGAAGGAAGAAGTGGTTCAAGGCAAAATCTATGAGAGTGGACCTTTAAATTGTGCAAATGAGTTGGAATGGCCTGACGCTTTAGATGGAGGTGCTGTTTGGGATATTTTCCGGAGAGAAGATGTTCCTAAATTGCAGGAATATCTTGATAAGCACTTCAAAGAATTTAGGCATATCCATTGTTGCCCTTTACAAAAGGTAATTGTGTATTGGCTGTCTTGTTTACCTTTGGCCCATGGTCGTGTTATAACTTTCAGATTTGCTTAATTCAAGGGTTTGGTAGAAACAGTCTATATTCCATGCTCAAAAAAACTCTGTTGTGTATCCTAATTCATGGTCAAGAAAATGAATTTTGTGGTAAAACTTTAGGTAACAAGAACACCATTTATGCACTAATGCTTTAGAAAAAAAATCTTGAATTTGTTAAATGGTATATGTTAAAGAAATATTCTAGGGTGGGCGTGGAAAGGCACCATGAATGTTATGAATTGGTTGGGGAAAGTTGGGATGAGCATGGTAGCTGATAGAAAAGAGAGACTGTTTCGTCAAAACTGAATTAAATGGGCCAGCTAAATTGGATTACTGCTGGTTGTCTGAATTTGTAGCAGAAATTGCTTGCATGCTTGAAGTAACTACATGAACTACTGTTCTTTTGGTGTTGTAGGTTGTTCACTCCATACATGACCAGACATTTTATTTGACTCTAGAGCACAAGAGGAAGCTAAAAGAGGAATATGGTTAGTCCTGTAATGTATATAATAGGTTCAGTCAGTTTCTTTTTTCCTCTTGATTTTGAGGTTTATAATTATGTTACTGACACTGATGTGCAGGCATTGAACCGTGGACATTTGTCCAGAAGCTTGGAGATGCTGTCTTTATTCCTGCAGGCTGTCCTCATCAAGTTAGAAACTTGAAGGTAAAATTTGTTCTGTTTTATATTTACCTGGAAATTTTGTGGCAATTCCTGCTGGTCATTTTTTGAGCAATGAAATTGATGGCAATGCTTTGATCTTGATCATGGAATTAGGCAACGTAGGAGGTTCAGAAATTAACAATGTCCTATTCATGGTCTCCACAACTTTGTTGCTATTTTTGTTTTGGTGTGCGCTTCATGGTCTAATGGTGTTCCTGGTGTGCTATGGTCCAGTTCCTAAAATTTTAGGATGAGGTGGTTCCACTGAATTATTCAGCACTGTAGATTTCTTTACATCTGATGTGGATGTAGTCCTTTGATGACTTGGTGGAAGTTTAATTCTCAAGGTTTCTACTGTAATGTGCTTATGTTTCTAGGTCTTGTTTTAAAAAATTGAACATTAAATCTGGGAGTTTAATTGCCATTAAGTAGTGAGCTTCCTTGTTCATGTGTTGGTTTATACCAGTGGCACATGCACACAATCAGAAATGCAGACTGATTTTCCATGAAAACTAATTTTTACATTTACAGTCTTGCATTAAGGTAGCACTGGACTTTGTCTCGCCTGAAAATGTTGGTGAGTGCATACGTTTGACAGAGGAATTCCGTCTGCTCCCCCCAAATCATCAGGCCAAGGAAGACAAGCTGGAGGTATTTGTAATCTTCCTTCTATGTCTATATAATAATGACAAGTGCTGAAACCCATTTGTCAATCTGAAGGGAACGAGTCTTTGGTCATTGAGATGCTTTCCTTGAAAGTGTTGTGAGTTAGAGAATTGAGTCTTTCATGTACAAGTTGGCCAATTGTATCTGTTGTGAATGTCACTTTTTGATACTCTCTTCTTATCCATTCAAAGAGTTAGATCAATTTCTTCATTTAATCATTCTATAACACATTTAATGTAGGACCTCTGAAATCTATAATTTAGAGTTATTCTATGATGATATTCTGGTTAATGCTGAAAAGTTAGAGGATATGTAATAAGAGAAATTGCATTGGAGTGAAAAGAGTTGATCTGGGGATGAAGTGGGGGCACTACTCTAGGTTTTTTGAGCAGTCCTGTCGTATGTATTCCCTGGAGAGTTTCATTTCTCCCTGGTCACCACATGTTTCACAATAGAATAATCTCTGGTGTGCTAGTAAAATCTTGCGATATGATAAACACAAGAAGAAAGACGACCAAGGACTTTCATTGCAAAATAATGAAATACTATTGAATAGCCAAGCCTGTCTGTCCAAATCATCATTCGAACTGTAAGTGATGCATCATTGCAATCAGTATTGCCGTCTCTGGTCACAACTGTGATATTCAACTGCTCTTGATTATTTTTATCATAACTGACACGATCTTTACCTAATGGCACCATAAAAACCCACAACCAATGCCCATACATTTTTTTTTTTTTTGGTTGCACTGCATTTTACTCTTGGTCACTTGTTGATCATGCACTGGCTAAATCTAACTAACCTGGCCGGGTTTTTGATGCAGATAAAGAAAATGTTACTTCATGCTGCGAGACGCGCTGTAGATTTTCTGATGAAGGATGGGAAGTGAGTCACTAACCATTCATGCTTGATTTTTAAATTAGTACTCAGCATATTTGTATTTCAGTTCTTTCTTTCCATTTTTTATCAAATCATTGCCAAAAGGTTTTTTTTTAAATATGCTCATGTCATTAGTTTGGAATGACGCAGCCATGTACTTATGTAGCATTTTGATCTACTATGACAGGGCATGGTGTGTAATAAGTGAAAAAATGTATTCATTCTGTCCATGAAAGAATTGCTCATTATATGCAAGTGATTCCACTGAAGGAAAACAGTGAAATGAAATGTTTGAGTATACTAATTGCTCAGTGGAACAATCGATGAAATTAAATTGAGGAGCAAAAAGGAAAAAGATAATTTTTTTTTTGTTGTTGAACGTTATTAAGGTATGCTATAATCTCTTTTTGTTAGGTTACCATGCTGCTGCTGTCGGTAAAGCAACCTTAAACTTTGTAGCCTCTTGGTGCAAATGTGAAATGCAGATGTTTTTCTTTCTGGTCACGTGTCAAGGAGAACTGTTCACTTGGATTATTGGTTCTGAACAATCATTTGCCATGCATTTCATTGTTATTTTCTTTTGTTAAAGCAACCGAGTGTTTGAATTGTTTCATTTCAGAGTGGAGGAAACCGAGAAGGTTTGAGAAAGAGAAGGCTGGGCTGGGAGGAAGAAGGGGTGACTTGCAGTGTCATCATCCTTAGGCAGGATTTCTTTTTGTTTCAGGTGCTAGTTTTATGTTCTAGGTTCATAAAATAGTCACGGTAAAAAATCTCCTCTGTTCTCATCGTCGTCAGTCGAGTAGATTCTCTTCTGGGATTGTTACCTACTACAGGTTGAACATATAATTTTTGTTGAACGAGATAGAAACAGAGGAAGATGATTTCTGTACAAGGTTTGATTGGCACAGCACTAATGCTGGATGTTTCCAACTAATACTCCGTAAATGCTTACTTTATATTTACTTATCCCAGGTCATGAGTTTTATTACCCAAAAATTTCAAACTCACTTTACTAATTCTTGTGTTTGAATCTGGATGCAAGCGTCTGAGTAGTCTGCATGACTGAAACAAGAGCCGGGACGGCTGAAAATCACGGTTTGTGCCTCTAGTTTTTTTCAGGGTCAGGGGTGTTGAGAATGTTAGCGGTTATTAATTTTACGTAAAAAAATTAATTTTTTAAAAAATAAGATTTTAATTGTGTTTCTAAAGGTAAATCAGTTATATAGCAATATAAATTAAATCAGTCATTTTCTGAAAATGACTGCCCAATCACCACAGTTGGAATCAGTAATAAAGCATTGGTCTGGACCAGGTCCGACTGGTGT
>Ga0325411_1009213_pt1 | contig 10578 bp, 9 predicted proteins | sample PopdelMetagenome_13_FD_206181 | JGI IMG/M metagenome (GOLD analysis project Ga0325411, IMG submission 206181) | Populus deltoides microbial communities from Bellville, Georgia, United States - Xylem-PdIQD-R4 | ecosystem: Host-associated > Plants > Phyllosphere > Stem > Wood/Secondary xylem...
ATGTTCGCTCTGCCGACCCTCTCCTCCCCTATTTCTCCTTCTTCTTCCTAATCCCAACTCTCCCCATCTGCAAACAACCAGCCCCCCCTCCCCCTCAAAACAAAAATCTCCCTCATATCAGCACAACAAGTTATATTTCTTGAAGTTTTATGGTCACAGCATCCGTGTTCAGATTTATCAACGGATTTTATCAATTTTTGTAAGTAATTCTATCTTTTTAAATTTTAACATTTAATTAAATGTCAATTTTAATGTTTTTTTAGTATATGTATTTTGTTAGTAGATGTATATGTTTTATTGTTATTTCTCAAACAAACTTGTAGTAAATGAATGTATAATTCTATATCTGTTATGGTTTGTTTTAGATTTTGTAAGATTGTATTTGTTTGTAAATTGTTAAAACTTTATGGAACTACCGAAGTACATGTGCTGTTTTGAAATAAATAGCTTGCTTAATGGGTCCGTTTAAAGTTTTATCAATGGTATTGTGAAGTGGTAATTTCGGTAAATTTATATATTTTAATTTGTATGGACGTTGATAAATGATAATGAATATTTAATATTTATGAGAAATTGTGATTGGTTTGTTGGATAATCTCGAGGTAAAGTAATATTTTTGCAAGTTTATTTACCTATCCTAGTTAATTAATACATGATGTCATCATAATTTTATAGAGGTTCGATATAAATTATGGATGATCGTTCATGGATGTATCGAGATTCACCCCAAGGATTACAAAGGATGGATTATTGTAACGGGGTTCAAGGTTTTGTTAATTTCACAACATCTATTCCCAGAAATTTTATTGGAGGCGGTATTAGGTGTCCATGCAGGAAGTGTCAAAATAAAAAGTATCTGCATCCAGATGTTGTAATGATGCATCTTCTACACAAAGGGTTTATGGAGAATTATCAGTTTTGGTATGCACATGGAGAAGTATTTGTTAGTGAGAGGAGAATGGAAGAAACGATGGTTGGGTCTACTTCTAGTGCTAGCAACGTGTATGAAGCGACAAATGACAACACTAATCCTTACAGAAATATGGTTATGGATGCAATGAGAATGAATCAAGGTAATGTCAGTCAATGTCCAATCGTAGAAGAAAAACCTAATGCAGATGCAGCTAGGTTTTTTGATTTGTTGAAAGATTCTGATGAACCATTATGGGATGGCTGCACGAACCACAATAAATTATTGACCGTAGCACAGGTGTTCACCATGAAGTCAGATCATGGGTTGAGTGAGGCCAGGTATGACAAGATTATTGAATGGGCAAGAAGCATTTTACCTGAAGGGAACAGGCTGAAAAAGAAATTCTATGCTGCGAAGTCCATAATGAAACCCCTCGGTTTAGGATACCAGAAAATTGACATCTACTCTAACTTCTGCATGTTATACTACCTTAAAAATGCTGAGATGACCGAGTGCATGACATGCGGGCATTCCTGTTACAAACCTAGAACTGATAGGGGAAAGACTATAGTGGCATATAAAAAATTTAGATACTTCCCGATCACACCTAGACTGCAGAGGTTATTCATGTCACTAAGGACTACTGAGTACATGACATGGCACCAAGCACACCATGCGGTTGATGGAGTGATGGTTCATCCTTCTGACGGCGAAGTGTGGAAACGCTTTAACAATGTTCATCCTCACTTTTCAGCTGAATCAAGGAATGTGCGTCTTGGGTTGTGTACAGACGGATTCAACCCATTTTGATCATTTGCTGCACCTTATTCTTGTTGGTCGGTCATACTCACAGTTCATAACTTGCCACCGGGAATGTGTATGAGGCTGAAGTTCATGTTTTTATCTATTATCATACCCGGTCCAAGCAGCTTGGGGCGGAATATAGATGTTTGTCTTCGACCGTTGATTAATGAGTTGGCGCAGTTGTGGTCCTCTGGAGCTCTGACTTATGATATATCGAGAAAACAAAATTTCCTTATGAGGGCAGCTTTGATGTGGACTATCAATGATTTTCCAGCTTATGAAATGCTTTCTTATTGGAGCACGCATGGGAAACTCACATGTCTATACTACATGGAAAACAACAAGGCATTCACGCTAGCAAACGGAGGTAAAGCTTCTTTTTTTTATTGTCACCGTCACTTCTTGCCATTTAATCACAGGTACAAAAAGAACAGCAAAGATTTCTTTGTTGGCAAAGTTGAAAAAGATGTTGCATCCCCGCGTCTTTCTGGTGAAGAATTACATGATGTTGTCTCAGAGTACGGTGACATTGTGTTTGGCCTTCAATCAGGTAAGCAAAAGTTTTGTGGTTTTGATTTGACCTATAATTGGGTAAAGCGAAATATCTTTTGAGAGCTTCTTTATTGGAAGACCAATCTGCTCCGCCATAACCTTGATGTCATGCACATCGAAAAGAACATGTTTGAGAACATTTTCAACACCGTTATGGATGTCAAGGGGAAGACAAAGGACAACATCAAGGCTAGATTGGATATAGTGCTATACTGTAACCGTAAAAATATAGAGTTAGTTTATGATGAGTCACGGGTCGCAAAACCAAGAGCAAGCTTTGTGTTAGAGAAAAACTCACAACTGTTAGTCTACAAATGGCTTAAGAGTCTGCATTTTTCGGATGGACATGCATCGAACATATCAAGGCTGGTTAATATAGAGGACTGTAGATTGTATGGAATGAAGAGTCATGACTGCCACGTGTTTATGCAAACACTCATCCTATTAGCTTTTTGTGATTTGTTGCCAAAGGACATATGGGATGCACTCACAGAGATTAGTCATTTCTTCAGAGATATATGCTCCAACAAGTTGAATGTTGATCACATTGAGAGGCTTCAAACGAATATCGTCGAGACACTATGCAAACTTGAGATGATATTTCCTCCATCATTTTTTGACTCAATGGAGCATCTCCCTATACATCTACCGTTCGAAGCAAAAGCTGGAGGACCGGTCTAATATAGATGGATGTACCCATTTGAACGGTTAGATATTACAGTTGCAATGTAATTCATATATAAAAGTATTTTATATATTTTTCTTAATTGAAAATACATGATTAATATTTCAATGCAGGTACTTGTTTAATCTCAAGAAAAAAGTTAAGAACAAGGCACATGTTGAGGCTTCGATATGTAAGGCCTATATTATTGAGGAGATTTCAACATTTATCTCATACTATTTTGAACCTCATCTGAGAACGAGAATCAATCACGTTCCACGGCATGATGATGGTGGTGAAGTGCCTTCCAGTGAGAACTTGTCAATATTCTCCAATACTGGACGACCCACACCTAAAAATACCGTAAGAGGAAGATATTTGTCGGAAATAGAGTTCAAATAAGCACATAACTATGTTCTATTTAACTGTGATGAGCAGAGACCTTTTATTCAGTAAGTTTATACTAAGTTTATTCAGTAAGTTTATAGTAATATACTGTTAATTATATATTGTAATATCATACACTCATCATCACTTGTAGGCAACATCGACAATATTTGCTCTCTAATAACTCACAGCTGACCGAATCCTAGATCTTTCAATTACAAGATGAATAGTTTGACACATGGTTTAGAACACATGTAAGCATTATCACAAACTCATTATAACTTGCAAAATTATTGTACGTATGTATGTCATTACGAAATTCTCGTTCATTTACTATTTATTGATGTACATTACATACAAGGTTTATCAAATGGGAAGGAGTGCGCCTAAGTCATTGTCTTCACTAAGCTTAGGGCCTGAAAGAAAATGTAAGTGCTACAACGGGTATTTTATCAATGGATATGTTTTCCATACTGAAGAATACGGGCAAGGAAGAAAGACATACAACAACGGTGTTTGTGTTAAGGGATCCACTAGTAGTGAGTTAGAAGTTGACTACTATGGTAGATTAGAAGAGGTCGTCGAACTGGAATATCATAACGAGCAGAATATAGTGTTTTTATTCAAATGCTATTAGTATGACACGATTGACAGAGGAATCAGAGTTGATCTGCACTATGGTCTGGTCAAAATCAACTCAAAAGCTAAATTCTGCAACACAAACGATGTCTTTGTTTTCGCAAAGTAATGTCAACAAGTTTATTACACATACACCCCTTCATTTAGAAAGGATCGATCAAGAGTGGATTGGTTGTCCGTTTTAAAAATGAAACCCCGGGGTCGTGTCGAGGTTGTTCAGGATGAGAACGAAGACACAGGTGTGCGAGATGAAGTCTTTCAAGTTAGTGAGTTGGTTGAACCATATCGAGTTGCGCCTTCGATTGAATTGGAAGAAAATTCAATTTTTTGTGTTTTCGATGATAGTCTTATTGATGTTGACGCAGAGGAGTTGAATTTTGTTTTGAGCTCTAGCGGACAAGTAAATGTCGATGAAGAAGATGATATCCATATTGAAGATTGCGATGAAGGTGATGACAATTCAATTGATGATGAAGAAGAAGAAAATTCTGACTAACTACCAAAATGAAGCCCTGTGTAAAACCCTTTTTTTCATATATTTTGTAACACGAAATATTTATTACTTGAAATAATTACTTGAAATGCCACCACAGTCACGAAATAATTACTTGAAATAATTATAGATCATGGATGATATATTTTGTAACACGAAATAATTACTTGAAATGCCACAATCATCGACGTCCCTACCGACGGATATAAGTTCGTTGGCATTTCACAGAGAGTTCGAAAATAATTACTTGAAATGCCACAAACACATCGACGTCCCTTCCGACGGATATAAATCCGTCGGCATTTCACAGAGAGTTCAAAAATAATTATTTGAAATGCCACAAACACACCGACGTCCCTACCAACGGATATAAATCCATCGGCATTTCACAGAGAGTTCGAAAATAATTACTTGAAATGCCACAATCACCGACATACATACCGATGGATATAAGTCCGTCGGTAATTTGTCGGCGGGTCAATTTTACCGACATAATTACTGACGGACTGCGCGAATTCCAAAGGGTTGTGCATTAAATGCATATCTGACCACGTCTTAGTGTCGACGGAATTACCGACGGACCACGAAAAAAATGAAGGGTCATTAAAAGTTTTGGTGCGAAATTCAAAATTTACCAACGGATTTTTGACACTTCACCAATGAAATAAATTAAAATAATAATTAATTTTATATCCATCGGTGAATCCGTCGGTAAAACTGCCATATAAGTCCCTTAACCGCCTCTTCAGTTCATTTTTTCTTCTCCTCAGTTTTTCACGTATTCTTTTCCTCTCCATTCTTCAAAGGTTTCACCAGCAATCTCTAGCAACTTTTCCTCTCCATTCTAGCAACTTTTGTCGTAAATCTCTATCAGTTTAAAAGGTATGTGTTTCTTCTATTTCATTTTACTTAAAGGGTTTTTTTTGTTATGTTTTTTGTTTTGGTGTATTTTTTGTAATATAGATAAAGTCTATAGTTTTTTTTTTGCATAATTCATTGCTAAAGTTTATAGTTTTTTTTTTGAATTTATTGAATATTTTTTATTGTTGTATTGGCATAATTATTATTAGTTAATTTGTTGAATATTTATTGTTAATGTTGAATTTACCATAGAATTAGTAATTGAATATGTTGGAATAATTATTAATTTTACTCTATTATTGCATGATTTGTGTTTAATTTTTTCCATTTATTTTGATTGTTATTCTAGAGTTTTTATTTATTTATTGTTTTGTTGTATTGGCATAATTATTGAATAATTTTTTGAATTGTAATTGTTAATGTTGAATTTACCTTAGTATTAGTAATTGAATATTTTGGAATAATTGTTAATTTTACTCTATTATTGCATGATTTATGTTTAATTTTTTCCATTAATTTTAATTGTTAGTCTACAATTTTTTTTAATTTATTGAATATATTTTATTGTTGTATTGGCATAATTATTGAATAATTTGTTGAATTGTAATTCTTAATGTTGAATTTACCTTAGGATTAGTAATTGAATATGTTAGAATAATTAGATTGGGTCAATTGGTTGTGTTTTTGTTAATATGTGCAGGTTTGTAGATTTGGGTAGTATCCAGTATAGGGCAGGTGCTGTCAAATTTTTTTTTAACATTTGAATTTAATTATATAATTATTTGTATAAAATTGTGTAGATGTATAGAATGAAAAGCAGAGTTGGTCGCTCACGTACGGTTGCAGCTAGTTCGTCTAGCAGCGATGATGATATTTCCTTAGGTGCCTCTCAAGAAGAGACACCTACACCACCTACGTCGTCAACCGATATTGCCTCTTCCAGCGCTACTTCACAGCGCAGAGGCGGGGTGCCTTCACAGCGAAATCAATTTACCCGCAAGTACGAGGCACAGTGGAAGGACGACCTTTCAATGTAAGTTTGTTAAGGTTTAATTTTTTTTAAAATTACAACATAATTTACGAAGTAATCACTATTTAATTTATTTCATTTATTTTCAGGTTCACAAACATTGAGGCCGCCCGAGTAATATCATCGGTGTTTAAATCGTCGATGGAGATTCCATTATTTCAATGGAGTCAGATATCCAAGCATCCTGAATGGATGCCTCAAATCAATGCATGGTTTGACAGATTTCATATTGGTGTTAATTTATAATTTTCAGCTTATTTCTAATAAATTATTAATATAATTGTAAATAAATTATTATTTTTATTTAAACTTGTTTATTTATACACAGCACAAATTCTGCTGGGACAGTAAGCATAACACTATTGTGAGGAGGGTGTGGGAAAATCACGCGGCAACTAAGTAAGATCGAAAAAATACAAGATTTTTTTTAGACAAAAATTTATGTTTCGAAATGTAATTTTTGGTTGCGTGAAGTAGGTTGCATGATTTTTGGTATGAAGCACAAAAAAGGGCAAAAAAAAACCGCGAGGGATAGGGGTTTCCAAGGCTGGAATGATGTTGCGGTTTGAAGGGATTTCAAATCGATATACATCCCGGAAGATATATGGCCACACTATCTTGAGCACGTGACGTCTTAGCGGTTCACATGACGCTCACAGTCCAGTGTTGGCAACCGAAATCGACCAATTCATGGCGGGGTGACAACGCACATTGGCGGCTCTGTTTTGTTTGCTTCACATGCGAAACGGATGGTAAGATTAATTTAAATAAAATATATAGTTAAATTAAGTTGTTGTTAATTTATTTTTTTTAATCATAGGCTGCGTCTCTTGGACGTGAGCCAAGCCCGATGGAGCTATTTGTGGAGACGTACGTGCGGAGTCAAGACCGCCAAAAGGGGGCGCAACAGTTCGTTGATAACCGTGCTCAACATTTCATTGTATGTTTGTTCAACCATTTTATTTTGTAAGTTATTATGTTTATTGAATTGAATATGATGATTACTTTTTTTTATTTTCAAGAGACCTATAATAATCGGTTGAGGGAGAGATATGGGGATGATATTTTGACCCATCCGGAATTCGATCCGGATTTGTGGATGGAGGTTGGATCGTTAGGTGGACCCGATAAAAATCGGGTTTACGGGCTCTCCAACACTACGACCGACAACTTGCAGTCGACCCGTAGTGTTTCAACACTACGACCTCCCAATCAATATCGAGCTCCCAACCTAAAGAGTTCGTGGCCTTGCAGCAACACACAGCTCAGCTCACCGAAAAATACGACCACCTATCAGCGGAGTACGTGCAACTCAAAGCGTCTCATGCAGAATAAATAGCGGAGTCTACACAACAAAAAGTGGCTTATGAACAGCTTCGTGAAATGATCATGAACATGGTAACACAGAGTGGAACATGTGCGCCTAATCCTTTTTGGTCGTATAACCACCAGCCTCCTCCTCCAGGATCTCCTCCTCCTCCTCCAGCTCCACCTTTATATTAATTTGTAATAAACATTATTTACCTATAAAATTTCATTTAATATTTTTTTTTTAAACACATTAATTTTGTAAATTTTATTTGATTTTAAATTAGATTTTTTGTTTTTTATGTTTAATATAAATTTTATTTGCATAATTGGTTTTTATTACCATTAATTTATATAATTTTATATTATATATTCTAAATAATTTTTTAAAAACAAACTTAGAAAAACTATTACAAAGGGTTTTACCGACAGAATGAATCTGTCAGTATTTGACAGTAGCATTAACCGACGCATTTACCGACGGATATATTCAGTCGGTATTTCAAACACTCACCGACAGCTTTCCCGACGGACTTAATCCGTCAGCATTTGACAGTAGCTGCCACACTTACCGATGAATTTACAGACGGATATATTCGGTCGGTATGTCATACATTCACCGACAGTTTTACCGATGGATAGTAGCCGTCGGTCAATCACGATATCACCAACAGAATAAAAATCCGTCGGTATATTTCAAGCGGGAAACTTTTTTTTGGCACGCAAATTCCATCTGTAAAACCATCAGCAAATTATTTTTTTGTTTTTCCGACCGATAGAGCGACGGAATGGGGAATTACCGATGAAGGGAAAGCCGATGGATGTAATCCGTCGGTGATTAAGTCGGTAAAAAAATCACCGACAAACTTCTAATCACACACCGACGGAATATGTCCGTCGGTAAAATTGTGAAATCTTGTAGTGACTCCATCAAACGTTCTATATAATCCTCTTATTTTTCAGGTGATAAGTTTGCATTGATGAAGGTTAGACGTGGGTTTTTAATGGTGCCTATTTAAGTTCATCCATTATAGACTTATTTTTTGATTAAAAGGCAGGTGAAGCCTCCTCAATATCTTCTTGGATGATAAACTCATCATTATTCTCCTCTTTAATAGTGATGTGATTTGAAGTGAGATACATCACTTCCTTTTCTTTCTCTTCATCAAAGGGGTTTGTGATCGCTATTGTGCATTTTTTCCCTTTTTAGTCCTTCAAGATTTGTAACCACTAACTTAATTTGATGAATAAACCCTTTCAATAAAGGTTTTGAGACTTTGGTTAATGTGAGATTAATAGCTGGCAAGGTTTAGTTTTCAAGCACCTTGGTGATCTTCTCTTCATCTTTAGTAAAAAAAGATTGACTCTTACCTCTTACTAACACCTGGATATATCATAGTACCATGGCTTTACATAATAGCTTATTATCGATGGAGTCTTTTAATACCTTTTCTTTTCCTTTATTCTTCATTGGATAAGTCATTCTTTTATTTATATATGACTTATGCCTTTCTAAGCCCCTAAAGTCATCTCTTCCTTCTCCTTGGTGGTTAGGTAGGGATCGTAGTTTTTCCATCATAACTGACCTAAAATAAAACTTTGCATTGGTGAAATGGGCTTCAACTATGTTAAAGGGGTCAGTATCCGTCACGATTTTCTCACTTGTCCAATTTAATAATACTTAAAGCATTAGTGGAGTGTTGAGGAGACAATACCATTTTCATATACCATAGTCATCCAAATAGCATTTTGTAAGTAGTTTTGTTATATATGATGTGAAAAAAATACATTGGACCCCATATCTATCGTAAGTCTTATCTTTTCATGGTGTTTTGTCCTCTTTGATTAAAGCCTTAAATCATCAGATGACTTGGAAAGAGTTTATCCATGAAAATCCCTAACTCTTTCATTATTTTAAGAGGTAGTATATTAATAGTTGGACTATCATCCATCAAAATACAATTAAACATATTTTCAATGATGTATCATTTGATTAAAATAGGGCGATTATGGAGTTTTGATCCAAGCAACAGGTTTTCATTGTTAAAGGATATCTTTATGGTGCATACATCATGTGGCAAGTTTAGACAGTCATTATAGCTTTCTTCCATGGTTTCTTCAGTAGACGTTTTCTCTTCATCAGCTTGATAGCAAATAACAAATATATTTTCCATCCTTCTCAACTCTCTTGGCATATACTCATTTAGTGTAATGGGTTTTCTTAAGCTTTGAGTTATAAGATCCTCCTCTCTATCTAGTATGGACCTTCGTCACATCTTTCGACGCATCAACTTATTAATTCTCTTCTTTATGATCAAGATTCTTATTATAGATGGCTTATGATACGTGTGTCTATCTTCCTTCCTCTTTTATGAGTGACTAAATTCCATCTTTCATTGTCGCAATTCTTAGATGAATCTGGCTTCAAGTTGCTAACTTGCGGTACAAGGGTTATACGTGAAGCTTAACTTAAGGTTGTGGTGAAGCTTATAGGTCAAAGGATGGTGATATTTGCAATAATTTGGATTGTTCATTTGGTTGCTTCTTTGGAACATTTCAACTCTGGTATCTCAATGAGATTTGTTTCAAGCAAATCATTTATTATTTTAGATATGTGATGCAACCATATTATTCAATAGTTTCACACACATTTAACTAGTGTTTTGCCTATGTTTTATATATAAAATGCCTTGATATTCTTTGTTTTATGTTTTGAAGACAGTTTTGGATGAAAGATGCAAAAAGGAGTAAATAGGAGATAATTGGCAGATTTGACCTTCAGTCGATGTTTTGTGCAGAACGTGAGCTCTGGAGGTTGAAATGAAGTGATTCCAGTGGCATTAAAAAGCTAACATCCATACCTTTCTGGACATCTAAGGCAAGAAAATAAAATAAGGAAGAGCATGGAAATCGCAGCCTTCAAAGTC
>Ga0325411_1009217_pt1 | contig 10576 bp, 10 predicted proteins | sample PopdelMetagenome_13_FD_206181 | JGI IMG/M metagenome (GOLD analysis project Ga0325411, IMG submission 206181) | Populus deltoides microbial communities from Bellville, Georgia, United States - Xylem-PdIQD-R4 | ecosystem: Host-associated > Plants > Phyllosphere > Stem > Wood/Secondary xylem...
ATTTTCAAAGTTTACTATATAAATACTAGAAAAATATTTTATTTTTTCAATGTGAAATTTGAAATCTTTTAGTATATATACTTTATCTTTATAAAAAAAGTTATGTTTTTTCAATGCAGGATAAAAAACTTTTTTGGTTTAAATACTTTAACTTAAAAGGATAATATACTAAAATAATATTTATTTAATGCAGGATAAAAAACTTTTTTGGTTTAAATACTTTAACTTAAAAGGATAATATGTTAAAATAATATTTATTTAATGTAGGATAAAAAACTTTTTGAAATAATTTTTTTAAACTTTATTATTTATAACATGTATAGCTTATATTCAAATGAATTTTTTTTAGTTTTTTCATATGAAAATATTAAAATTTTAATTTTATTTTTTAGATTGACCCGGATTAATCTGTATAATCTGAAACTTAATTTCTTAACTAGATCAACCCGAATTAGGGATGATAACTATGGTGAAATTATCATTCCATCCAAAATAATTGATAAAATAATTGATAGAAAGTCATTACTTTTTTTTTTTTTTAATATTCTGTCACTTTCATTTTCTCACATTATCCTCTTAAACTTCGTAAAAATAATAAATAAAACCATTCAAATCTATACAAGTTCAAAATAAAAACCCAAAAGTGAACTTGCCATTAGTTTTTATCAATTAGATGCGACATTTAGAATAGCCTGGAAACTTTGGGATCTGCACTGAGACTATTAAGACTGTGAGATGGTTATTGGGATATATCTAACTTTATAAGGGCTTAAATGTAGTTTATCCAAACACGGAAACCCCTTGCCTGCCCCCGAAGCACGCAAAACATTGCATTAAACCCTAAACCGCCAGCTGTAAAGGTTTAAGGAATCGGTGGAAACTCGGTGATTCTTGCCAAACACGATGGCTTCATTTTTTCGCTGATTATTATCATTATTATTATTCTTTTATGTTCTTTTAATTTTGGATTGTAAGATTTGTTTTCGATTCCAAATGCGAAGTTACTGCTGGCTAGGACTAGTAAGTGAAATGAAATTTAAAATTTCGACTCTTCGATTAACAAAAAAATAAATTACTCTCTCAACTGAATTTCGTTTCAGCAAAGCAACTGTATCTATCTCGTGTTGATAAGTTATTTGGCAATTTATGCTGTGCAGTGCCGGCGGCATTTGCTATCATCCACCGCCGTTGATCGTGTAGATCGCCTTCGAAAAGTCTCGTCGTTTTCTGATCGATGTAAGCTCTCTTTGTTACAATAACAAACCTGATACAATGAATCTTGGCTTTAGTAGCAGCAGCAACAATCTGTGGAGTCTGATTCTAATTTTTGCGCTTTTTTTCTTATTTTTTTTGTTCTTTGATAAGTTTTGAACAGTTGCGGCCATTCTATTAGCAAACCTCCTGATTTCGGAACTACAGAAACTCATTTGATTAAACGGAGATACATTCATGCCACAGGTTTATAATTTAATTATCGATGAGTATTTTATTATTCTTTTAATTCAAAACTTAAGCTTGCTTTTGTTTTTTCTTCTTTCTTTCTTTCTGTGTAGGAAGTTGTAATGCTAAGGAACGCAGTTTTTACGAAATTCTTGGTGTTTCTGAAAATGCTAGCAGAGAAGATATCAAAACGGCTTTTCATTTGGTGAGTGATTTTGAGAATTTCATGTCCTACATCTTACTTCACTTGTTAATTGGAGTATTAGAGATCCAGCAAGCTTCTGTTTGAGTGGTTGGCTTTGCTTTGTATTTGCAGCTTGCAAAGAAGTACCATCCGGATGCAAATAAAAATAGTGCTAGTGCGAAAAGGAAATTTCAAGAGATTAGGGAAGCCTACGAGGTCCATACCATTAATTCATCAGCAAAAATGTTTATTCTTATCTTCGCTTTTAATGTTTATTTTAAGTGATTATTTTTCACTATTTAACTGCCAAAGTTAGTATTTTTTGATGAGGAAAAAATTGTCATTACCAGACTTTAAAATGGTTGTTGATCTTGCTTAAATTTAAGTGATTTATTTTTACATGTCAGACGCTGCAAGATTCTGAGAAGAGGGCACAATATGATGCGGTAAGAAGCTTCTTTTTTACTTTTATGTATTTGGTTTTTAATATTGGTAGCTTGTTGAATTTCTAAATTGCTCAAACTCTCCAGTCAGCATTGGTTATCCTTTGCTATTATGCAATAATTAATCTGAATATTGGAGTTTGTGTTTCTGTTTATAGTTTTAAACTAACTGTATTTCTTCTTCTTTTTCTTGGATCATATTTTCTGATGAAGATGCGTACTGGAGGTTTGAATTATGGTGCTGATAGTGCTGAGGGATATGGTGCTGATGATTCAGCGGGATTTAGACATGGTGCTGGTAATGCAGGGGGATTTAGATATGCTTATCGAACTAATTTCTCTAATTCATTCCATAAAATATTCTCTGAGGTACACTGTACTAGCTTATATCCTTTATCTTCCTGTAGTATGTTTCTCTCACTTGTCAGTAACTGAAACCACAACATATTTGATTTCTTGCAGATCTTTGAAGATGAGGCCAATCATTTTGCATCTGATATTCAGGTGAACTTCTTTCACTGCCTTTAATCTCCAATGCCTGTTCTGAACTGACATGTAGTTTCCATGCTTAAAAACTCTTGTGTTGTATTTTCATATTTCGTAGGTGGACCTAGTTCTCTCCTTTTCTGAATCTGCTAGAGGATGCACAAAGCATGTGACTTTTGATGCATATGTTCCGTGTGATTCTTGTGGTGAGTAAAACTATTATTTTCTGGGAATAATTGAATTTGGATAATCTAGCAGCAAAAGGCTTTTCTGTAAATGAATAGTTCTTTTCTTTCTTTGCAAAAAGCTGCGCTATTCAAAGGTCATTCATGCATATTCATTGTGAACATGAATCAACAGTAAATTTTTTCTGTACTTTTTAATTGCAACAAAAGCACTGCAGTAGTGAATAAATCTTTTGAAACCCCTATACCCTTTTCATTCTTGACACAGAAATTTCAATTTGTGAATTTTTATTTTAAAAAAGAAACATATGGTAAGTTAATTTTTTCAAGATATCAGTGGACAATTATTAATTTTCAAGGGTGAAAATTTAAATCAAACTCAGATATCCTCTGCACATTAAACATAGGGTTACAATGTTCTTTTTCACTTCCTGAAAGTGCTGGGATGAAATTTCTTTCGGCAGACAGACAAAACATGTTTAAATTGAAAAAGAAAAATATCAGACATGATTGAAATTCACATTTTTTTATGCTATCCGTTCTCCTTTCAAAAAGTCTTTTGAAACTTCTTTACCCAGTATAAATGATTGATTTTCCTCCGTCCTGTCAATCCCAAAATATACAATGCAGATGGTCATGGCTATCCGGCAAATGCCAAAGCAAGCATTTGTCCTACTTGCAGAGGTGTAGGGAAAGTAAGTGTTCTGAGGATCTACTCTGATTATAATTAGTGGATAAAAACCATTCTGTAATGACCCACTTTTGTGACAATAATTTTCTTTTCCTGCTTCCTAACTATTTAGGAAGGCTGGAAGTTTTATATCTATTTGTTTGTGTCTATTAACCCCCAAATTTACATCCAGGTTACAATTCCTCCATTTACATCAACTTGCAGCCATTGTAGAGGATTGGGCCGGATAATTAAGGTCTGACGTGACTTCCAGAGTTTAACTCCTATTTTTATTCTGTAACTATTGGTGATGATTTATCCATTTTCACAGGAACACTGTACGTCATGTGGAGGATCAGGGGTTGTTGAAGGCATTAAGGATGTTAAAGTTACAATACCAGAAGGTTTGTTTTAATTTATGTGATTAATGAAACCATGTTGCGGTACTGGGACATGAGTTTAAGTTTTTTACCACTCAATAATAGAAGGAAAAGGAGATTAATAATTTTTTCATTTAGTTTGTCTTCTGATAATAGTTAAAGCTGTTTCCTATAGATAGTTGGCTAAATGAGCCCTTTTGCTCAATGTCCTTACATTGAAGACTAACTGCAGTATTGTGAAAACGCTAAATCTGTGATCGATGAAATTGTAGGGTTGTGTTGGGAAGTTCTGTTAATGATGCTGTATGTTTGTGTTGTGGGTAGAAAATGCATCATTATGGTTCACTATGCAGCTTTTAAAGAAAAACTATCTATAAAAAAATGTACTTTGATTTCTGTATTTCCAATAGATACATACAAGGTGTCTAACTGAATAGCTTTATAAAACAAATTGAGAAATGAAGCTGAGGATGCAGACTTTTAAGCATTAGAGTCCAATCCAAAGTCAAAGTCAACAACATATGAGATTTTACTTTGTGTAGAACTTTCTTGATGCATATCATTTATCTTTATGAAAAAAATTATTATTTCTTTGTTATTGAAGTTCATCTGTATATGTAATTTTTCCAATATCTTTTTGTAATTGGATTAGGTGTGGGTTCTGGAGATACAATCCGTGTGCCAGAAGCTGGTAATACAGGGGGACGGGGAAGTCGATCTGGCAACTTATTCATTAATCTTAAGGCACATCCTTACCTTTAGTTAAATCTCCTCTCTCATGCAGTGAACTATCTTTCATTTCAACATTTATATTTTATAAGGGACCGTATTAGCATTTTATAAAGGCAGGCTTTATGTTGATTTAAGTATGTCCTATTAGTCCAAACCTTATGCAGGACTGGAAAATTGACTAATGAATCATCAAATAGGAATCTGCTTGGAGACTTGTCCTATTTGATTTCCTAAGTGCTTAGAATCAACACATTTTATCTGCTCTGTTTGGCAGCTTGCACTACGCTCTGTTTTCCTCCTCCATTGATCTTCAATTCTTGTGGCATGAACTTCATTTGTAGGATTTTCTCGTCAGCTGTTATATCTACAAAGTTTCATTAACTTTTGAATAGATTAGTCAGGATGGAAAGAGTCTGTATGTGGTGCTAGCTGCAAACACCATTGTCTGGAATTTAGTGTATGAACGTGTTCCAAAGTATTACCTTTAATGGCTGTTTCCAAAAACATAATGTTCGTTATTCGTTTAAGAGTTCTTGTTTCCTATGCTTTATGAAATTAACTTTGCTGTGCTTATGCAGGTTGCTGATGATCCTGTCTTTGCTAGAGAAGGTGCTGATGTTTATGTTGATGCTAATATTAGTTTTACACAAGTGAGAACTGAAATCTTATGCAAAATTCTTGTTGAGCCTGTGTCCTTTTGTTGTTTTATCTATTTGACTTGGTGCAGCCACTTTCAAGTGTACCCGTTCCACCCACCATGAAAATATACTGTTTCTATTTGTTCAAATTACTGTTTCATTTCTTATTTGTTGAGTCATTCCACCCTGATCGGCATGAATCCTTCACTCTAATCAAAGCAATAAGTACCATATATTAGTTTTATGAATTTGGACACAAAAGAACAGTATTTTGTCAATTAATCAAGGTTTGTATTTTTGTACAGGCAATTCTTGGTGGTAAGGTTGAAGTACCAACATTGTCAGGGAAGACACAAGTAAATGTAATAACCTTTTACGTCCAACTTAATCTTTACATTTCTTTTAAATTATTCTAGAATCAACTGCTTCAATGTTTTACTGTACATTGTCCAATGAGTTGAGGGATGTTTTGTTGTTCAACTTGGTCACTGTTTTCACTAGGACTGCCAGAGTCATGCTTCATTGGGGATACTGTCTATGAAAGAATGTGCAGTTTAAGATGTATCAGCCTTCACTAAATTTTTCTGGTATTTGAAGCAAGTGAATTGAACAAAGTTATTCAAAAATTGGCCTATTTTATGTTATGAAGACTAACTTGGCCCTGAATTTTGATATCATTTGTATTCATTGCCATGGAAAAATCTGGAAATGTGATCACAGGGGCATAAATTGTTCACCCATGCTTTTGTTAGAATTGTCTTTTTAATTTTAGGTCATATTAAATAGTAATATTTCATGATTTCGTGAGTTCAAATTCCATGCTACACCCAGTGATGTTAATACCATTTCCAAGTTTCCATCCTCTCTGAAATCTAAACTTGTTTATATATATATTATTTGTTTTTTGTAAGCTTTAGACCTGCCTTCACTATTTTAACACCATTTTTTTATGCTTTGTTATATTCCACCGGCAGATACCAAAGGGAGTTCAGCCAGGTCAACTTGTGGTACTAAGAGGCAAAGGTACATTGGATATCCAAATCCTGCTTTAATTTACTCTTCCTACATTTCCAATAAATATGCTTACAATCTCAATTTCCTGCAGGTCTATCAAAGCATGGTTTTCTTGTAGATCATGGAGATCAATATGTGCGGTTTTGCATTAACTTCCCCACGTAAGCTTTTTCAATTCAACCAAGTAGTCTTTAAAGTAAAATATTGTATAATGTCATGTCCTGTTTCTATTTGAAATTATAGTTTGCACCTGAACACAAAATACATGGACCTTGCTCGGCCTGGCACCTAGAATGTGGTTTTAATGTGCAGCACCTTCTGGCAGAGAGGTTGTTGTTAAATTGCGACACTGTAAATATGGTTTCTTTTTTCACTCTCAGAACGCCATGTGAATTTTACAATTATCAGATCTGGAAGATCCAACAGTATATATTGGTCTATTTTCCAATCATGTTTTATGTATTCATTATCTTGCAAAGTGTTTTTTTTTTTTTTTAATTTTCTTCTATGTATCCAATAGCTTTGTATTTTTGGATGTTATTTGCTGCAGAATATGCAGCAAAATGCAATGTCTAATCTTTTTTTCATGTTTTATTGTGATTTTAGTGCAATTAATAAGCGCCAACATGCTATTTTGGAAGAATTTGCCAAGGAAGAGATAAATAATGAAAATGACACTTCCAATGAAGGAAACTGGTAAGACTCGTTTGTTCTTCAGAATATGTTTGCTATCCACTGCTTCATGTTCTCGCAACATTGCTGCCCATGAAGACCATATGGATAAGGAGTAGGCTTCATTCTAATTGCATATCCATGCTCTCACACACTGAGATCATGGTCTGTATATGACTACTAAGTATTTGGACCTATGCCTGAATAGTTTACCTTACAATCAGTGAATAGTTTATGAGACCACAAACACTTGTAACCATTGTTTTGGAGACAAAAATTCAGAATTGTACCTTTACAGTTGTGATTGTCAATTGTAGGCTTTGTTCCGTTCTTGCTCTTGTTTTGTAAAATTTTAATTTGGACATTCATACATCAATTGGTCCTATGTTTGACTGCATCCATGGCTCCTTTAGTAAATTTTTTTTTCTTGCTGTAATGAACATCCTGAAATGGATAACAGGCTTTATCAGCAGCTATCTACTGGTTGAACTTACAGGTGGCAGCAACTTCTTGAACGGGTGACGGATCCCAGGTTTATGCTAAAATTTTCTATGCTCATGCTAATCCTGCTGTTCTTTAACAAAACCATGATTTGAAAGCTGACTCACGGTGGCTGCTGGAGATACGTGCACCAATTATGCTGTCATCTGTTGTGGAGCTTTACTTTTATCGATAGAAGGTACCGATTTCTAACACTTAAATAGAAGAGTTCTACATTGATGGTTGTGCTTGAAAATGTAGGACCGATGATAGTTATTGATTATAACGCTTTGTACCTATTTGTGGCACGGAAAATATTATCCAGAAATTGATTAAAAGTTGCTCGTAGATGACCACGTAAATTTATCGTGTGCCTCAATGACGTTGACTTCTGCTCTCCATAGTAATACTGTGATGGGTTTATATGAAGTAGGGATAAAAATTCAGATTACTTGCAAGCAGTGGAACAAAAGACGTGCACTCTTTTTTTCCCCCATTCGATGCAAATGATGTCGTTGTAGGTGTGGAAGAATGAACAAATACACTATTTGATGGGCAGACATGCTTCATCATGGAAGAGATGGATACTATTGGAGCCTCTCTCTCTCTCTCCCATGCTGGTGGATGAAATGAAGGGATTGCTTTACCAATAATGGGAACACTACCTCACGGAGCTGGGCCTTGCTCATGACTGCGGTGATTTAAATATGCCAGAATGATATACATACCTTTTTTTTTTTTGAAGTATTTTGTCTGACATTATACGAGGGTCATGGTGTATACAAGAGCATGAACATGCTAATCTGACCTAAGATTGTCCATTGTAATTCAGACAGTTGGAGCCCAGTGAGAAGCTTCCAATGTATCTCAGAACGGGGTATTTGTCCGTCTAAAAGCATCATTTCTGCTGCTCTCAGTTCAAGTATAATCAACTTGGTAACCTAGTTTCTTCCTCCACGTTTTGAGAAAAATTTACGAATTATCTGTTTTAACCTCTTCCTCTTCCTTTTTTCTTTGAACTCAGCTAATCCCCTTGGTTAGTTGCAACAAAGTTTAAAAACCTTGAAGGAAACTTCGCCAGCTTCTCAAGGCAGGAACATCAAGATAGGAGTTTTAAAAAATGAATCTGGAATGGCATGACCTAAATGGATTGGTGCATAATTACTCTGTTTTTCTGACCATATATAGAGTTGATTTTGCCAGTTCCTTTGTTCATGTTAATATACATGGAGCCTGAAATTTGAAGAAGTGAGAACCGAAATGAAGGCTCTCATTGCGATGAACATGAATGCGTTTTAAAAAAACTGGCAATCACAGCACTGTTGTAACAAATGCTCAAACATTTCCTACCGGATTATTACTTGGGGCCATCAAGGTTTCTGGAGCTGCTAGTTTCTTTTTCTTGTTTTCTTTCATCTCACCATAGAAGTAAGAAACAAAGCCCCAAAGCGAGAGTCCAAGAGCGACACCCTTTTCTACTTGAAATTTCTCTTGGAAGAAAATAACTGCCAGGATTTCAGTGGCTGGAAGGAGAACAGTGATTATAATACCGGATAGCAAAGAGGAGGCACAGAAGATGACTCCTATGGATCCCAAGAAGAAACACTGCCAGATAATTGCACTCCACACCAGCACTACGTAATACTTGACTTGTCCCAGCTCAAAGTTTCTTGCTTCTCTTGGAATCGCCTGTAAGAGACAAACCTTAAGTGACATCCATATAACGGATTTTAAACAAAAAACAAAAAACACATGGATTGGCTAAACTAGCCGAACGCTTGTCACAGCCATGCCCGAAATTCCTATTTTACCATGCTTGTGTAAAGATAAGTTGTTGTGTGTTTTAATCCTGAATATACGTAGAATCTAAACTCTATAAAGGAAAATTCTTATTTTATCATGATTCGATCTGATGATTTTTGCAATAATATATTCTGAATATATAGAGACTCTAAAGCAAAATTCCACCAGCTTCTTATTCGTTGTCTATAGAATGGAATGGAATAATTAGAAAGCCGACAAGAGAAACAGCAATTACATAGAATAGAGAGATTATATTTTAGAAAAACCAACCTGGAAGTCTTTGTTAATGAGCATCCCTACGGTACAAAAGACAGTAGCAAGCAAACACATAACCATCTGAATCTCCATCACAAGCGTGTAGTTCATTTCCTGCCTGGACTTCTTGTATGTCAATTCCACCAACGGCAAGATAAGGCCGTACAGAGCAGCAGCTACAAGCGTCATGATAAAACCCAGTATATACTCTCTACTCGATTCATGAGCAGGCTTGTCACTACCTGTATGCATAGCCAATACTCCAGCCCCCACCGTCAATAAAACAACAGCGTTTATTGAATAAGAAGTGAACTTTTGTTTGACTAGAAGGAAAGCAAAACCAGCTGTGAAAGCTAACTGTGTTGCAATAATCAGAGACGAGGTTGAAACAGGAAGACGGGCTACACCATAAGCGTAAAGATAGTCATCCAGACCAGTAAGGACACCAATGATGGCGGCAGCAATGAACAACGGAGGTTTCATATAAAAGAGTTTAGTGGTGGGATCGGTTGCACGGCGGTGAAAGTAGGTGATGGCAAGGGGGATTAGAATGATGGGCCAACCGCCCGTTTCAAGCCAGGCAGAGAGCCAAATACGTTTGCCTCCATGGATGAAGTAGAGGCGCATTATTAGAGGACCACCACAGTTTCCTATGGATAGAATGAGGCAGTTGAAGATGAGAAGGACTTTCTTCATGGTTGTTTTACCTTGAGTCTCTTCTTTGGTCTCCATGATGAATAAAGATAAGAAATTATACCACCGTGATAACAAATTGCGCTCCTATATAGAACCAACAATATAACAAACAAAATGAGTGTGTTGGTTCAATATATATTGAGAAAGCAAGTCTTTGTAGTCGTCAAAGACAGCAAAGTGTAGAGATTGTTAGTAATGGACGTCGTGAATAACCACTTTTTTACCCCAATTTTTCTCGTTTTTCAAAAATTACATTTTTAGTCAAATTTAAATTTTAGAATTTTATTTAATTTATGATGATGAAAAAAAGAGAGAGTTTATAAAGTGAAATAAGAAGAAAAAAAAGGGGGACTAAGGTGATTAGAAACTAAGAATATAAAGGAAGATTATGTAAAAGAAGAAAAGAAAAATAAATAGTATCAAACAAAATTAGAAAATTAATGAAAGAGATTTTACATATTAAGAAAAGAAATTTTAATTAATTAAGAATCCGTAGTA
>Ga0325411_1009220_pt1 | contig 10575 bp, 7 predicted proteins | sample PopdelMetagenome_13_FD_206181 | JGI IMG/M metagenome (GOLD analysis project Ga0325411, IMG submission 206181) | Populus deltoides microbial communities from Bellville, Georgia, United States - Xylem-PdIQD-R4 | ecosystem: Host-associated > Plants > Phyllosphere > Stem > Wood/Secondary xylem...
TTAAAAAAAAACAAAAAAAAATATTGTCCACAATTAACTGCATTGGTGTTGTTCGGAAAAAATACAATATTTAAGTTAAAAATCATTAATATATATATATATATATATATATATATATATATATAACCTTAATTTGAAAAATATTTTTTTAACCAAACACGTTAAAACTACTTTTTCTTCAACCTCAATTTCAACCACAGTTTTAACCAAACACCTATTTTTTCAAACCAACCTCAACTAAAAGTATTTTTTATAAAACAATTTTTTTCAAATCACAACCACAACAGCTATCGCAATACCAAACACATTCATAGACACACACTTACTGATTAAAAATGTATGCTTTATTTTTCAACTTTCGAATCTTGTTTACCTATATAAGGTGTTAGTGGATCAACCTAAGATATAATAAACTAGAGAGATATAATAAACTCAGGGTTTCGATCGGTTAATAAAGAAAAAATTGACTAGATATGATCCCTTAATTGTTTTGATGCTTTTTTTAAATTATTTTAGAATTAATTTATATTTACCCTCTTAATCCATCAATGACTTGGCTATTTTAATCCCAATTTCGTTATGTTTTAGGTTTTAAAATTATATTCAAGGGTATTTAAAAGTGTGTTAGCGGTTGTTTTTTAAAGTGTTTTTTGCTCAAAAATATATTAAAATAATTTTTTAATTTTTAAAAATAAATTTTTGATATCAGTATATCAAAATAATTTAAAAATATAAAAAAATAATTTTAAATATTTTTTTTAAATTTTATCCCTACACCGTTTGGAACACAAGAACGAACTTATAATGCCCATAACTATATTCTAATAAATTAATAATAGCTTATAATCCCCATCAGAAAGAAATCCATTGACTTAGTGTCGTCTTGGACAGATGACAAGTCGCACGTACATCCCTCAAGAATCTAAAGTTCTAAGCCAAGCCAGCCTTGTCTGTCTGCCTATTAGCCTTCTGTTTAGGGCCCTCTGTCTTCCATTTTCGGAGGAGAAAAAGCGCGGGAATACAGAAAACACAAAGAGAGAGGCTGGAAGATTTCAAGGGCAAATCAGAAATCCAAATCAAGAAAACAATCAGCAAAAATGGGCTTGGATGGAAACTCAAAAGCAGGAATAACAGGAACTATAAATCAAAAGAAATCAGAGACAGCAGTCCCAAATTTAACAGGCAAAGTCCACTTACTACCTTGCTGCATCAAATATGATGCCCCTTCTGGTGTTTCTCACTACTTCAAACCCAAACCCACCGGTAAGTAAGTTCAGCTTTTTGTTCCCTGTTTGCCCATTTGGCCTCCCTCTGTATATGTACTGTTTCTTATAATTCTATGTGTTTTGGTGCTTCTGTAGGTGTAGAAGTGGAAGAGATGAAAGTTGAGGAAGCTCATTTTAGAGGCAGGAAGTTACAGGGTGCCACACTTCCTATTCCAAATGGGTATTCTGGTAAGCATGTTATATTGTAACCCCGGAATTTGTTTTTTATATAATTTTTATGATCCAATATGTGGAAAAAATGGTTTCTTGCTTACATAATGTGGGAAATAATTTGAGTCGGTTTGATTCTTGTTTTTTTTTCCTTAGTCATTGCTTTTGTGTGGGTGTTTCCAATATTTTTTTTTTGATTGTGTGAAATGGTGTAAAATGGTTTCTTTGGACTTGGAGGGTTTTTGGCCCTCCTTTTGGCTGCAGCAGTTAAACTGATAGCTTAAAATTTTGAGTTGGGTGGTTCTGTGACAAAGCCCTCCTCAAAGGGGTAGTATTTCTTCTCTCATTTGTGGATCATATGATTAATTGAGAATTTGGCAGTGTTGTGATGTTGGTTCAAATTAATATTTTTTGTTTTTGTATGTTTAATTGGGATAGCGTGTTTTGTGGGTTATTGTAGCAATTGGAGCTGGAATGTGAAAGTTATTTATACAGATACCATTGTTTTTACCTGGTAGTACTAAGTATAGATTGGGGTGGAGAGTGGTTAAAAAACTCTGATAAGAACTATGACCTCATTCAAAGACTGAAACATAGAAAAGAACACCATAATCTCTTCAGATGTTAACACGCAAAAACACACGTGCACACCCAAATTTTGAATTTTAAGTTAGAAACAACTACTTTGGAGGCTAAATTGTATCTCCTCACAATAGTTTTTAAATCAGTCAAGAGGATGGTTCTGGCATGTTCGTCTCACTATCGAGAGACCTGAAACAAGATGGTTTTTGAGATTTTTTTTGCATGCTTTTGATTTCACAAATGAGAAGAAACCAACTAGTTTAGGATTGAGGCTTGGTTGTTCTTTTATACCTTCAATTTCATAAGAATGGTTTGGTTTCCTGTGCGAATGAGTTTATGAAATATTGCAGAACAAGTTCAAGCTGGTACTTATTTCTTGTTGTTGTCTGCAGGCTTTGTCATAGGAAAGAAGAGTCTGGCAAATGAAAATCTTCTGACATGTCTGAACAAAACTCAAACACTTGGGAGATAACTGCAAAATTTGAGAACATAACATATTGGAATCACGACAGCCTGCCTTCAAAAGTTGATGCTTTTGTGCGTTCCCTCCACTGGTTATCTGTGGCAGAAGCAGTAAGTTTCCTTTCAATGCCCTTTGTCATATAGAAAGTTGATACACTGACAAGTCTCTTTTTCTTCGAGCACTTTGATCAGAGGGAACATGTACGAACTAAATTGTGACTTGAACCCAAATAGTTGATTTGTTTTTTGGGCTCAAAATCTCGAGAATGGAAAAGTAACCCGCAAAGAGATGTGTGAGGGAACAGGTTATGTGTATGGCTATTGATTGACTCAACAGAAATGAGCTATTAAGCCCAAAGTCTTCATCTTTCTTATTCTAAGTCCATTTGGGAAATAGACACTGGCAAGGTGTTGATTATCCAAAAGTGTTTTCTTGCAAAAACTTAAATCAGATTTTTATTGGAACACAGAATCCATTGCTTAGGATTTGACCAACATCTTAGGTTACTGAACTGATTATCCTTTTTGTTTGAGTAAAAAAATATTAGACCTTTGACCTTTAGTTATCCTGAGAAATTGATTATGATTGCAGCTGCTCGAGCTAGTAAAGAGCTATTACTCTCGAAGTCTTCATTTTTCTTGCTGTTAGTCTAGAAGGAAATGGACGCTGGCCAGTTACTGCATTCTTTTTTGTGGAGAAGTGTTGCCACTGTTTCCCACGAAATCAGGACCCCAATGAATGGTGTGTTAGGTAATTAGAAAATTGCATCTTTTTTATCCTTACATTTGCTGACGCTGTTGGTTGCTCAACCTTGTGCTCTGCACTCCTCTGAGTTATTAGACTTCTTAGGACATGATTTAGGGCAAGTGTCAAATGTTCAAGCTTCTGCAACTTTATGATTGACACTGCCACTATTCTCAATACGCCAACTTCTCTTGTCAATCGTTGGGAAAAGGCAAAAGACGCCTCCCTTGAATTCATAGAACCATATCATTCTGTGGCTCTTCACAACTGTGCTCTCACCAATGCAACTTGTTAGAGCAACGATCGACAAAGTCAAGCTCAGACAGCGTAAAAAACAGAAACCTGCAGATTTCTAAACCCATACCTGCTGGAAATTCAACAGACTAAGTGAGTGCTTCAATTTGAGGTCACGCTGATAAATGAGGTTCTAGATCAGGCTAAGATAGAATCAGGGTGGCTAGAATTGGAAGAAAACTTTCAAATCTGACTTCAAAAAATGGACTACAGATTTGGTGTTTTGGATCTTCTCATCGTTTGAATTGCGATTGCGGGTTTATGGGTGGAGTTGATGGCTGGTGAGGGATCTAAGGGAAGCGAAGCGATTGTGTGTGGAATGAAGATTGGGTTCTTCTTCTTTGCATATTCTTAAAACCCTCAATTGATCAAAACCTATGTCTCTTCTTCATATCCTAAAACCCTAGAAGAAGCAAAACCCGCCTTTGATGATCCAACATCAAAAGAAGCAATGGAATCATTAACTTCAACAAAGTCCCATGAAGAAACATACCAAACAAACACACCCTTGACTGAAAATCAAGTGGAAGAAGAAGAGGGGTGGGGCTCTTTAGTCATTAAATAAATTATAATTTATAATCACCATTTTTATTTTTTATTTTTTCTTTGGGAAGATGTTAGGTGTGCATATAAAGTTTAAATTGGACTTAATTTTTGAATAAAACAAAATTAAATTTTATAAAGTTTGATTATACAAAAAAAAAATCTACTCAAGAGTTGCTTTTTATTATTTAAAAGATATATTTTTCTAACGTGGATGACTATGATTATATTTATTAAACTCAGTCCGGTCTGATGGGATAATTTGGAAATTGATTAACTTGGTGATTGAACCGGTCCGAGTAAAATAAAAAACAAGTGAGAGCAAAAAACTGGTCAAACCCAATGAACCCGGTAGGTTGACTCATGACTCGGCTAACCCCAGCGAACCCGGTTGGGACCTGGCTTATATATGTAATAATTTGATTTAACATTGCACCTCACATCAAAGGAAAGTCAAAGTTTGTGACCTAATTTCTTTCTTTGTATAACCAAAAAATCTATTAGCTACTTCCTCTTTGAACAACCAAGAGATCTATTAGCTAAATTGAAGAAATCGGTGTCCAGCTGGTGCTACTTCTCCAGGTGCTTTATCTCTTCTATGTTGATATTTATGTCCAAGCTATTTGTACATGCTTAGTAAAAACCAGAAGCATAAGTGATTGAGTATATGTTCTATTTTCTTCGTCTTTTAGAGAGATGCATGTTAATTTCCGTGAATGGTGAATTAGTCCAGACCTATTTAAGTATCATACACAAGGCAAATGCAGATGTGGCAGTCCTAGTTTAGCAGCTTTAGAAAAAGAAAGAACTCATGGAAGTGATGAATTCATATTTGAGTTTCATGTTAAATGAATTATTCTGTCTCCTACCACAAGATTTGTACCTGCATTTCAAGACCTATACCCTGAATGAATATGAATGTGAATTCAATCAAAGTACTGTCCGGGGGAGTAAAACAATGCTTGATATATGTGCTTGACCGAGGTTGACCCGGGTTGACCAGAGTTGACCCACTAGACTCGTGACCCAGTCATTTTACTGAGTTAATTACCTGGTCGGGTTTTATAATTAGAGATACCAAAAATATTCTAATACTATTCTTCGTGATAAAGTCGACTGCATTTTACACGATTCCTTCGTTTCAAAGTTAAATCGAATTTGTCTTTTCCCTTTTGTGGTTGAGATTGTTTCAATGTCCTTGTGTTGACTGGAAAATATTGATGAACAGATGAAGATTCTCTCCATTTCCCTGGATAAAGGCTTCATAAGTATTCATGGCATTCTCTCAGAACCGATATTAGTACATAGACTTCTTTATTTGCTCTCAAGATGTCAGAGGAAGCTGATCCTGGGGAAGTGGAATATGACGAGGTTGGATATGCTATTAAAAGTAACTCTATTTCTTAAGTAGTTTTTGTTTGCTGCAGTCTCCCTTGGATTAAACATTTCTATAAACAAACTTGGGATTTAGGTCATTTCATTCCACTTCGATTGTCCTTGATTATTGTTAAAATGAAAATGCATGCAAGACTATCACTGAAGACTGAAAATGATGGTGTTATTGATGGGCTAGAATGGTTTTTATGTTTACAGCATACGGGTAGGTGGAGGTTTAAGCCAAGGGGATTGCACATCACTTGGAGTAGTAACCCAGCTTATTGGACGATGCCTGAGAAAGGGTACTGATAATTTTTCCTTTAATCAATTTCAGTGCTGTCTTTTTTTGAGAAAGAAATAAAATTACAATTCTTAAGTACTGTTTAATAATCAATGATATGGAGAAAAGTATCACAGAACAGGAATTTTCTGACTTAGAGCACATTTGATGCACACGTCCTACACGTAAACTACAGGACGGATGGCCCTGCAGAGTTGCTAAAGGTATGCTGGCTTGAAATAGAGGGCTCAACCCCAGAACACCTATCGAAAGGGAAGAGGTATGCACTGAGCTTCAAAATATCTATGACAGAAGACAGATTTGGTTGGCAAGAAGCTCCTGCTTTCATGATGGCTAAGGTAGGGAAGAAAGGAATTGCCAAATGGGCAAGAATCAATCTGGCAGATGTGCAGGTAGATCACGAAATGGAAGTTCCTTTAGGCAAGCTTCAGTTTGAAGTTCCAGAAAATGCTCAAAATACCACACTCTACTTCGGATTCTATGAATTGTGGTGTGGAGGATGGAAGGGAGGTTTACGAATTCATGAGGCTGTAGTTGAAAAAATGCCAGATTTACCACCCTAGAGTTATTATGGCCAAATGAACCCCCTGAAGATATGGTTGATCTTCAAGATAGTATTTATCAAGATAATGTTTATCTTGCATATACATTCAAATATTGTGTTGCCATATCAATACCTGATGTTGGTGATTCTTCTCCTTAATTGTAGGCCTTTCTGCTGTATATATTCTTCCGCTAGAAATAGAATAATATATGAGAATTCAATATTTTGTTCTTCTTAATTTCTGTTTCATGTTTTCTACATGGTATCAGAGCAAATACCGATCCATGTTTTCTAAAATACCCAATCATCATGAGTGGAGAAAGCACATTCAAAAGTTCAACATCAAAATCGATGTTTGAACACGACTCATCATCACCTTATTTCTTGAATTCTTCTAATAATCCAGGAGCAATTCTTGTTTCTTGTCTTCTGAAAGGAGACAATTATCCAACAAGAAGGTATGATGAATGCTCTACGAGCCAAAAACAAGTTGAGCTTTGTTGATGGTTCTTTACTCAAACTAGAGAAGGATAACAAAGAAATTCAGGCCTAGGAAAAATGCAACTCAATGGTAATCTCTTGGATTTTTAATGCCTTAGCTTCAGAATTGCATGATAGTGTTGCTTATGTGGATTCAACATATGAAATGTGGGGAGAATTGCAGGAACGTTTCTCTCAAGGAAATGTTCCACGTATTCATGAATTAAAAAGGGAGATTTGTCTGGCACAACAAAAAGATTTTACTATAGCAGTCTACTACACCAAACTAAAAGGTTTTTGGGATGAGTTGCCATCCTACTTTACTGTCCCTTCATGCTCATGTGGTGCTGGAAAAGAAATCTGGGCAGAAAGGGAAACGGAAAAAGTTCATCAGTTTCTCATGGGATTGAATGATCAATATGGAATCATTCGGTCCCAAATACTAAACATGGAACCCTTTACTTCAATTAACAAGGCTTATGCGTTTGTAACCAAAGAAGAGAAGCAACTGGCCATTGCTTCAATTGGCCGTGATCAGCTGACAGAGGCAGCAACATTTACTGTCAAACCTTTCAGATTTCCAATAAGGGATTGCAGGAGAACAACAAAGAGGAGAGACAAGCAAATTCAAATGTTCATATTGTGATAAACCTGGGCATTCCAAAGACAAATGTTTTAAACTTGTTGGATATCCTTCAGGTTGGCAAAGTAGAGCAAATACTTCAAATTTTGCGAGACAAAACAAAAACTTCAAAAGGGAACCAAAACATGTTTCATCCAACAATGTCATTGTAGGGTCAAGTCAACCTACAGGTAAAGGTTTTAATCTCACTCAAGAACAGTATGAACAACTCATGTCCTTACTGCCCTATACTAATCAAAATATAGCAAACTTTATCGGTAAGGTCACTCACTCATCTGATATTACAGATTGGATTCTAGATAGTGGTGCCTCTGAACATCTCACATGTGATGCACTTGCTGTCTCTAATACAAAAACACCTTCTCATTATTTGCCTGTTAAACTACCGAATGGAACATTTGTTCCTGTGCATTCTGTTGGTCAGATCTAACTGTCAAACATGACTTTAAATCATGTTCTTTATATACCATCTTTCAAATGTAATCTTCTTTCAATAAGCAGGTTGACAAAAGCACTACAATATTTAGTCACATTTTTTTCCATCTTTTTGTGTCTTACAGGACCTCAAATTGAAGAAACTGATTGGAATGGGTGAATTACGTGATGACTTATACTACTTCCATGGGCTGTATTTACCTTCTGTCGCAGTAGCAACACTTCCTTCTTCTTCTAACTTGTGGCATGAGCGGTTAGGACATATCTTATTTGATCGATTATCCCAAATTCCAGAATTATCTAGTGTGTCTTTTAAAAATTCAAACAACTGTTGTGATGTGTGTCATCGAGCTAAACAAACTCGAAATGTTTTTCCCTTAAGCAATAATAAATCTGATTTTTCTTTTGATATGGTCTATTGCGACATTTGGGGACCATATAAAACACCATCTACGTCAGGTGCTCATTATTTTCTTACCATTGTAGATGATTGTTCTAGATGCACCTGGGTTTATCTTCTCAAACACAAGTCAGAAGCACAAAAATACTTTATTCAATTTCATGCTATGTTTAATACTCAATTTAATCGGAGTATCAAAATAGTTAGGAGTGATAACGGTCTGGAATTTACTGTTAGTCATATGTTCAAATTCTTCTTTCAAAATGGTATTTCACACCAAACATCCTGTGTTGATACTCCGCAACAAAATGGCATAGTAGAGCAAAAGCATCGTCACCTATTAGAGGTTGCTCGTGCTCTCCGATTCCAAGCCAATTTACCAATCAAATTTTGGGGTGAATGTGTCCCGATTGCAGCTTACTTGATAAATTATACTCCTACTCTTAAATTGTCTGGCAAAAGTCTTTGTGAGATACTATTTTCAAAACCTCCATCTTACTCACATTTACGTGTTTTTGGCTGTTTATGTTATGTGCATGATAAAAATCGATCTAATGATAAATTTGCTCCCCGATCTAAGACTTGTGTTTTCATCGGTTATCCTATGGGGAAAAAGGGATATAAAGTATCTGACATGGAATCACACAAAATTTTTACATCCCTTGATGTCATTTTCTATGAAAACAGATTCCCTTTTGAGTCTCATAATCCTTCAAAGGAATCAAATGTAGTTGTTCCTCTGCCTATTTTTGACTCCTTAGAGACATTAGACACCATGTTCCTGGATCATAGTCCACAAATTCAAACTTCTCTAGATAATCTGGATGCTAAAGCTGCACTGCCTACTGTCATTAATTTTGATCATCAGGTTGTTCCCTTGAACACTTCATGATCTCAAAGACCTCGACAAGTTCTGTCTCATCTTGATGATTATGTGTGGCAGCTTCCTGGAATAGATAAGTCATCACAACCCACATCTAATATAGTTTCTTCAGGTACTCTTTATCTTATTGCATGTCATTTGTCTTATGCTCGTTTTCAGGTCCAATATTTTTGGATTTAACTACAAACTAAGCCTAATCACATATGAATTTAGTGATTAGCTAAACCCAATATTTTAGGGTATAACTACATGCTTAGCCTAAGTATATATGAGTCTAGCATATTATCAGACCTGATATCATTGAGTTTAACTACGCACTAAGATCAAGTATATATGATTTGGCGAGTTGTTAGACCCAATATCCTTGCGTTTATCTATACACTGAGCTCAAATATATATGAGTTTAGTGATCTACCATACCTAACATCATTGGAATCATCTAAGCACTCAACCCAAACAGATATGAGATTGACAAAGCTGTCAGATCCAATATTATTTGGTTCAATTATATACTGGGTTCAAATACAAATAAGTTTCATGAGTTGTTAAATCTAATTTCCTTTAATTTAGCTATATAACGAGCCCCAATATATATATATATATATATATATATATATATATATATATATATATATATGTGGTTCTAGCTTATGTTTCATTTCTTTTTCCTCTATTTACTCCTCTAGATTCTGACATGAAGCATCAATTCACGTAATTGAACTGATTAGTATCAGCCATCGCCATTGTTTTTCTTCTAGGCAATAATTAAAGTGTCATTCGTTAATGAACACAAAATTATTTAATTTGATTTAGTTCATTTACTAATTCAAATCAGCAAAGACTCTTTTGAGAAATGGAGTAGCATGTTCATGATTATCACTTCAACATCTGGTGTACATATCAAGCTGTTTTAAGGGTTGCGATGATCTTAATCACTTAAGCTATCCTTGCATTTGAAAATAAATAAATTAATTAATTAAACGAACTGATTTATCCATACTAAAATTGCTTATTTGGTTCGTATAGTGAATCCTCATAATTTTATCACCATTAAATCTCTATAATATAAACACACACTTGCTGATTAAAAATGCATGCTTTATTTTTCAACTTTCAAATCTTGTTGACCTATATAAGTTGCGTTCTATTTGATTGATTATAAATCCTGAACCATCCTAGTGGATTAACCTAAACCTAAGATATAATAAACTTGAGGTTTAGACCGGTTAATAAATTAAAGATTTATAACTAGATTTGATTCCTTATAATTTTTTTTTTGTTTTGCTTAAACAAGATTGTTTTGATACTTTTTTTAAATTGTTTTTATTATTAATTTATATTTACCCTCTTAATTCATTTATGGCTTGGATCTTTTAATCTTAATTTTATTGTGTTTCAAGTTTTAAAATTATGTTTTGAGTGTTTAGAAGTATATTAATGGTTGCTTTTG
>Ga0325411_1009223_pt1 | contig 10572 bp, 11 predicted proteins | sample PopdelMetagenome_13_FD_206181 | JGI IMG/M metagenome (GOLD analysis project Ga0325411, IMG submission 206181) | Populus deltoides microbial communities from Bellville, Georgia, United States - Xylem-PdIQD-R4 | ecosystem: Host-associated > Plants > Phyllosphere > Stem > Wood/Secondary xylem...
TATATATATATTTGTTGAACAGGTGATTCTACATTCTTGATTTATGTTTAACAAGTACTTTTGCATTCTTGATCTTCAATGTATTGCCTTTTCTTTATCTAAATTGGGGTTTCGATGTTCCATTGTCGTGTAAAATTACCGGGCACTGCTGTTTTAAAATGACAATCACACAGTTCGCTGTATGTAAAGACAAGTGGATATGGACTACCTATTGCCTTGGATAATGGCATAATTAGCAGCTTCCTTTAGTTATTATGCCTATTAATATAGAGCAAATTGTGAAATATTTTACTTCTGACATTCTGATTGTTTGCAGACGGTTTATCACAATGCATATCACAACGATCCTTACGCCAAGGAGTTTGGTATAAGAATTAGCGAAAAGCTTGCTTCAGTTGAAGCTCGCATTCTGCCTCCTCCATGGGTAAATAGTCTTTATTTTCTATCTCTCTCACCTAAGTATACTTTACATATTCTGGTTGCAATTGTCTATTGGCTAATGCCTGTTTGTCTTTGCAGCTCAAGTATCATGATACAGGCAGGGAGAAAGATTGTCTTCCTCAAGTTGGGCAGTGGAACATGATGAATAAGGTATTTCTACTGTTACTATATACAATAACAATGGTATGAGATGCATTTCACAATCACCTGTGTCTTTTCTGTGTTTTCTTTATTTTCTTTCATTTGTTTGTTTGGAATAAGGAGGTTAGTAGAAAAGTCTTTGTAACTCGGTGACATGAGACAACAAGGGAAGCTGAGAGGCAATATTGTGGTTAGTTGGTGGTAGAAAAGGAGGGCAGCTGAGAGGTAGGCGGGAGATTATACCTTCTGGGCTATCCCTATTAAGCAAGAGAGGCCCAGAACCTGGATGGTGATTGGCTTTAGTGGATATATGTTTAATGAGTTATTTTAGATGCAGTGTTTTGAGGTCTGGATGTTGTGGATGTCTTCATTTTGATTTTTTATTTACAATTTTGATTTTTTATTTACAAGCATCATTGCAAATTAATTACAAAATTTATCAGCGTAGGCCACTTATTGGTAGTCTTGTGAGTTTTAATCTCTAGCCTTAATTGTGTTAAAGTTGTTCCTTGCAAATTAATAGACTGTAAATTTGTTCTATTGTCATTATGTGGCAGAAAATGGTTAATGGAGGCAGAGTCAATAATTGGATTTGCATCAATTTTTCAAGGACTGTCCAGGACAGTGTGGCCCGAGGATTTTGCTATGAGCTTGCACAAATGTGCCACATTTCTGGCATGGTATTGAAATTGCACAATTCTTTTGGGCATCTGCTTCCAATTTCTTTTTGGACTGTGTTTTTGAGGCATCTCTAAACATTGGATTGTGGTTTTCTATGCAGGACTTCGCTCTTGAGCCATTGCTTCCTCCTGTTGGTGCTCGTCCTGAGCAAGTAGAAAGGGTTTTGAAAACTCGATACCATGATGCAATGACAAAACTCCAGCCACATAGCAAGGAACTTGACTTGCTCATTGTGATTCTCCCGGATAACAATGGTTCTCTTTATGGTACGAGACTTGAGTTCTGTCAGGCAGATGGCGGCTGTTTAGTCTTGTTTTTGTTTGAATAGAATTGTTTATCCGGGACAAATCAAGGGGAATTGATGAGTTATATTAAAAAACATTTCTTTTAATTTTTTATTCCATGCTAGCAGTTTGTTTTGAATCAAAATCTCTATTGAAGACTGGCATTTTTTGAACTTGAAAAATAAAATTGACAAGCTATTTCCTCCTTGATCTCATTATTTGCATATGAATACCTTTGCGAGTCTTTTTTTAAGGTCAAAGGTTCTTTATATTAATAATAACTGTGATTTATACTCAGTTTGCAGTCATTCCATCTATTTTAAAGCTGATTTTCATAATTGCTTTCAATAACACTTGTATTTTACAATTTATTGTGTTTGGAGTGCAGGTGATTTGAAGCGAATTTGTGAGACAGATCTTGGGCTTGTTTCTCAGTGCTGCTTGACAAAGCATGTATTCAAAATGAGCAAGCAATATCTGGCCAATGTGGCTCTGAAGATAAATGTGAAGGTTGGAGGAAGGAATACTGTTCTTGTTGATGCATTATCAAGACGTATTCCTCTAGTCAGTGACCGACCTACTATTATTTTTGGTGCTGACGTTACTCATCCTCATCCTGGGGAGGACTCAAGCCCATCCATTGCAGCTGTATGCAGCTTTTCTTTTTTCTTCAGCTTCTGAATGCCTACACCTATTTTCACTTGGCTGGGCTGTGCCATTTTGCAGTTTTTTTTTTATATATTAATGAGATTTTAATGCAGGTTGTGGCTTCTCAAGATTGGCCAGAGGTTACTAAGTATGCTGGCCTGGTTTGTGCTCAAGCCCATCGCCAAGAGCTTATCCAAGATTTATATAAAACATGGCAGGATCCTGTACGAGGGACAGTGTCTGGTGGCATGATCAAGTATGATCAATCTCTCACTCTGATGATGGTCCTGTGCTCCAAGAGGAGCTTTCTGTGGTTATTAGGATTGATTGTCTCTTTCCATTCTGCAGGGAACTTCTCATATCTTTCCGGAGAGCCACAGGGCAGAAGCCTCAGAGAATTATATTCTACAGGTATTAATTATACTGTTCTCCCTTCTGCTTTGTTGTTTATTGTTGCCATGTCTAATGATGTATTTATTTTCCAGAGATGGTGTCAGTGAAGGGCAGTTCTATCAAGTTTTGTTGCACGAACTTGATGCTATTCGTAAGGTAAAACTGCTGTCCTTCGAAGCTCTCTCTCTATTGTTTATTTTATTTGTTCCATGTCCTGTTGAATTTTGCGAGCCATCTATTTTCTCATCTTTCTGCTTTCATCCTCAGGCATGTGCTTCTTTAGAGCCCAACTACCAGCCTCCAGTGACATTTGTTGTGGTTCAGAAGCGTCATCACACAAGGCTGTTCGCAAATGATCACCGTGACCGTAATGCTGTTGACCGGAGCGGGAATATATTGCCTGGTAATCTATCTAGCTTGGTGATGTGATGAATGTGTTCAAATTGTTTTAGATTCACAACATGTTCCGCTAAACCCTTCTCATATGGCAGGCACTGTCGTGGACTCAAAAATTTGTCACCCAACAGAGTTCGACTTCTATTTGTGTAGTCATGCTGGGATTCAGGTGAGACTTGCATATCCATGTAAACTCGATTCCTTCAGAGCACTTTGATGCTTTTGGTTTCTGACCACTGGCCACCGACAGGGTACAAGCCGTCCAGCTCATTACCATGTACTTTGGGATGAGAACAAGTTCACTGCTGATGGGTTGCAGTCTCTTACAAACAATCTTTGCTACACGTATGTACATGTTTTCATTTAATGTCACAGTTTCCTGTCCTTGAACACTTTCCCTGGTCAATGCTTCACTTTCTATGATAAACTATGTCTCACTAATATGTGCGCTCTCTACTTTTTGATTTCTGCAGATATGCAAGATGCACGCGTTCTGTTTCCATTGGTTAGTCTCCCTCTACCTCTGCCCCTCTCGCACACTCACCCATTTGCACAACATGTAGCGGACAAATAACCTCTTATATTGTTTTTATGATATTGTAGTGCCACCTGCATATTATGCACATCTTGCTGCATTCCGAGCTCGTTTCTACATGGAACCGGAGACATCAGACAGCGGATCACTTACAAGTGGCATGGCTGCTGGACGAGGAGGTGGAGGAGCAGGTGGTCGAGCCACTCGCGGACCTGCTGCCAACGCTGCTGTGAGGCCCCTGCCTGCCTTGAAGGAGAATGTCAAGCGGGTTATGTTCTACTGTTAGGATTCGAGACAGCCCTTACTTTTGGATTGTTGTTTAAATCCCTGGGAGGCCCCTGCTTACCCTTACATGCAATATCAAGCTGGTTGTGTCAGCGTTGGGTGTGTATTTAATTTACATGTTCAAAACTTCTTGCTTTTTTCGCTTTCTTCAAACTTTGTGTGACATTGAATGCCTTGAATTCTAAGACTTTTAAGTTGCTGTCTTCTTTAGATTTCATGGTTATGACCAGCGCGACTCAATGGCTTCCCTCCCGTCGGGTGCATTTGTACCCTGGTTTTGTTTCTTAATTCGTTTTGGTCATGGTAGGTATCTTTTTACCATTTGTCCGACAGCTCGATGCAAGCTTCTAGAGTCCTTTACTGTCTTTATATCATTAATAATCAAGTTACATCGTTGAATCAAACCAAAAAATTCGACTATAGTAGTGAACACGGGAGATTTGGACATGGGTCGGATAAGTCTGAGTTTTCTCGGTTGTTTTTGGAAATGAAAGGGATGTAAGGTTCTGTTTTGTTCTTGATTTTGAAGAAAAAAATAAAATTTTTATTAATTTTAAATTAATATATATATATATATATTTTTATTATTATTATTATTTTTAGATATTTTAATATTAAAAATAATTTTTTTAAAAATATTATTTTAATATATTTCAGAATAAAAACATTTCATATCTCTCTAGATAGGCTGCTTCAAGCCTTCAACCAAATAAATTGCCCGGGATCATAACTCTGGTTTCTGATTGTCACTTCAGACAAATGTGAGATGAAAAAGGATGGCACTGCTAGTCGGTGATATGAACGTGAGCTTTTGTCATATGTATTGGTAATTTAGAATTTAGTTAGTCGGATGTTCAGCTATCTAGTTTGGTTGCTCGAAAGTAACTTCAGGTTTAGATTCAGAATGCTAAGAAGCGTCTGCAAGGGATTATAGGGAGGTCGAGGTCGAGGTCGAGGTCTAGTGGAAAATTTTGTTAACCAACAACAAATATTGAACAATCTCTAGAAAATAAATTTATTTTAACCAATAGTGTATGTATAGAGAAAGATCTGAAGATAATATTAAAAAATATAAGAAAAAAGAATATAAGAAACATGGTTATAAAACTCAATCTAGGTGTCGATCTAGCCTGAATCATGAGTTGAATAGGTTGACAGGCGTGTCGGCGAGTGGATTAAAGTTAGGATTTAAAAAAATAAAAAACTCGCCTCGGCCAGACTAAACTCTAGATAGATAAACTACTTGGTTGACACGCCGGGTTAGCCAGGCGGCTGCCATGGAAGGTAGAAGGACATGATACCATGCTGAAACATGGTGATCACAGTAGAGCAAACTATTAAACTTCGTAGAGACACAAAGTCACGTGACAGCTTGTAACCTTCCTCTAGGAAGAAGAAGAAGAAACGCATATAAGAGTCCTCTTCATGCATTTCGAAATCAAGAAAGATTAGCATGGCTATAACTCTTCCCTTCACTTTTTAGATATTAAGCAAAAAGGAAATCTAAATATTCTTCTTCTATCAATCACACATTCCTTTCTTTTCTGTAAGATTTCTTTCCAACAAAGAATGGTCTTTCTCCTTCTCTCCTAGCCAAAGTCTAGCTATCTCCATCACCTCATTTTTTGAATATATAAGCACATTATCACACCTATTAAAACACACAGAAGCTTCACTCTTCACAATCTTTCTGCATTTGAAACACCCTTTTCTGTTATCATTTGTTTTCCTGCTCAAATGGCTTCTGCACCAGTCCTTAAGCGGTCCGAAACAATTGCTGAAAGCATGCCTGATGCATTAAGGCAGAGCCGGTATCACATGAGGATATGTTTTTCCAGGTACATGAGTGCTTCAATGTTCTTGTCTGGTGAAGTTAATTACATTCTTCCTCATTATTTTCTGGTTCTGAACCATTAGAAATATTTATACATCCTCTTATTTATTTCTCTCCGCTGGGATGCTTAAAAAAAAAAAAGGTTTGTTGCTCCTGGGAGAAGGCTGATGAAGCGCCAACATATAATGGATGAAGTTGATAAATCTATACAAGATAAGAATGAAAGGCAAAAGGTCTTGGAAGGCTTACTTGGTTACATCCTGAGTTCCACTCAGGTAATGTTCTTGATCTGTCTCCTTTCTCTATTTGTCCATCTGCACCTGTCTGTTTCTTTATGGACCTAAAAGTTAAAACCGCTTCTTTTTCATCCAAACAATTTGCAGGAGGCAGCTGTTGTTCCACCTTTTGTGGCATTTGCTGTAAGACCGAATCCGGGTTTTTGGGAATATGTTAAAGTGAACGCTGAAGATTTGAGTGTAGATGGTATCTCCGTTTCAGAATATTTGCAGTTTAAGGAAATGATCTTTGATGAAAAATGGTATGCAAAAGTCCGAGTGAAAATCTTTTGAATGATTTTTGAAATAGCTTTTCCTTCTAATAACTGCTACGTGGAGGTGCAGGGCGAGCAATGAAAATGCGTTGGAAGTAGATTTTGGAGCTATGGATTTCTCCACCCCTCTCCTTACTCTTTCTTCTTCTATTGGGAATGGACTGAACTACATGTCAAAGTTCATGTCCTCAAAGCTCCGTGGGAGTTCCGATGCTGCAAAGCCTCTACTCGACTATTTGTTAGCGCTCGACCATCAAGGGGAGGTAGTTGTCCTCACATTAGCAAGATGATAAGTGTGATCTGCCAGTCTTAGTCTTGGAACAAGCGCTTGAAACTAATGGTCATGCCGCTCATGTTGTAACATGCAGAATCTTATGATCAATCAAGCTCTAGATTCAGTTTCCAAGCTGCAAGCAGCATTGATTGTAGCTGAAGTAGTTGTCTCTGCATTTCCTAAAGACGCCCCATATCAGGATTTCCAGCAGAGGTCATTTATCTAGTTCCTTACTTCCATAAAACATCTATGTTGGTTGAAATTTTTTCTCTTGCAAGTCTTATATTGCTGATTGTAAATTAATATGCAGCCTGAAAAGGTTGGGCTTTGAGAAGGGATGGGGAGACACCGCAGAAAGAGTCAAAGAGACAATGAGGATGCTTTCTGAATCACTTCAAGCCCCAGAACCAGTGAAACTGGAGTTGCTCTTTAGCAGGATTCCCAACGTGTTCAACATTGTGATCTTCTCTCCTCACGGCTATTTTGGCCAGTCAGATGTCCTCGGGCTGCCAGATACCGGTGGCCAGGTGTGTAAGACAATCCTACACACTGTTAATTATGGCCTGATTATATAATAATCCATGATTACAGTGTAGTAAACTAATCTGCATGTACATGACACACAGATTGTTTACATTCTTGATCAAGTAAGAGCATTAGAGGAAGAACTGCTACTTAAAATAAGGCAGCAAGGGCTTAGCGTGAAGCCTCAAATTCTTGTGGTGAGGCAGATATATGAACATCACCAACGTTTATCTTTATTCACTCAATTAAAGAGTTGGATTCAAGATAATTATTTTCTCATTTCTTTCTATTGTTTAATTGTATACAGATAACACGACTGATACCACATGCTGGAGGGACAAAGTGCAACCAGGAGGTGGAGTCTATTTTCGGCACAAAACACTCCCACATTGTTAGGGTCCCCTTCAAGACAGAGAAAGGGGTTCTCCCTCAATGGGTCTCCCGTTTCGATGTATACCCTTACCTCGAGAGATTTGCTCAGGCATGTGCCTCCATTTCCTTCTATGATTTTCAGTTTGTTTTTCTTGAACACATACTGATTGTGATAATCTTGTACTTCTCTCTGGCTCATCACCAATCATTAGGATGCTGCTGATAAGGTCCTTGAACACATGGACTGTAAACCTGATCTCTTGATCGGGAACTATAGTGATGGGAACTTGGTGGCTTCCCTAATGGCTCAGAAACTTGGCATAACTCTGGTTTAAGCTGATTACTTTTTATTTAAATTTCTCATTTTTCAATTAAAGAACGAAGACTAACCCACCATCTATATTTATTCTGAAATTCGGCCTGCTGTAATTCCAGGGAACTATTGCTCATGCTTTGGAGAAAACTAAGTACGAAGATTCTGATGCCAAATGGAAGGGATTAGACCCCAAGTACCACTTTTCCTGTCAATTCACAGCAGACATGATTGCGATGAATACTGCTGATTTTATCATAACCAGTACATATCAAGAAATTGCAGGAAGGTTAGCCTTCTACCTACTATCATCAGTTCTAAGCAAGCCTATTGACCATTATAATTTGAATTTCTAACTAAGAAAATTGCTTCAATTTCAGCAAGAATAGACCAGGACAGTATGAAAGCCATGTGGCGTTTACCATGCCAGGACTTTGCCGTGTCGTGTCAGGGATCAATGTCTTTGATCCGAAGTTCAACATTGCTTCCCCTGGGGCTGACCAAACTGTCTACTTCCCCTACACCGAGAAACAGAAGCGGCTAACCTCTTTTCATCCTGCCATTGAAGAACTACTCTATAACAATGAAGATAACAATGAGCACATGTAAGTTTTTATAAAGTTTCCTTTTCCTGATAAGATTCTGAAGCTATCATTAGTACAGAAAGCCTACAGTTATTTTTCTGTGATGAAACTAATTAAGAAACATGCCTGGACCAGTGGATATCTGGCAGACAAGAAGAAACCAATTATCTTCTCCATGGCAAGACTGGATACAGTGAAAAACATTACAGGGCTGACAGAGTGGTATGGAAAGAATGCAAAGCTAAGAAACTTGGTAAATCTCGTTGTTGTAGCAGGATTCTTTGATCCATCTAAATCAAATGATAGAGAGGAAATTGCGGAGATAAAAAAGATGCATTCCTTGATAGAGAAATACCAGCTCAAGGGCCAGTTCAGATGGATAGCAGCTCAATCTGACAGATACCGAAACGGAGAGCTATACCGCTGCATTGCAGATACAAAGGGAGCTTTTATTCAGCCTGCACTCTATGAGGCCTTTGGCCTTACAGTAATTGAGGCAATGAACTGTGGACTACCTACCTTCGCCACCAATCAAGGTGGCCCAGCAGAAATTATTGTTGATGGGGTCTCAGGATTCCACATTGACCCCAACAATGGAGATGAGTCTAGCAACAAGATAGCAGATTTCTTCGAGAAGTGCAAGACAGATGCGGAATATTGGAACAAGATGTCAGCAACTGGTCTCCAACGCATCTACGAATGGTGAATTCACAACGCTACCAAATATCAGACATAAACTTCCATCGGTAACTAATCATACTTTTTGTCCTGCAGCTATACATGGAAGATTTATGCAAACAAAGTGTTGAACATGGGATCTGTTTACGGGTTTTGGAGGCAGATGAACAAGGAACAGAAGCTTCTGAAGCAGAGATATATTGAAGCCTTTTACAATCTCCAATTCAGGAATTTGGTGGGTTATTTTAGACAGTTAGTAACATGAAGCCGCAAGTCCTAGGAAGCTAACCTCTAATTTATCTACTATGCGTGACAGGCAAGGAACGTTCCAATCCCAGGATTTGCACCACCCGTACAGACACCATCAACTTCAAAAACTAAACCCCAAGAATCAGCACCAACTGCTGTAGCTGAATCTCAGCAATCTCTTCCAACCCAGAAAGCCAAACCGCAAGTAGAGGAGGCCCCGGTGCCAGCACCTAAAACTCAGCTAACACAAAGGCACGTCATTTAACCCCACCTTAATTAAATCACAATTAATTTGATTGTCTGTTTTATCACAAGCTGATTCTCATCTTGATCTTTTTGACTGCTGACAGAAAGGCACAACCCCAGCAGCCTCAAAGCCAAGGGTGAATACAACAAGCTTTCTTTCTCATACTATATACACTTTACCTTTATAATAATGTTTTTGGTAAATTTCTTGGAACCAAAACCAGGCCGTGTTTACCAAGGAGAGACTTTTTTGTTTGCAGGAATGGCAACGAAAGTTTAGGGCAAATGGTCATTGCACGACGACAAAGCAGCGGCACACAGAGAAGCTGGAGTTGGTGGTTGTCCAGGATCGCTTCCCTTCTTATAGTTTATTACATCCTGAGGAAGTTGTATTGCTACCTCACATGAGAAAAAAGTCATAGCAAGTTGCAGAGATGAAGGCTGGAGTCCATAACTCAGAACGTAAAAATGCTTGCCACGCATGATTGATAATAAAAATAAAAACCATGTTGTTTCTTTTATTAGAAGTCTTTCTATATTAATTAATTTAAAAAATCCAAGTGAACAAAATTAAAACGAGTCAATATTGATTTTGGAAATATTTAATGTAATATGTATTCTGTACTACGTATTTAACACCACGTGTGCATTTTATGTTTGAGTTTAAATATATTCTATGAATTAATATATTTCACAATTCACAATGTGCATATATAGAAAAATCACAAATAACCATTAATATTAAAATAAAACCATAATAAAAATTAGAAAATAAAAGAAAGGAAACTTGCTAGGCTGATTAATTTTTTTGAATTTATTTTATTAAATTATTTTATTTATGTTTTTTTTATCGTTTTGATATGTTGATATCAAAAATAATTTTTTAAAAAATAAAAAAATATTTCAAAATATAACCTCACAAACATCCTAGAATGATCTAAAAAAACATTTAAAAACTATTTTGAATCTCAAAATACCGATTCTCTCCTCCCTTCTCTCTATTGATTCTCTCCTCTTTCTCAGGGACTTTACCCAACACAAATGAAGTTTAGGACCATTTCATGCAAACCTCTAACACCAAGGATCAAAATGAATTAATATTTGCTTTAAATCACTTATTTTTTGTTTTAAGGAAAACGACAC
>Ga0325411_1009224_pt1 | contig 10572 bp, 4 predicted proteins | sample PopdelMetagenome_13_FD_206181 | JGI IMG/M metagenome (GOLD analysis project Ga0325411, IMG submission 206181) | Populus deltoides microbial communities from Bellville, Georgia, United States - Xylem-PdIQD-R4 | ecosystem: Host-associated > Plants > Phyllosphere > Stem > Wood/Secondary xylem...
TGATGATGATTGTGGTGTTGGTTGTTAAAATAGTAATAATATTAATATGAATGCTGTTATTATTACTAATGATGATAATATTATGAAAATATTAGCAATAATTATGGTATTATAATAACAATAACAACAGTAATTTTAATAATGATAGTGGTCATAATGATAACAATAATAGTGATAATATTAGCAATAATTGTAGTGGTGACAACAACAACAACAATAACAATAATTTTAATAATGATAGTGGTCATAATAATAATAATAATAATAATTATTGTAGTTATAGTAATCATGATCCTTAATTTTTGAATTGTTATTTTTTAAAATCCTTTGATATGATTAGAATTTTTATTTCAATTTCATCTTTTAATTTTTTTAAATTAAATTTCATGATTTTTCTAAATTGGATATTTCAAGTTTAATGACTCAGGTCATAAGTTTAAAAAAGTTAACATATTTTTTAAAAAAATATATAATTTTTTTTTATTTTTAATTGGGTTATTTCAGTCACATAATTTAAACTACGAGTTTGACGGGATGTCCCATGTTAGCTTAACTCTAATTAGTGTTTTTATGTATTTGTCATAAACAATTTTTTATATTTTTTTTACACTTAAATATTATTTTTTGTTAGAAAAATTATGCAACCCGCGGGGAATCGCAGGTAAAGAGGCTAGTAATGACTTAAAAATGGAAAACTATAACCTTACTATGGAAAGAATGCCGAATTAATAATTGTACATTACCATAAAAAAGTTTTTTTTTTTTTCTTAAAATGGGATACTATCCAAGAAAGTTTTGATGATGTATACATCATGCCCACTGATATGCACAACATCATGAATATGGACAAGCTCATTTTGCACACCAAATACTATCCAGCAAAGTGCTTATAAACTGGCTTCAACTAGAAACAAGAATGGTGTGCCTGAATAATTCTTAGATATTCAATTTACAGATTGGTCTTGGAGAGTGATTCAAAGGGAACCTTCAGGTTCCTTTTCTTGCTTTGGAAGTTGATCAATCAAGTGAAAAAGGCTTCTACATCTTTCATTAATCCGCAAGAACAACAATCCAACCTTTTTCACTTGTTTGATCGAGAGCTTTATACCCTTCCTGTGATGACCTTGTGGAGGGATCCCATGGAGTCTATGCAGCAAGTCATGGCTATTTGGCTCTGGTCGGAAATAATGGGCTGCAAGCAGGAATGTCGTTAAGAAAATACTGTCCTTGCCTCGTATTTTAGTAAATGAACTAGCAGATGAGGCAACCATATGCCTTAAAGTTTTACCTTTCAAAGTCTTAACGAGGTATTTTTGTATTTTTGTGAATTTGAAGAATTTAAATATAGATTTTAAAGTATTTATTTTAAATTTTTTATCGAATTCTAAAGCATTTAAAAATCACATATGAATGTTTTTTTTTTTCCAGTTTAGGTCTTTTTTATTGAATATTTTTTACAAGATTTTAATGAGATATATTTTTAGTACATGGTGTTTAAAAGAAGAAAGTGTTATAAAATCTATAATTATATATATATATTAAATATTTATTAGAATTTTTTTAAATTTTATGACTTTTGGGTTTAATTTTTTAGTTTTTTATGATGCTCGAGTTTTTTGGTGTTATTAAATGTTTTTATTATTTTTTTATAAATAAATTATTTGTTTTTTATTTTGAGTATTGAAATATATATATAAAAAAAATTAATGAATTTCTCTTTTAAATTTTACAAGGTATTTGCTCTTTATTTCTTTTAAATAATAATAATACTAATAATAAGAAATAAGGTAGGGTTGCTTTGCCATAAAATTCTTCTTTATAGGTTTTTTTAGTAATAGAAAAACAGGAAAGAAACTTTTCGCTCATTTCAAAGCAAACAAAAAGCTTTATTTAATAAAGTTTGAGACCCAAGAGAGAATTTCTGACGCAGGGACTGGTGGGTTGTTTTGCAGTAGAAAAATGGATTCTGGTTCAAATGGAGAGGAGCCCACTTCATGGGAAGAGCTTTACAATATCAATTTCATACCGTCGGAGTTGTTTCTCAAGTTCAGAAAGGAAATTGAGGGGATTCGAGTTGGTGTTAATTTAGAGGTATTATTTGGATTTCCTGCCTGTTTTGCTAGCCAAGAGACAGTATATGTTTGAAAAAATGGATTATTTTGGATAGTACTTGGCTTTTCTATGCTATGTTCTTAATTTATGTATGTGGTAAATGATCAATGAGAGTGAAAGTGTAAGAGTGGAAGCAAGACGGGATTTTGGTCAAGGAAACATCTTGTTGCTAGTTTCTTTTTTCTTTTTTCTTTTTCGCATATCCTTTGCTGGAAATGTACCATTGTGAAAGAAAATGTGTTTTTCTGGTGTTGTTTATTCCTTTGAGATGTAGGGTACTTGTAAATATGAAGATTGATTTGTTATGGCAATCTAGTTGTATTCTAATGCTTTGTCTTTGTCTTTTTTCTATCATGGCAATATACTGTTCTGATAATTTTCTGTCTGGTAAATACCTCTGGATTTGTCCATTTTGGTAAATTTTGCTAGGTTTCCATGTTTGCTGAATATCCTATTTCGAATTGAATTCTTTGACGTGGATCCTTCACATGGATTAACACTGCTATGCAGAGAGCAATGGATTCAATGTCTGGAGAACATTTTTCTGCTATTAAAGATAGACAGCTAATTTAATCAAAGCACTAAGATGTGATCATGAAAGTTTTGAACTTTAAAGTGGAACCTTAAGCTATTGCGAGTTTGTATTGTTTGGAAAACCTGACAGGGTAGTGGGTGCAAAATGGAATAAATAAATTATTCATCGCTCCTGTTAGAGTGATGGATATTGGTAATTTGTCAAATGAACACTTGAACAATATAGATATTCCCTTTCTCATTTCTGCTGTGATTGAATGGAATTCCTTTTTTTATTTTTTGATGAATGCTTGTCTATATTTTTTATGCTGTGCTATATGTGCATTACTTGTCCTGTTGTCTGTCTGGTTGTGATTTTTGGAGTCCACATTTTGATTCAGTTCTATAATGCTCCAATCAATGAATTCCAAGGCAAGATTGTTCTGAAACCCTTATCCCCGGAACGGAGGTGGAAATTCACATATGAGGCAATACATCAGGATGTACGCATTCTTTCAAAGAAGATTCCTGTTACCAAGTTTCTAAATCTCCAGGTTTGATTTGATCCTTTTAACATCTTGTGGATTTTAGCATGTAATGGCTGGTTGGTTAGTTTTAAAAAAGAGTAGTTTGTCGTTTGAGTAATTTATTGGTTGTTGAACTCATGGGTATGCATTTTTGTGGTGATCGGACCTGTAACTCTTGGAAATATAGGTTGGCATAGGCCATAATTTTCAGTTGCATTCTACTGGTTGGAATTGGAAGCTTACAACTTGTTTAGGTGGAGATGGCATATCTAGGATTCAGAATAAGACATCATTCGGGATGTTCCCTGGCATGGATTTGCGGTTTGGGTGGAGAGCAGATTATGTTATTCCAGAAATTACCGGGCAAGTTCCTGGATCTTCCACGCATTAGTTCATGAAGGAGTAGTTAATTATTAAAGTGCTATTGTTGCGTAAGAAACTAAATTTGAACAACTGTTTCTCATGTCAGGGTTACATGCTAACTTATTTAATTTGTTGCTGTGGTTTATTTATTCTCATGTTATGGATGAAACTGTATATCTTTCAGGGCTTTGGGTACTGGTGAGCCATTGTTCAACATGAACTCTGGACGACTGCAAGCATCATTAGATAGAGTTGAGGCCATTCTAACCCATCCATCACGACTGGTACTAGTTGAAAAGGTAGAGTTGCCTATCCTTGTCATTTACACTAGTCATTTGGTTTCTTACTGAATTTCTGTAGAACATGGAATCCCTTAGTTTTTCCTCAAGCATTAATGAACATTCTACATGTTATTTGGAGTTATTATTTGTTGCTACTAGCTTTCATGATATGAGCAATTTTTTATCTTTTCTCAAAATTAATGACCATCCCTTTGGGACTATTGTTTGCTAGCTAATGATATGAGCACATTTACTATTTGAGAAGACATTATTCTGCTATCCTTATATCAAATCCATTCGAGACTGGTTTAGGTGAAGTTTCTACATCTCATTACTTTTGTGAAGATGCTGCAGTAAGTTATGGTATATTGTTTGTTCCAGGAGAGAAAAGTATCAAATAACTATTATTGGTGAGAGAAGGAAGGAGGAAAGAAATTAGGAATGTGTGGCATTTGAGGACTAAAATAGAAATAAACAAAATAATAAGAATAATATAGCCCCCCAGTGACATAAGCGTGCTTTAATTTTTCCATGTGGTTATAGAGAACATAATGGTAGAGGAAATGGGTTATGGATGTTTCTCCAAGCACTCCACATATGTAGTGTGGATATACATCTTAAATATATGTTGGATATGGAGGATTCTGCAATTATAGCATCAATTTTGGGTATCATTTCCTAGAAATTGGGATTTATGTCTTAGAGAGTTGTCCCTAAAGTGGGTTTTGTTAGCAACTATGAAAATGGACCTATCTGTTTAGTTTAGATTGGTGGCCAGCACGACGCCGCAAGCCAAACTAAATTTTTTTTTTTACCCTAAAAAAAAGAGGAGATGATTATGTTTTTAAAGAAGTAAGAGAAATTTGATAATCAAGTTAAATTTTGATTAATTTAATAATAAAATTAAACCTGAGGCAAAAAAAAAAATAAATGAAAAAAATATTGCCCTGGGCGATGGTAGGTTAGCATGAGAAATCTGTGACCTGGACATGAGTTTTGTCCAGATTACATGTTTATTGTGTGTCCTAGATCTTGAGGTCAGAATAACTCGATAAAAAAAATTACGATAAATAAAAACGAAACTAAAAAAATTAAGAGACAAATATAGATCAAAATATTTAAAAGCGCAATATAGGTTATTTATCCGGCCGTGTTTAATGAATTTATTTATTAAAATCAATTTGTAATATAAATCGACAAACATGTAAAATTTATTGATTAAAATAAAAAGAAAACAATTCTATATAAGGTTGCACATATTAAAAATATCATAAAAAATAAACATTTTTAATGTTTTAAAATAAATTTAATCTATATGAAATATTTTAAAAAATTATAGATGAATCATATCAACTTCATCAAAAATTAAGGACACCAAATATAATTAAAAAAAAATTAATTGTTATTTAGAAAATGCTAAAAAAAATTGACATAGAAGGTGTATTAATTAAAAAACAAACTTAAAAAATATTTAAAAAAAGACATAAAAAAGGTATTAATTGGAGAGAAAAGGAAGTATCGAGAAGGGAAAAGCCCAGGAGCGTGGGCCTTGAAGCCTAGGCATGCGTGCCTGGGCTTGTTATTTTTTTTCTTATTTAAAGGGGTAACCCCTATTTTTTAAAAAAAAAATAACAGCCAAATCACACGCTGCCTGTTGTGGCAGATGGCATGTCGTCTGCCAGCCTAAAATGGTGGTCTGAAAATCAGGCCTACGAGCAAGGTTGTTAAAAATGTATTTTTAACACGGCACGTAAAATGCAAAATAAATTCAGATCGTAAAATCATAAGGAATTTGAAAATATATTAAAAAATAAAAATTCATGCTTCAAGTAATCAATCACAACATAAAATCAACAAAAAATAGCCTACTATCCATTCTTAATGATTAATTTCAGTAAATGCAAGCTTAATTGGTTGTCTGAACAAGGCTCCCCTGCTAGAGTAGAAAAGGCTCCCAAAAAAACTAAAGCAAAAGAAATTGACAAATTCTCAAAGTGCTTTCTACTTATACCGCTGCAACAGGTTAGTGAATGTTCTGCTTAACACATCAAGATAAAACACAATCCATCTAAGCAAGTTCAGTGCAGTTGAAAAAGCTAAACAGAGAGAAACATGATTATATACTTACTGAGTTGGAAGATTTACAGGACCATGAAAATGCTTGCCAACATTAGAGTATCTCCATTTCTCATCATGAGCTACACCCGTCCCCACACCACAGTCAAATCCATAACCAATCCCACATCCAGCACCCAATCCAATGCCAAACTGGAAACTAGGAATACCAGGACCAAACCCAACACCTGAAGAATTGACCATTTAAAACCTCAATAAAACACAATATGATGATAATGATCATCATCATCACATATAAGATAAAAAGCAACACAAGTTGCAGCCATCAAATATAAATATTAAATGCAGTCAAATAGCACAACTAAGACTCAAAAAAGAAAAAAAAAAGGCTGATTGAGGGTATTGAAGTTTACTAAACTAATTCTTTGTACAATCGATTTCCAATTTTAAAATCAAACAAACACAAGCCGTTTTGAAATCCTTCTAAAAACATCAAAAGAAAAGAACAAAAGCATTACTTTGCAACTAGAAAAATGGCTGACAAGTTTTGTCTATTTCAAACATAACCAGCAAAAACCAAGACATCAAAGTCAGCTAGCAATGAAAGAAGGCTAAACACTTTCCTCATTCTAAAACGAGCAAAGAGAAAGACATAATAATCGTACCTTAGAGGAAATAAAGGGCTGCAAGGCAAATCATAGATTGCCTTAAGATATAAGAATGTATGTGGCAAGTTGCAAATGATTACATGGCAGCTGATTTCTTAATCTGACTGGCGATTTGGGGAAAGGGAAAGGGGAAAGGAGAAGGGTGGAGTGTTGGGCGGGAGAATGGGGGCTCATGGGGAAAGAGCAGTGCAGCTGTTTTAATTTTAATGTGAAATCATGAAATCGGTCCGGTTTGAGCGATTTTAACGAGTTTGACCGATTTTACTGGTTTTCGAGTTTTTAACCTGATTTAACACGTTTTTGTTTTTTGACTCGTATGATTTTACGAGTCAAAACGCGTTTTTGATAACCTTGCCTACAAGTTTTTTTACCTAAAAAACCTGTTTTTCAACCCATTTTAACAACAAAACACCCGACAAACATCTCTAGAACACCAAGAAATCAACCTATCAACCTAACAAACCCAAAAAAGGGTCTAAGCCACAAAATCAAACCGGAAAAAATATTATATCCTTGACTTAGATCTAGTTTCTTAGGCTACATTAAAGGCTCAAAACAACCATCATAGGACTCCCCTCACATAGTGGAACTTGTTGACATTAATTTTAACTTGTTTTGTGGTTGGAATCGTCGCTAACGAAGATCTTTCTCTTTCTTTGTTGGAATCCGGTGACTCCTCTCTCTTCTCCCATGAATAAAGGACTGAAAAAATAACGAAAATGAAATTTTGTACCAAAATATAACTTTCTAAAATTAAAGGGACCTGTCTCCTAATAGCAAAAAAAAAAAATGAGGGACTAAAATGCACTTCTCAAACAACTTGCAAAGCCGCCACTTATTTTACTCGTGATTTTCACTTCAATTTTCTGTCTAGCAATTAAACCCTCCATCCTAAAAACCATGTGATTGGATGCTAATTTGAGCTAAAAAAACTCAATTGTACAAAATAAAAGTTTAAGGATAAAATTAAAAAATAATAAAAATCATTGTTCCTATTCGCAATTATTTTTCAGAGAATGAATAGTGTTTTGTGCTACAGTAAAAACACTATGCCTTTTAGTTTCTTTTAATCAATAATAATTGATATTGTCTATTCCTTTAATTTGCAGATGAAAAGTCAAAATTTCATCTTGTTTCTTATCTTATTGCCTGTTTAACGTACAGGCAGGGAACTGTTTAAAGCTTTTTCGCGAATTGCTCAGTGCCCTATTTTTAGCCGCCTGAAAAGCTATCTTGTTCAAGACTGGCGACTTTTTTTATTGAACAATGACAGATTTTCTTGTTTTCAAATAAAACGATAGAGATAAACAATAAAAGACCCTGTCCTCAAGAAAACTGAGGACAACTGGGGCATTGTCATTATTAAATTATTCTTTTAGTTAAACAGATAAGGGTGATAGGACGTAATGGAGACTTGGGGGATTTAATAGATGAAACTATAACTCCCGGTTCTAATCAGAGACAAATGCTACAAATATATTGGATGATTTGAATACCGTGTGCCTAGTAGTCTCCTGGAGGTGAAAAATGGAGAACTTCCATGGTTGATTCTTTAAATAATTTTTCAATGTTTCCCTTTTCCGCACAGAACTTCATATTGAACCGAACGTGGCAGGAAAAGGATGCTCAGCATGCATGGGATTTGAAAGACCCTGACCAGTGAAAGATTTGCTATCGAAGTCCATATGGTGGTCCAATCAATGTTGGGATCATTTGGCTGCTAATTGGGACGCAGGAGGAAAATAGTAAAGCAAATATTGCAGTATTCCTGGGAATTTAAGAAGATTACTGTCACGGATCTTTTTCTTATTGAACTATGAATGGATGTACAGATGCAGCTGGGCTTTGCTTCGATGAGGGTTTTTTTTTTTTTTTAATGAACAAGTTGAGGGTCTTGCCACCCTTTCTTACATGTATCTGCAATCAAAATGGTGTGGGTTCTTGCTACGGAGGCCATCGTGTATAGTTTTGCTAGATTTTGAATAACACATGCAAGATTTCTTGGTAAGAAAGAAGGTCAAGCCAGAAAAGTTGCACCGATGAGATGCACTGATGAATTTGTAGCACAAAGAAGAGACGAATGTAGAAAGATTTGCAACGAGATGATGATTAAACCGGAGACTACTTGCAATTCAATCACAAAACAAATCAATTTATGCAAAAAAAAAGTTTCTCTCTTTTTATCATGTGTGGAGACAAGTAATTTCCTAGCAAAACTGGGAATATTTTCAAGATTGTTTGTCTATATATTGGTTGAGATCAAGTCTCTTTCTCTTCATAATCTTGATTTTAAGATTTGAATTGCCTTTATTATTGGAGACAACAAATACTTTCAAGTCAATTACTTCTTATTTTTCATAAAAGAGAGTCAATCTCTAAACTAAAAGTTGATTATTGCAACCTCTATCCTGATGTATAAAAGTGTTTTTAAAAAAATTTAAATTTTTTTATTATTTTAAATTAATATTTTTTATGTTTTCAAATTATTTTGATATTCTAATATTAAAAATAATTTTTTTAAAATTAAAAAATATGTTATTTTAATATTTTTTTAAATAAAAAATATTTTAAAAAACAATCACAATCATATTTTCAAACAGCCTACAATATTAATTTACTTCTATACATTTGAAAGGTGGTGGACTGAGAGCATTAAAAATCAATGTTTATTTTTGATTTTTCTGCCTCAATTCCAACCATTTAAAAAGTCTCTACTCCCTGAATTTCAATTCCAACCATTTAAAAACAAAATCTTATCGTTGAAAATTGATTCCTAATATTTGAAAATTATTCAAAACTCTCCATAAATTTTATTCCTACTTCCAAAATGAAAATTGTTATTCGATTTTTATCGCTTGAAAACCGGTCCTCTCCTTGAAAATCTAAATGCTGATTCTTGTAAAATCAGCTTCTATCCCTAAAAATGAGTTATATTCTCTGGAATTTAATCATACTATTATTAATGTCAATTCCTACTCTCTGAATATGAGTCAAAAGACAACATATATAAAATAATAACCAAGGGACTCCTGTGAAAAAAAAAAAAAAAACTAAGGCCAATTTAATAATTTGCTGAGTTTTGATTTAGATGTAGAAGGTGTGAGTGCTTCTATTTTCTTTGTTATTAGTCTCTATTTTATTAGGGGTTTGAGAATAAGTTTTAACTTGTTTTTTTTGTTAAAATTAAAAAATTTTATTTTAAATTAATTTTTTGTGTGTTTTTAAATCATTTTAATGTGCTAATATCAAAAATAAATTTTAAAAAATAAAAATATATATTATTTTGATATTTTTCTGAATAAAAAATATTTTAAAAAACAATTATTATTATACACTTAAATATTCTATTGATATATCAAAAGATTTAAGGTAGGTGTGTGTGTGTGTGGATAGGAGCATGTTTGGTAGAGTAATTATAGTTATTTTTTAAAATATTTTTCATTTAAAAATATATTAAAATAATATTTTTTTATTTTTAAAAAATTATTTTTTCTAAGTAATTCAGCGCATTCAAATAATCTAAAAATACCAAAAAAAATTAATTTAAAACAAAAAAAAATTAATTTTTTTAAAACGTTTTTAAAATAAAAAACAAATAGGATTTTAAAATAATTTTTTTTTTATCATTATCCATGATATTAATCATTTTAAAAGGTAATCCGATGGCAATCCTGTCTTTATGTTCTTTTTGAATTTCTTGCAGGGGTGGATGAACATAGTTAACTTGACTTTTGGTTGTTCTTTAAGAATATTAGACATTATTTATCTTATCCAGCCGACCACCACTAACCTCAAAATTCAGATGGTCTTTTATCTTGAAAGATTTATCCGGTTAACACTGGTCCTGTTTCGTCCATTTATATTATTATTATTTCTAAGTAATATATATCTAAGTCTGTTTATATGAAATTCTTGTTCTTGTTTAGCTAGCTCTTTGATACTAATTGTTATTGTTTTACTACTAATTAAAAAGGATGAAATTGAAATCAATTTTGATTTTTATAAACTATTTCAAATAAAATAAATATTAAC
>Ga0325411_1009225_pt1 | contig 10572 bp, 7 predicted proteins | sample PopdelMetagenome_13_FD_206181 | JGI IMG/M metagenome (GOLD analysis project Ga0325411, IMG submission 206181) | Populus deltoides microbial communities from Bellville, Georgia, United States - Xylem-PdIQD-R4 | ecosystem: Host-associated > Plants > Phyllosphere > Stem > Wood/Secondary xylem...
CCAAAAAATTCAATTTGAATGCAAAAACATTTTCAAGCCCAAATCTATTTGAATGCTAAAAATATTTTTATATATTTTAATCGTAGCAGGTACCATCACTTGAAGTGACAGGCAGCTTTGCCGATCCATGATCATGATGATGAAATTCCATGCCATAACCCGAATATCCCAACGCCTAAATTCTGCCTTTCTACAACAATTACAGTATATCCTTAATTACAGGCAATGGTTTCCCTAATTCCATCCACCATTGTACTTCTTGCCCTCCTCTCTGTAAATGCAATCATAAGCGACAGCGTCGGAAATTGCTGGAAAAGAGGAGACACAGATCGAAAGGTATTCCCAAAGGTATGATCATCCCATGATGCCATTTTTCACACACAAAAAAAATAAAAAAATAAAAAAAATTGTAAGAAAAGATTTGTTAGTTTGATCAGTCATTTGCGAAAGCTTTTAGACTAATTTTATATTTACAATTCAACATTGCTGACTTGTAGACTCTAATTAGTTAAATACTAGCTGTATACCCCAGCACTAGGTTCTGAGCAAGATAATTTCTTTTTTTCGACACAAGAAAATAAAAAAAAAAATGCACTTACAACATGGTTTTCTTTACACCAAGAAAAAAAAATCTAATTACAAATCGAAAACCTTGAATTTAAGTAATAAATCAAGAATTATTCGTGATAATAAATACAAAAAAGAAGTAATTTAAAATTTAAAAGATAGATGCGTATCAAGATGTAGGATATTGCAACATGAACAATAAACATGGTTGTGTTTATCAATTTTGTTAATTGGAATCATTTTTTTATTGAATAAGATAACGATAATAAAAAAAAAACACGCAGCATAAAGTAGTTTGGATTTTATTTTGAATGCAATAAAAAAATATCAAGGCATTGTTAATGTATTTTCTAAGAAAAAAACTTATTAGATGATATTTTATTATAAAATTATTGAGACGACAACATATTGAATTTACCTGAGTAAATCCAAGTTACCCTTGAAGGACGGAATATTTCCTCCCTTCCCGTTAAAAAAAAAGAAAGTGATTCTTTTTTGTCTAAAAATATTTAAATTCATAAGAAAATCAATATTTATTGGCATTCATCTATAAAAAAAAATTATTTATTTATAAATGTCAGTTTTAGACCGTGTTTGGAAACGTGGTTGAAATCGCGTTCCCTTGAAATTTAATTTTTTTTACTAATTTTTTTATATTTTCAGATCGTTTTTATGTACTGATTTCAAAAATAATTTTTTTAAAATGAAAAAAATATCATTTTGATATATTTCTAAGTAAAAAACACTTTTATCCTATACGCTGGTTTTATGCCGTGTTTGGAACCGGTTGAAATCGCGTTCCTTTAAAATTTATTTTTTTAATTATTTTTTATATTTTTAGATCGTTTTGATATGTTGATTTCAAAAATAATTTTTTTAAAAAATCATTTTGATGCATTTCTAAGCGAAAAACACTTTGAATCGCAACCGTTACTACAATTCCAAACAGACATATAGAATAAAATTATGATATATATATATAAATATATAAACAAAACAAAAAATATTAAAATAGTTTTAAAATAAATTATATAAGAAAATATATTTATTTTGAAATAATAACTAAACACTACTGGAAAAACATTTACTATCCCCAGCTCCCAATTCTTACCTCGGGTTAGTTATTAACTAAACACTCTACCAAGAAAAAATTATTTATATTAGTTAAATAATTTAAATTTTTTATTCTGGATATGTAATTGCATTTTAAATTTTAATTTTATAAAAACTAAAATAACATACTTTTCATTAATAAAAACCAATTTAACCATACATATATTTTTTTGTAAAATCTGATTTTTTTTTTAAAGTAGCAGGAGCCAAAGGTACCGCTGTAATGGCATTCTCGTCTTATGACTTGAATAAATAAATGGTGATTATGGTGGAATGCATAATCAAGCAGCTTTCTTGAAAAAAGGTCATTTTTTTTTGTTTACCCGTCTCGGTTACATTGACCCATGAAAAAGATCTTTCTTTATAGCAATGGAATGGGCCACCCTTTACCCCGTAGCTCAGAAAGAGGCTCGCTAACATGGTAAGAACATGAGGCCGACCTTTCTCACTGGTGACCGTCCAAGTTGTGGTAGGGGAGGAGAAGAGCTGATGATATTGTCACTGTCGGTGGTTTCTAAGCAACCCCAACCTCTACAAGAACTGTAAAAGTTTCACAAGACTTTTGGCTGGAAAAACATTGAAGGGGGGAGAGAGAGAGAGTGATAGATAACGTTACGAGGCAAAAAATAAAGCGAAAAAAAAAAGGAAGAGAAAAGGCCACAGAAACAATGGGGGAAAAAAATAGAGAGAGGGACTCTTGGGGCTAGGGGAAGCAGGCATGTGGATGAGTGGGGGACACACCAAACTCATTAAAACCCATTTGAAATAATTGAGTTTGTGACAGAAAAGAGAGAAAAAGAAAGCCGAAGCCCTTATAAAAAAATATTAAAAAGCCTTTTGCTTCTCTCATCACTTCTTGTATTTTTTTTTTGTTTACTGTGTTGTTGTTGTTGATGATGTTGTTGTTCTGATCAATGTGTGTGTGTGACCTTTGAAGACTTGATAAAGTCACAAGCAAGAGTAAAACGTAGGAAACCAAAAACTGAAGCTACCCTTTTCTTCTCGGTCACAGCTTTGTCAGCTTGGACCCCTCAAGGAACGGAGAAATCTTCTTCTTCTTTCTTTCTTCCTCTCAAAGAGTTAGTACTAGTGAAGAAGAAGATGCCTCGACCAGGACCAAGGCCTTATGAATGTGTTAGAAGAGCGTGGCACAGTGATAGACACCAGCCCATCAGAGGTTCTCTCATTCAAGAAATCTTCAGGTACCCTCCTACTTCTTTCTTTGTGTATGTTCTTATTTGATAAAGGGTCTGTCTTTTTTCACTGATTTTGGTTATGTATGTTGTTTAGACTCGTCAATGAGGCTCATTGCCCAGCAACTAAAAAGAACAAGGAATGGCAAGAGAAGCTCCCTGTTGTTGTCCTGAAAGCAGAAGAAATCATGTACTCCAAAGCCAATTCCGAGGTCGAAGCTTTCTTCTTTTTTATCCTGTAACTGTCAATTGAAATATGAACACCTCCATCTTTATCTATTGGTAACTGAAGACTGGAGACAGAGCTAACGATCAATGAAGTGTGTGTATATATATATTAATTTTGAGCTTGAGGTCATGCTATTGGGTGCTGACAATTTAATGAATTAAAGATACATAATTGACATTTATTTTGCTTTCTATGTTTCTCAGCAATAGTGCCAAGTTTTTGCTGGTTTAGTAGATTTGATCACTGTCTTTTTGTTGAGCTTATTTTTGGATTCTAATGCTTGCACAGGCTGAATATATGGACCTTAAGACACTCTGGGACAGAGCAAATGATGCCATTAATACCATAATTCGACGCGATGAGAGTTTGGAAACTGGAGAGCTTCTTCAACCTTGCATTGAAGGTACCTGCCCAGTTTTTATTCCTTGTGCTAATTGTAGTCTTTGATTTCTGCATGTCTTGAATAAAGATTTTGTTGCTTCAGAATTTAAAATACTTTTGGCCCAATTTTTCAGTGCTTGAAATCAATTACAATGAGTGCTACTTTGAAATTTAGATTCAGTGTATGTGCCTTTCAGCATACTTGATTCAACCATCATAATTATATCTCACATAGTGCTGTCACTTTAAGTCCCCATTTTATGCGACTCTCCACTTTGTTTGATACGTTGTACGGACAATGTTCTGCATGCAAATGCTATATGAGTAACCCTTCTCACCCTATTTCATTACTGCTCAGCTGCTCTCAATTTGGGCTGCACACCAAGAAGAGCCTCGAGGAGCCAACGAAATTGCAATCTGAGGTTTTACCTTAGTTCTAGCACTCAAGAGTCAAACACCTTGTCACCTGCTGCTGTGCACAACGCCATTCGGGCAAATCACATATCCAACTCACATTGCCTGCGTGATTATTCAAACCTGGTAAAACCCACATTCATGAATTCTGCTCCTTCAGGCTCAGAATCACAAGACCTTGTTGGCCAGGGCAATGACACTTCTAACAGAGTTCTTTTTAGGACTGAGAACATTCCTCCATCTAATGTTAACCGATGTTTACCCTTGGAAAATTACCGTATACCAAGCTTGTGCTCTGTTTACCCCCTATACTATGGTAGTTGCCTAGAGCCACAGCGAGGTTGTGGAGCTCTTCCTAAGACTGTTCCTGGCACTATAGAGCCTGTCAAGGTGGTTGCTGTGCAAAACTTCTTCCCCTGCAACGAGGACACCCCTGTTAGAACCAGTCAATTTGGTCACAAGGACTGTTTGCAATCACAAGAAATTGAGTGCGATTTATCATTGCGGTTAGGCTCTATCTTAGCTCCAGTGCCTAGTGCGAAAACCAAGCAAATAAAGGATGCCAAAGACGGTGGCCATGATTGTTCTCAAGAGGGGGGTAAGTTTGATGATTGGATGCCACAAATGGACAAGGAGTTATCTTTCTTCCCCAAGGTTGATGTGGTTGACCCGCAAGTTTCACATTCAAGCAAATCGAGGGAACATATAATTGTAGATGTGACAATGAAAAAACGCAAGTTGGTTTTCGATCACCATGTCGAGGATCAACAATTTTTATGGCGGCCAAAGCTTCCTTGTAATAAGTTAACTGGCAGAATGAAAAGCGTGGGCTCGTAAGCTGGCTGTTGCTTGGTATGTTGCTTCAAACTCTTGATATGCCTAAAGCAAGCATATCTTGCTAAAGCTCTTTTTGGCAATGTAGTGCTCGCAAGTTTTGCTTGACAATGATGAGTTGCTAGCTGCAATATTGTAAGAATGTTAGATGTAAATATTGATCTGAGTTTAAATTAGAACTAACATAAGAAGCATGTGGTTTAAATTTACGAAGAAATGTTTGATGCAACATGGTGTTGCTTTTGGACCACAGACCAGAACTTGCATACCATCATTTCTTTTTACCTGGATGGAGAAAGTTTGATTTTAAGACAGCAACTAGGTGTAAAAAAGAGGAAAATGGAAGTGGTTTTAAAGAGCAGGCTTTATTCTATTTGTATCATATGTACAGAAGCTGGTAGGGTAATCCATGTCACTGCATGTCCAATTAGCTGAAGCTTTATAATTACAAGTCCAAAAGGCAGTTCCGAGGTGCTCTTCGAATGTATTCTTATAAAGCTTAGTATAAATGTGGAAAGGTAGGGGGCAAAGACGTGTCTCTTCAACAAACCTTAAACTTAGCCATTAGGAGAAGTAATCCTGATAATTAGATCTGAGGTCAGTGGTCACTGGCCCCCATTCTGATTGGTTTTGGTTAAAAAGTGGGCAAGAAATGATTATTGAATCACTGGATATGCATTTTGTTTGTCTTAGTGGGGAACAAGAAGGTCTAATCTTGCCAAATCTTACTATTACATTGGGAGTCAATATGCTTTGAGGCTGTTTTGTGGACCCTTTGTGTATGTGGCCTTTTTAGGAAGAGGACAAAACCTTTTGTTTGTATGAATGGTGATTACTATTTGTGGGCAGTGGGTGCTTATCAGCCATCTGCAGGGTCTAACTCTAATACTAAATGGCGTCAACACATCTAAGGGCATAGTGGAGGATGTGGACCACATTGGTCTTGGTAAATTTGTCAGATAGGTCAAAAAATGTAGATTGATGGAGGCCATTCCTCACTATTTCAGTAAGCTATACTTTCTTCACCTTCATGATTGTGACTGGGGAACTGATTTGTTTATGAGACATAAAGGGTGATGGGATTCAAAAGCCACTTAGGGTTTAGAAATTAACTATTATGCTGTAAATGAAATCGTGTCAAAAAAATTTTCCGTACCAATGACAGCACCGAATGAGCTGTTGAATGTGTATTTTGCCCCAAAGAGGAGTCCTGGCTCTGTACACTTCTTGCTGTGGCATCTATCTAGCCAAGAGGGAAATGTGATGAAAAAAAAGGTTAAAAGTGGGGAAAAAAATTACACCGTATGCATACAATGTGACTGCTCTAGAAGGAGGTGGAAGATGTTGGAGAGGAGGAGGAATTAGAAGCAGACAAAGAAGAGCAGTAGTGGAAATCTATCTGTAGTCTCTTCAGGAGAGAAAAAGTGGAAACTGCGCCCCTTTTCTCTTCCTCTTCAAGTTCTCCAACTGGAATGGCAGCAAAGAATCTCTTAATGAATTCTTTACAACACTCTTTTCCCTTGCAAATTATGTCCTCTTTATCCTTAGACCTCTCTTCCCCTGTCATTTCCTCCGTGGCAACATCTTCTTTCGCCACCTTCTCATACATCAAGCTCGAGCCATCGAACTTTAAGATGTATGCCTGGCCGCAACCCTCAAAGAGTCTCTCACCTAGCGAATCAATGATATAATAAGCTTCGGCATCTACCTTTAACACGAAGAAATGATCGTTCCAACTCACAATATATATCCTCTGCTCATAATCGTTTGTGTTGCTGGTTATTTCTTGCCATATGTCGTCGAAAGATGTGGCTCCCTTTAAGTTTTCAAATTTTTCAGGACTGAAAATCCCAGTAAAAGATTTCTCGTGTGAGATGGTCAAAGGCCGAAGATCAGCTTTCAAGACAGTTTCAAGATCAAAGTGGTTATCAGGGAAGGAATTCATGTAGGCCTCATTGTCGCAAAGCTTTCGCCATTCCTGGGAACCTTCTGTTATGAGGTTGTCAAACTGAGACAATGTTGGCATGAATTCTCGGTTTGAGTGAAGCCAATCGGCAATGACCGCAACTATTGCCGTGCAGGCACTCTCTCCGGCGGCCTTTTCACTTCGTTGATCAAAGGAAGCAAGAAACACGTTGGCTTCGAGTTTTGCTTGACCATCTCTGCTGACTAGTTCTTTGACTTCCCACTTGTCTTTCTGCAAGAACAACAGTGGAACCAATTATATCTCAAACTTCCCTTTCCCATAACTTTCAAATGCCAATGAGTTTGTCATAACAAATGACAAAATTAGGGACATGGTGACCATGATGAATTTTTTGTGGTCCACCATGCCATTATGCTCCAAGGCAAGTTCTTTCATCATTTCCAGAGCAACTAAAAAAGCTTGCATACTATTCCTAGACATGAAAAGTTCTTTCAATTGCTTATTTTAGATTGATTGAATTATGAAGATTTAACTTTTGAAACCGACGTGACACTACTATATGGGGGCATGTCTATGGGTTTGGCCGACACAACACTATCAGAGGTTCAACAAGTAATGCAGGAGTACCTTAATATATAAAATAATCGAATGAACAGACAGGATCTCGATTCACATGCACGGGTATTTCTCTGTCAGGTAATCTACGTACCTGTGTGGAATCGGATTTGTCCACCTTCGCATCTGTTTTCTCAACGAATGGCTCAACTTTCCTCCTGGACAAGCTGAAGCTCAACCTTCTCTTCTTCCATGAGAATAACCCAACCTTGGTAGCTCGGTCTGACTGAGTCTCCAGGGATGAACCCAGCTCGATCCCTGAACCCATCTCTTGAGTACTACCGTCGCTCGTGGAAGTCAAAGTTCCGGCCGAATCATCTGAGTCAAACATAGTTGACTCATCCGAGTCACTAGAATTCACTCGGTTTACTCTGTCCATTTCATTCTTAGAAGCTGTACTGCCCTTGAAAAGTCCCTCCTTAGTATCCGAATCACCCGAGTTTTGAACAGTTCCTGCTTGGTCACATGAATTTCTGACCTCAGCGAAGCTTACACCAATCTGTATGAAATGAAATAGTCATTGATTAAATATTTAGGCCAAGAGTAATTCAGATTATATTAAACAAAAAGGTCAATAGTAGCTACACATCATGTAAGTTACAAGGAAAATATATACAATGAAAAGGTCAAATACCAAGAGTAATTGTTTATTGTAAATTTCGCTGTTTCATTGAAGACTTGGGCTTTCGATGGTTGAGTTTTGCTCTTTTTTTCCCTTTCCTTATCTGGCGAAACCTCTAAGTTATTTCATCTCAATTGGTTACTCAGAGCCGTGTTTCGGTTTTTTACTATATTTTTACAGCTAAATCTTCCATATCAATAAAGGAAGTGGTGCAAACAGCTCAGATATGCTGTTTCCATTTCACTTAATAACACCATTTCTCCTGTTTCTTTCACAGAATTGAACAGAGGGTATCCTAATCCTATCTATGGCATAGAATTTGGACACACTAAAACTCTATTTTGATCGGTTTCTTACACCATCTTGGAACAGCCGATAACTATGAAATTTGTAGCTACAGAGACAAGTGAATCAATGCAGGCATTTATTACAAGTCAATTACGAAATGTTTGAGAGATTTCCTCTTCTCAGCCAAAACTGATCTTCAGTTACACAAACGTTTTGATTGAGAAGAGGAAATCTCTCTGATCTTCAGTTACACAAAGTTTTTTTTTTAGCAGAACAGATCAGCTAGAGAATTTGGTCTGCAGCTGGAAATGAAACTTACCAAAAGAGAAGCTTGGCAGTCAACTCCATCAATATGTAAAGAAACTGGCAGCTTTTTTTCAATCTGGGAATTCATCCTTGAAGCCAGTTCTGCTAAATTCAGCGTAACATTTCCCAAGACTGCCATTTTAGCCATGGATTTCTCATCCTCACCCTGCAAAAAGACCATCACCATCACCATTTTAGTCCTGGATTCATACAAAAGCAAGGATGAACATGACCAGAACAATTAAAAAAAAGACGTTATGCCAAAACAAGAAACTTACATATAAAACGCTGAAAGAAACATCCCACTGAACAAAAGAATTGTCTTTGGAAGGAATCCAAACACTCTCAAATTCTTCACCATTCCATTCTATATCAGACTCCCCTTCCTTGAGGAATTTCTGGCTGCTATAATTTCTTTGGCACTTGGAAACCCGATAAAATGGACCTAATCCTGACGACTTGGGACCTTTCCATTTCATCTTGACAACAAAAACCATTCTTTCTCTTCCATTACCATCAACCTTTTCTTTACACAACAATCCTTCTAGCTTCAATGGCCTCACCTTGACATGAACCTTCTTGGTTGTCCCAGCTGCCTGAATCCATGACCACTTCATTGTTATCTTCTTGTTTTGATTTCCTCCTCAAAAACTCATCATCCTGACTTGGTTCAGGCCTTGTTTGTTTGTGTGTGTGCGTGTGCGTGCGTGCGTGTGTATTTATAGGTTAGTCAAAGAGAGAAATGGATTGATTCATGGAGAATGAAACAGCAAAGACTTGTTCTTTAATTGGCTCCATGACAGCTTATATATATTTATTTTTCATTTGTAACTACTACTTTTCTTGATTTTCCTTAGCGTGTGTGTTTCCGTGTGAGATAGCCCACCTTCCTGGATTCACACACCCATAGGAAATCACGTTACCCTCGCTTGATGAGTTTCTATTCTAAGCTTGTCATTGTTTTTTTTTTTTTTTTCCTTCAAAAATTGGAAGATTAACACGTTATATATATATATATATATATATATATATATATATATATAGAAGATATAAACATATATCTAAGTGGGAACAACGAAGATAAAAAATATATAAATAAGTCAATAGAATAATTTTGAAGTTAATTTTTTTTAAGAGGGTGTTTTTGAGTGTGATAAAGATTGTTTTTTAAAATATTTTTTGTTTAAAAATACATTAAAATAATATTATTTTTATTTTTTAAAATCTATTTTTGACATCGACATATTAAAAAAATTAAAAAAACTAAAAAAATAATTTAAAGTAAAAAATATTTAAATTTTAAAGAAAATCAAATTCAACCTCAAGGCCAAGTACCTTCTAAATAAAGAATTATAAAAAAAATCATGTTTCTTTTAACTCCATTATCTTCATATTTCCTGTCTCGAGAAAGCAACCAAACATTCTCTTAATTCTTAATCATTTGATATTACGTAATATTCCTTTTGTTTTGCAAATATAAACAAAAACTTATTTGTTTTGAATTGTTTGGTTTAAAAGATAAAATCAGTCATTACTACAATAATTTTTTTAAATTATGTTTGGATTTCAAATATCTTGACAAAATGAGAAGGAATTTTATAATTTTAATACAAAAGGTAAAATATAAATAAGTTTTCACATTTCACATTTATAAAATTGGTAGAAATTCTAGATTTTAAAGTGGATGGTGAATCCATCATCATTATTAGGGATAATATTTTGAATAATTTTGATTAAAAAAATGTTATTTTAAAAAATCCCTTAAATTATCTGAATTCTTTTTCAAATTCTCTACTCCAAAATGATTTTTGAGCAGCGATCAGCCCTCATCATCAATGACTGGATCCTGTCTTTGAGGTAAGGCAAAAGGCAATGGAGTCATGAGGGCATGTGGGGTGGCGACACGTCATCTCCAAAGCAGATAATATTGACAACGTGGTCTACGCGTCTAAAGATTAGGAGGTGTGGTTTTTCTGAACAGAGAGAAGGCGTGGGTTTTGCGCATATGACCTGTTATTTTTGTGTTTGATAAAAAAATTTCCCAATCCATCACGTGCTTCAATTCCTAAATTCCATCTCTCTC
>Ga0325411_1009233_pt1 | contig 10568 bp, 6 predicted proteins | sample PopdelMetagenome_13_FD_206181 | JGI IMG/M metagenome (GOLD analysis project Ga0325411, IMG submission 206181) | Populus deltoides microbial communities from Bellville, Georgia, United States - Xylem-PdIQD-R4 | ecosystem: Host-associated > Plants > Phyllosphere > Stem > Wood/Secondary xylem...
GGATGCACTCACGGAGATCAGTCATTTCTTCAGAGATATATGCTCCAGCAAGTTGAATGTTGATCACATTGAGAGGCTTCAAACGAATATCGTCGAGACACTATGCAAACTTGAGATGATATTCCCTATACATCTACCGTTCGAGGCAAAAGCTGGAGGACCGGTCTAATATAGATGGATGTACCCATTCGAACGGTTAGATATTACAGTTGCAATGTAATTCATATATAAAAGTATTTTATATGTTTTTCTTAATTGAAAATACTTGATTAATATTTCAATGCAGGTACTTGTTTAATCTCAAGAAAAAGGTTAAGAACAAGGCGCATGTTGAGGTTTTGATATGTGAGGCCTATATTGTTTAGGAGATCTCAACATTTATCTCATACTATTTCGAACCTCATCTGAGAACGAGAATCAATCGCGTTCCACGGCATGATGATGGCGGTGAAGTGGCTTTTAGTGGGAACTTGTCAATATTCTCCAATACTGGACAACCCACACCTAAAAATGTCGTAAGAGGAAGATGTTTGTCGGAAATAGAGTTCAAACAAGCACACAACTATGTTCTACTTAACTGTGATGAGTTGAGACCTTTTATTCAGTAAGTTTATATATGTGTAATACTAATTAAACTTTGTGAGTAATATACTGCTAATTATATATTGTAATATCATACACTCATTATCACTTGCAGGCAACATCGACAATATTTGCTCTCCAACAACTCACAGCTGACCGAATCCCAAATCTTTCAATTACAAGATGAGCAGTTTGCCACATGGTTTCGAACATATGTAAGCACTATCACAAACTCATTCTAACTTGCAAAATTACTGTACGTATGCATGTCATTATGAGATTCTCGTTCATTTACTGTTTATTGATGTACATTACATACAAGGTTTATCAAATGGGAAGGAGTGCGCCTAAGTCATTGTCTTCACTAAGCCTGGGGCCTGAAAGAAAATGTAAGTGCTACAACGGGTATTTTGTCAATGGATATGTTTTCCATACTGAAGAATACGGGCAAGGAAAAAAGACATACAACAACGGTGTTTGTGTTACGGATCCACTAGTAGTGAGTTAGAAGTTGACTACTATGGTAGATTAGAAGAGTTTGTGCAGAATAGAGTGTTTTTATTCAAATGCAATTGGTATGACACGACTGACAGAGGAATCAGAATTGATCCGCACTATGGTCTAGTCGAAATCAACTCAAAAGTTAGACTTTGCAACATAAACTATGGCTTTGTTTTCGCAAAGCAATGTCAACAAGTTTATTACACATACACCCTTTGATTTAGAAAGGATCGATCAAGAGTGGATTGGTTGTCCGTTTTAAAAACAAAACCCTGGGGTCGTGTCGAGGTTGCTCAGGATGAGAACGAAGACACAAGTGTGCAAGATGAAGTTTTTCAAGTTAGTGAGTTGGTTGAACCATATTGAGTTGCTCATTCGATTGAATTGGAAGAAAATTCAAATTTTCATGTTTTCGATGAGTCTTGTTGATGTTGACACAGAGGAGTTGAATTTTGTTTTGAGCTCTAGCGGACAAGCAATGTCGATAAAGAAGATGATATCCATATTGAAGATTGTGATGAAGGTGATGACAATTCAATTGATGACGAAGAAGAAGAAAATTCTAACTAACTACCAAAATAAAGCCCTGTGTAAAGCCCTTTTTTCATGTAATTTAGATTATGGATGATATATTTTGTAACACGAAATATTTATTACTTGAAATAATTACTTGAAATAATTATAGATCATGGATGATATATTTTGTAACACGAAATAATTACTTGAAATGTCACAATCACCGACGTCCATACCGACGGATATAAGTCCGTCGGCATTTCACAGAGAATTCGAAAATAATTACTTGAAATGCCACAATCACCGACGTCCATACCGACGAGTGTAAGTCCGTCGGCATTTCATAGAGAGTTCTAAAATAATTACTTGAAATGCCACAATCACTGACCCTAATACCGACGGATTAAGTCCATCGGCATTTCATAGAGAGTTTGAAAATAATTACTTGAAATGCCACAATCACCGACCTTAATATTTATTACTTGAAATAATTACTTGAAATGCCACCATCACAAAATAATTACTTGAAATAATTATATATCATGGATGATATATTTTGTAACACGAAATAATTACTTGAAATGCCACAATCATCGACGTCCATACCGACGGATATAAGTCCGTCGGCATTTCACAGAGAGTTCGAAAATAATTACTTGAAATGCCACAATCACCGATGTCCATACCGACCGACGAATATAAGTCCGTCGGCATTTCAAAAAGAGTTCGAAAATAATTACTTGAAATGCCATAATCACCGACCCTAATACCGACGGATTAAGTCCGTCGGCATTTCATAGAGAGTTCAAAAATAATTACTTGAAATACCACAATCAACGACATCAATACTGATGGATATACGTCCGTCAGTAGGTTGTCGATGGGTCAATTTTACCAACACAATTACCGACGGATGGCGCGAATTCCAAAGGGTTGTGCATTAAATGCATCTTTAACCGTGTCATCTTACCGACAGAATTACCGACGGACCACGAAAAATATGGAAGGTCATTAAAAATTTTGGTGCGAAATTCAAAACTTAACGATGGATTTTTGACACTTCACTGACGGAATAAATTAAAATATAATTAATTCTATATCCGTCGGTAAAACTGCCATATAAGTTCCAGCAACTGCCCCTTCAGTTCACTTTTTCTTCTCTTAAATTTTTCACCTTAAATTTCGATTCTTTTCCTCTTCGTTCTTCAAATTTTTCACCTACAATCTCTAGCAAGTTTTCTTATGAATCTTCATCAATTTAAAAGGTATGTGTTTCTTCTATTTCATTTTACTTTAAGGGTTTTTTTTTGCTATTTTTTTTTTGTTATGTTTTTTGTTTTGGTGTATTTTTTGTAATGTAGATAAAGTATTGAATTCAACACATTATTAAAGTAAGCATATTTCATTCCTAAAGTCTATAGTTTTTTTTTAATTTATTGAATATTTTTTATTGTTATATTGGCATAATTATTATTAGTTAATTTGTTGAATATTTATTGTTAATGTTGAATTTACTTTAGAATTAGTAATTGAATATGATGGAATAATTATTAATTTTACTCTATTATTGTATAATTTGTGTTTAATTTTTTGCATTTATTTTGATTGTTATTCTAGAGGTTTTTTTAAAAAAATTTATTGTTTTGTTGTATTAGCATAATTATTGAATAATTTTTTGAATCGTAATTGTTAATGTTGAATTTACCTTAGTATTAGTAACTGAATATTTTGAAATAATTGTTAATTTTACTCTATTATTGCATGATTTGTTAATTTTTTTACTCTATTATTCTGGTCGCTCATGTATGGTCGCAGCTAGTTCGTCTAGTAGCGATGATGATATTTCTTTACATGCCACTCAAGAAGAGGCACCTGCACCACCTACACCATCAACTAATGCTGTCTCTTCCAGCGCTACTTCACAGCGCAGAGGCAGGGTGCCTTCATAGCGGAATCAATTTACCCTCAAGTACGAGGCACAGTGGAAGGACAACCTTTCAATGTAAGTTTGTTAAGGTTTTAATTTTTTTTAAAACAATTATAACATAATTTATGAAGTAATCACTATTTAATTTATTTCATTTGTTTTTAGGTTCACAAACATTGAGGCCACCCGAGTAATATCATTGGCGTTTAAATCGATGGAGATTCCATTGTTTCAATGGAGTCAGATATCTAAGCATCCTAAATGGATGCCTCAAATCAATGCATGATTTGATAGATTTCAGGTTGGTTTTAATTTATAATTTTCAGCTTATGTCTAATAAATTATTAATATTATTGTAAATAAATTATTATTTTTATTTAAACTTGTTTATTTATACACAGCACAAATTCTGCTGGAACAGTAAGCATAACACTGTTGTGAGGAGGGTGTAGGAAAATCACGCGGCAACTAGGTAAGATTGAAAACAATACAATATTTTTTTTAGACAAAAATTTATGTTTCAAAATGTAATTTTTTGTTGCGTGATTTTTGATATGAAGCACAAAAAAGGGCAAACAAAACCGCGAGGTATAGGGTTTTCAAGGCTAGAACGATGTTGTGGTTTGGAGGGATTTCAAACCAATATACATCCCGAAAGATATATGGCCACACTATCTTGAGCACATGACGTCTGAGCGGTTCACACGACGCTCACAGTCCAGTGCTAGCAACCGGAATCGGCTAATTCATGACTTGATGACAACACACACTGGTGGCTCTGTTCCGTTTGCTGCACATGTGAAACAGATATTAAGATTAATTTAAATTAAATATATTGTTAAATTAAGTTGTTGTTAATATATCTTTTTTCATTATAGGCTGTGTCTCTTGGACGTGAGCCGAGCCCGATGGAGCTGTTTGTGGAGACGCACGTGTGGAGTTAAGACCATCAAAAGGGGACGCAACAATTCGTTGATAACCGAGCTCAACATTTCATGGTATGTTTGTTCAACCATTTTATTTTGTAAGTTATTATGTTTACTGAATGAATATGATGATTACTTTTTTTATTTTCAGGAGATCTATAATAATTGGTTGAGGGAGAGATACAGGGATGATATTTTGACCCATCCGGAATTCGATCCGAATTTGTGAATGGAGATTGGATCGTTAGGTGGAACCGATAAAAATTTGGTTTACGGGCTCTCCAACACCACGGCAGACAACTTGCGGTCAACCCGTAGTGTTTCAACTATTGGGAGCTCCCAATCAATATCGAACTCCCAATCTAAGGAGTTCGTGGCCTTGCAGCAACACATGGCTCAACTCACCGACAAATACGACCACCTATCAGCGGAGTACGCACAACTCAAAGCGTCTCATGCACAACAAAGAGCGGAGTCTGAACAAATCAAAGCCTCTCAAGCACAACAAAAAGTAGAGTATGAATAACAAAAAGCGACTTATGAACAGCTTCGTGAAATGGTCATGAACATGGCAACACATAGTGGAACATGTGCGCCTAATTCTTTTTGGCCATATAACCACCAGCCTCCTCCTTCAGGATCTCCTTCTCCTCCAGCTCCACTTTTATATTAATTTGTAATAAACATTATTTACCTTTAAAACTTCATTTAATATTTTTTTTGAAACATATTCAGTTTGTGATGAATATTATTTAACTGATTTTTTTCATGTTTAATATAAATTTTATTTGCATAATTGGTGTTTATTACCATTAATTTATATAGTTTATATTATATATTCTAAATAATTTTTTTTAAAAAAATTTAGAAAAAACTATTACCAAGGGTTTTACCGACAGAATGAATTCGTCGGCATCTGACAGTAGCATTCACTGACACATTTACAGACGGATATATTCGGTCGGTATTTTAAACACTTACCGACAGTCTTACCGACAGACTTAATCCGTTGACATTTGACAGTAGCTGCCACACTTATCGACGAATTTACAGACGAATATATTCAGTTGGTATTTCATACACTCACCAATAGCTTTACCGACGGTAAGTAGCCGTTGGTAAATCACGATATCACCGATGGAATAAAAATCTGTCGGTATATTTCAAGCAGGAATCTTTTTTTTGGCGCGTAAATTTCGTCTGTAAAACCATCGACAAATGATTTTTTTGTTTTTCCGACCGATATAGTGACAGAATGGGGAATCATTGACGAAGGGAAAGCCGACGAACATAATCCGTCGGTGAAGACGTCGGTAAATAAATCATCGACAAACTTCTAATCACACACCGACGGAATATTTCCGTCTGTAAAACTATGAAATCTTGTTGTGAGTTTTCAAAAATTGTTTTCCTCAAAGCCATATAGAATCATTACTCCGACCGTCGAATCTTTACATTTTAAAAATCTCCTCCCAAGACCCTGGTTTTGATAATTTCTTTGATTTCCCTTGTTATTTTTAGATTTCCTACTTCTTTCATATTTTATTCTTTCCTTTGTAATTTCAAGTTTTGTTTTTATTTTCTAGTTAAGGTAGTGTTTATAGTCTATTTAAAGTTTTGATAAACCTTTTAAAAAAACAAATTTCAATATTATTATTTTAAAGATAATAAATCAACAAATTTAGAGTTCAAAGCAGCCTCTTTTTCACATAAAAAATTATGTGCTTTTTTTATTGTTTCTTTAGTTTCCGTCCGATAAAATAATTTACATAAAGTTTCTACATCAGGCACGCTAGATGTTGATGGTTATTATAAAGTCCAACTTTTGCTTTGTTGCTTGCTTATACCTGTTGTCTAAAAATATCCATTATGTAAGCTTTCCCCAATCAGTTTTCCATTTATTAGTCACGAGATGCATGCCGACGCGCTGCCGTGGGTTTATAAAATAAATTTATTTAATAGTGTTATAATTGTGAACCAGCGCTAGATATGTAATAGAAACTAAAGGTATGATGGAGCCAATATTTTATGACGGAAAAAAAAGTTGTGTTGGTGATCAAAACTTAGAGACTGAACAAAATGATTTGTAGCAATCCATAGTGTTTTGGGAGGAAAGATACAGTGCTTTCGCCATATGATTTAGCTTTTCTGTTAATAAAAAGAAAAAAAATTACAAAGCTAAATTCTCTACCAACTTAATATTAAAAAAAAACCAACAAAGATAATTTTGGAAGGAAAAAAACTCATGAGGAAAAACATTGTAGCAATTGACAATGTTTTGTGAGGAAAACTAGAGCGCTTTCCCCAATAAAATAAAATCAATTTAAAAACTATTTAGAGAAACATTGTAGCAATCCATAGTGTTTTGTGAGAAAAACTACATCGCTTTCCCCTTATGATTTACCTTTATTGTAATTATAATTCTTAACCAACCTAATATTAAAAAAAATGGACAAAGATAATTTCAGAAAAAATTAAAAAAATCATATGGGAAAACACTGCAATAATTCATAGTATTTTAAAGAAAAAAAATTATAAAACTAAATTCTTAATCAGCTCGATATTAAAAAAAATCAAATCGACAGAGACAATTTTAGGAAAAAAAATATTGAAAAAAAACACACAAAAAAGGGAAAAATCATGTTGGAAACACTGTAACAATTCATAGTGTTTTGTGATGAAAGCTACAGTGCTTCCCCACATGATTTAACCTTATTTGTAATGACTTGTAATTGTAATTTTCAACAATGTTTTGTAAGGAAAGCTACAGTGCTTTCCCCATATGATTAAGTTTTATTACAAAGTTAAATTCTAACCAACTCAATATTAAAAAAAAAAAATTGACGAAGATAATTTTGAAAAAAAAAATTACAAAAAAGAAAAAACAAAAGAAACTGGAAAAAAACCATGTGAGGAAAAACTGTATCAATCTATAGTGTTTTTTGAGCAAAAACTTGTATTTACTTGTAATTGCAATTCTTAACCAGCTTAATATTTAAAAAATAAAATTGACAAAGACAATTTTAGGAAAAAACATAACAAAACAGAAAAAAAACCATATGAGAAAAAACAGTGTAGCAACCCATAGTAATTTGTGAGGAAAGTTACAGTGATTTTCTCATATATTGTAACTGTAATTTTTAAACAGCTCAACATTAAAAAATAAAATAAAAAAGATAATTTCAAAGAAAATCATAAAAAAGCAAAAAAACCATGTGGAGAAACACTGTAGCAATCAATTTTTTTAAAAAAATTAAATGAAAAAAAAAAGGAAAATTCGAAAAAAAGTTAATTTTAGGAAAAAAAAAAGAGAGAGGGAAGCACTGTGGATTACTATTGTAACCCACGGTGATTTAGGTGTGGGAGAAACAATGATTTCTCCCATACTATTTAAATATTGTTAATTTGCTCTGGATATCTTAGTATGAAAATTTAAAGATCAATTGCCCGCTCAATCCATATCTAGTTTTAGTTTAAAGGATAATTAATTAGGGCATATATGTGCCAATCCTACCTAAGGAGAATCTTCTGTCCATAACTGCATGCATTATGTGTCCACAAATGGAAAACTTTAGTTTAAGAAAAGGATGTTTGGAAGTATAGTTATAGTTAATTTTTAAAGTTTTTTTTTTATTTAGAAATATATTAAAATAATATTTTTTATTTTTTAAAAAATTATTTTTAACATGAACATATCAAAATGATCTAAAAAACAAAAAAAATATTAATTTAAAATAAAAAATAAAAATTTTTAAAATTTTTTAAAAGCGATTTTGAAATATAAAAATAAATGAGGTATAAATATTATGTTCATTTCAATGAAAGTACATTAAATTAACCAATTTACATTAGGTTTTGCTACACATTAAGATGAGTAGTGCTGTAAATGCCCATACCTATAAATTTTATATATATATATATATATATATATATATATATATATATATATATATATATATATTAATGCTTGTTTATTTTTCTTTTTTATGTTTAGAGTGATGGTAATAAATGTAAAAATATTACTTTTCTCCTACCTGTTTTGTAAGAAATTAGAATCGTAAAATAACTATAAGAAAAAAATCCAATTCTCGTTTGGAAATTTTCAAGTAGACTTGGCATGTGTTGGCAAGAATCAATCAATCATACATTACTATTTTATTTATTTTGCTTATAGATTATAATAGAGAAATATACATGGACCAATTAACTATAAAGTATTGTTGAATTTTTGAAATATTTATTTAGAATTAGTTTTTTTTTAACAAAATATACATGGACCACTTGATGGTTAGAATAACAAGTGATCTATATATAAAATCTATAGCAATGATTCCAAAACTAATTTGAGGTAGAGGTTTGAGAATGTGTCAAAGAATCATATCAATTTAATAACTTAAATTTTTAGGTGAGGTCTCAAAATATGATTTATATTTTTCTCTAACACATCCCCTCAAACCTTTTAGGCTTGAAACTTGTACAGGCTCACACTATCTTATACTTAATTTTTATCAAATAAATAAGGATAGTGAGATTCAAACTCGTAACCGATTGGTCATCAGGGCTTTGATATCATGTCAATGAACTATTTCAATCCAATAGCTTCAATTCAACCTAAAAACTTAAACTGTTTGGTAAAGTCTTAAGATATAATTTATAATATTCTCTAACACACCTCTTTAAGTAAAAGCCTTTTGGACTTGAAATTTACATAAATCCACATTACCTTATACTTAATTTTTTATCAAATAAAAAAAAAATTATGAGAATCGAACTCGTGACCACTTGGTAATTAAGATTCTGATATCATACCCAAAAATTAATTTAACTAAAAAGTTAAGCTATTAAATAAAATTTTAAAATATAATTTATATTATTGTATATAGTATAACGTAAAAAAATTGCCTTTTCGTGAGCACCATGTCCAACGGTCCAAAAATCTAATCGCCTGTCCGTCCTTGTTCTTGCATGAAACATGGATTTATGCATTTATATAATTGGGTAGAGAGGGAAGAGAGCACTTACATCATGACGAGGGGCGGAGCTGGCAGTACTCGACAGGGGAGGTCAAAATTAATATAATAAGTTATATCATTAAAAAATTTATTTATTTAAAATAAAAAATATTATATATTTCATATTTAAATACTAAATAATAAAAATTTTAAAATGTTTAGCCCTGCTTGCCTCCCCTAGTTCCGTCCCCGATCATGACCACAAATAGCACCGCGATAGCTAAGGAGATGGTGAAGATCGAGGTACAAAATACTTACAGTCTTTTATCTTATATGTTATTATTAAACACAATTATATCCATTGAATCACAGGGCATTTACCATATTGGGGTCGGAGAGGGAGGGAAGAAATCCCAAGAAGATTTATTTTAAACATTAATGCTTGACTTGAAAATTCATTAAAAATCACGAAGTGGCTGAAGAAACCATAGAAGGTGAAAATTCTTGGATGTTTCATTTCTGACTTCGGAGGCACTGCCCTGGCTTTCGCTAGGAAGGTGCCAGGCTGCCAGTTGTCCAATGCGCGTTATATTCCACTTGCGCTATATATAAAATGGCATGGAAGTTAACCAGTTGCTGAACCATCCCTGGCTGGTTAAGAGCTAAAACTAGAAGGAATCAATCAGTATTAAATTATTGCTACTGGGATTCCCATGGCCTCATCCAGCATACAGAAAGCAACCTCATCTTCTTATTCTCCTCCCCAATGGATGTATGATGTCTTCCTTAGTTTTAGAGGCAAAGACACACGGAATAACTTTACTAGCCATCTAAATTCAAATTTGGTACAAAGAGGCATCGATGTATACATGGATGATAGGGAGCTGGAGAGAGGAAAGACCATCGAACCTGCTCTCTGGCAGGCCATCGAAGATTCAAGATTTTCAATCGTTGTGTTTTCAAGAGATTATGCTTCGTCACAATGGTGCTTAGAAGAGCTTGTCAAGATTGTTCAGTGCATGAAAGAGATGGGGCACACTGTTCTACCAGTTTTTTATGATGTGGATCCATCAGAGGTAGCCGATCAGAAAGGGAATTATAAGAAGGCTTTCATTGAGCATAAGGAAAAGCACTCGGGAAATCTGGACAAGGTAAAATGCTGGA
>Ga0325411_1009234_pt1 | contig 10568 bp, 5 predicted proteins | sample PopdelMetagenome_13_FD_206181 | JGI IMG/M metagenome (GOLD analysis project Ga0325411, IMG submission 206181) | Populus deltoides microbial communities from Bellville, Georgia, United States - Xylem-PdIQD-R4 | ecosystem: Host-associated > Plants > Phyllosphere > Stem > Wood/Secondary xylem...
AAGAAGAAGAAGAAGAATATTAAACCCCATTCAAACAGAGAGCCATTGGAAGTGAAAGAAAAAGAAAAAGGAGAGGAGGGGTTAAGATCATAGTTCACAAATGGAAGCCATTCTTCTTGAGTTCTTGTAGGCCAAACGAAAGGAAGGGGAGGAAAAACAATTCAAGTGATATCTGTATCTCTCTAATGGGACAAGGAGGAGGGAGGATCGTTGACATGAAAGTGAAAGTTATTAAAATGTTCATAAGATGAAAGACAGTAATGGTAGCAGTATCAATTACATGGTGTGGAGGGAAAGCAAATATTAAGAAACATTAGGGCCCATTTCTTTTTTCTTTCACCAGCAATATATGATGTTCTAGCATGTTGAAAAGAACCCCCACAAGACCAGAAACTTGCTTTATAGTACACCTCCTCTAGCCCCTCCTGCCCACGAGATTATTTGGTTCAATGGTCCCATGCTATTCTTTTCATCACTGTGCTTACAATGTGTTGCCTGTGAAACAATAATTGCACTCCCTTCCCTCTCTACTCATCTTCAGAGAAAACTCAGAAATCATTTCTTGGCTTTTTAAAGTGAAATTTCTTGGTATCATCCACAACTTGCACAAGATGAAAGTTGGTCCATGTATACTGAACATTTTTGGAGGCCAAATGATGCTAATATTTCATGCTTTGATGAGATAAATGGCAAAAAATATCCAGTAAATTCAAATGCAATCAGTTCAAAAATATAATATATAGGCACATGAATCAAAGCCACCCTTGATTCTTTCCCTTTGTTTTTCTTTACTGTTAAACTTAACTTTACCCCGCAAAAAATCACCTTGCGATTGTCTTAGATTCACTTGAACACAGGCATACAGACATGTATATATATTATAATAATAGTCACATGAATCCAAACTATCCTTCCATATAATATTAGTCTAGGCAGGCATCAAGCATTCCTGTGAATCCTATCAGAGCAATATCAAACCTTCCAAGTGTTCAGATATACAGGGCTCAAATTTCACACTGTGGCACCACCAACTCATAAACATATATATTGCAGAACTAGTTTGATTTTTGGGGTGGATAAAAACCCTAGCTAGCTAGACTGCAATGGTCCAGTTAGTTTTTGGTCCCCTACACACTTAAATTCACAGATTCAACAGTGACACTACATGTAGGAAGAAGTAACAGCTACTAATCATCACAAAATGATGGCTATTTTGTCATACTTGTTGTAAGGACCTAGTTGTCATCTTTTCTAAGCCCAAAAACTCCGAAACTTATCACAAGAATTCTAGATATATGAATGCTAGGCTCCAAGAAGAAACTTCAACTGTTTTTTTCCCATTATAAATTCAATTCAATATTCGATCAACTTAGCGAACAATAGATACAGATCATTTGTTTGGTCACACTCATCACGTCTTGCTAATTGATGAGTCTTATTCGATCCATTTGCCTGCAGGATTTTAGTGGTAACAATAATGGGAACACACACACACACAAACATATATATATATAAGCATGGTGGTGTTTTGAAAGGAAATATAAAAAAGGGCAACTGCTGTTACATTTTCTATGTGCACCTCGGAAAGATGAACACTACAATTTTGCATACTCTCTAAGAATAAACAGTGCCGAAAACGCAGAATTAGCTAGCATACTTAAGTTTAGTATTAACCTAATCACCTCATTAAGAGTGGAATAGTTCGCAATCAAGAACCATTTACAGCAAGTATAAGTGTGCATGTGAAGTTTTTTTTCTTTTGTTTTTCTGGCAGGCATTCTGCGGAAAGCCTGCATTGTCTTACCCTCTCTAGGAACACATTTTGAAACCCTATGCTCAACTAGAGCATCCACATTTCCATTGAGAACAAAAGCTCATGCTTTGGTCCCCCCACCTCAATTATTCAAAAAGAACAAAACCGGGAAACTACATCAAGGGAACAAATGGTTGCTTTCCTAATCAAAGCCTACATCGTATGGTTGGTTTTACTGAGAGGTACTGTTTATGAAATTGTTTGCAAATTATGAAAGGATTTCGAATGACAGAGAATGAACCTTGTATGATAAGAAAGGCGCTTAATCAATATAAAAGCAAATATTAGATGATTCTTTGGTTTTTGTACAAACAAAAATCAAGGATATATGTAATGAAAATCTACTCAGCAAATATTTCGGTTACTGATTTTAACTTGATGTTCTGGAACCTTTCTCAATCTACTAGAAACATTTGGATGGATCTCACAGTGAAGTATAAGATGGAAAGTTGAAACACAATGACAGAGATCCACAACATAAGCAGACTTGCAAGATACAAGAACTTTGATTGTAGAATAGTTTCTGCATTTGCAACATATAATGGGTAAAAATGAGCATAGGAGGCAAGTCAAAAGTTGCATTTATATAGACTTCATCACAGCTTCGTGCTAAGTGCTAACCCTTCTCCTATCTTTATGCTGTGGCTTTGGAACATTAATTTTCAAGATACCGACTCTGCTCCCGTAATCTGCAAAGAGATGATAAAGATTTTTATAATATATATGAAGATTTGACACGGAAGGTACATTTGGCAAAGAATACCAAGTATGCAAGTATCTAGCGTCCTTGATCCTGCTCTGAGAAAATGTGCCATTTCAAGTTCAAATTCTGAGCCTTGCATTACATCACCATCTAAAACCTCTTCTTGTTCCAAGAACATATGCGACCTTGGGCATTATATTTCGATTGATTTGTCCTGTAAGAAGCAGAACAAGCAGTGTTTTTTCCTAACACCAATCCCAGATAGAATTTCTCTATTCTGTCAGTCTGTTACAGCTAAATCACAGCAGGGTGAAAATTCATCTCCTAGCTTTGTCTAGGATGGCAACACATTCTTGACTTGCCTGACATTTTCATACATATTTGATTTCGGAATTAATTTTCATAGGGCTTGGGAAACACATTCTTGACTGACTAGAGAAAGAAATCATATAAAATTTACTTGGGAAACACAGTGCAATGTCAATGCCATTATGTCAACCCCAGAACTAAATCCCTCAGGAATACAAGTGTTATGACATGGACTAGTTACTTGAATAGTTTAGGATACAGAGCTAAAGGATATTGTCAAGTCATGTCCAACCTTTGCATAAACTGCACACAACATAAATTCTAAGCTGCAATGGCGGCAGGTAGAACTGGAGAAACCAATCTTTCCTACCATTAAGTGCAACTTATATTCTGTGAAACAAAGAAAATACAATAGGAAGGCACTAGTTCTCCACAGCTAACATGATACACGGATCACAGGAAAAGGGAACTAAGGCGTGATGAAGAGTGACAGGTTACAATGATTAATGGTGAAATAGCTTAACCGGATAGGAATTGATCCTTTCAATGCGAGCGACAGTAATAATGGAAGATCAGCACAATCAGGTGAACATCTCTGGAGAGCATTCAGAAAGGGGGCGAGGGGAACTAGCACACTATCAGTAAGAAACTGGACAGTTGCTTACCCATAGGGTTCTGAATGGGAGGGAAAATCAGTAGTTTAAGGAAATCAACTAGTTGAAACCAGCATGTATATCTAATCTAAACAATGACGAAAAATTCACATTTATTTGAACCAAGTAACAATTTACTCGACAAAATAATTAAAAACTCAACTGTTTAAATATAATAAAACTTTATGACCTCTATTGTAACATAATTGAGCAGTTAAACAATAATCATAAACAATAAAAGAAGATTAGCGCTTCCAACTTCTAAGCAGACTCATCTTCATAGCAAGTCTAACACTAGATAACCGATGACAGAAAGAAAGCAGTAACACTTGAGAAACATGAACAGCACAACGGGCACCAGTATAAAACTTGAAGGATGAGGTACAAGCGAGTAGGTGATAGTTTGATTTCAAAACAAAAGCACTCCATAGCATATATTATATCATGTTTACTTTTCAACGTGATATTTTATATCATTATTAATAATTCATTTGTCAAAAATACTGCTATATAATCTAGGCCATTAAATGAAGAGAATAAGAAAAAGAAAGCAGCGGAGCTTGCAGTTATCAGACAATAAGAAAATCCTGTTGCAGATAATTTCTTGATAACTCTTAAGAAATCAACAATATTTGTATGCCTGGATGAGAAGTGTCAGATTCAAAATAAAAACAGAATGTACTGGGTTAAACTAAAACATTAATCGTCACCACAAAAGCAAGACATAATTAAGCCAGCAGGTAGTAGACTTCATATCAAATCTAAAATTGATGTTCACACTTCCTAGCTCTTGTCAACTACTGCCTAGAAATGGGCATTTATTGTATCTCAAGACAAATTCATCCTCAAATCAGTGTCCTACACATAAGTTAGAGGAAACAGCCAACGATTTAGTTTGGATGGTTCACTCTCAATAATAATAAAAAAAAAAAACCTTGTTTTACTTAGTCCAGTACCTGTATTTATCTTTTACGCAAGCAAGAGAGAGCAAATTCTAGGGACAGCAGCCTAAGGAATGCTGAGACTGTCTAACTGATTTGCACGAAGCCAGCTCTAATTGGGTACAAAATCCATAATAGGAAAGAATTACACAATAATTAGACTACTATTAATAGGATTAACTTGTTGGAAGAATCCAACTGCAATGATAAATAAGACTCCAGTCCAAATGGGAAAGAAACACACATAATTAGCTAGAAATTATGAAAAACTTCTTAAGAAACATAGACTGAAATTAGTAATAATCTCATTTTAATAATTTGGCCCACAAACTGGGTGTAAGGAGTAAAGACAACGGCACAAAGTAGCATGTGCTCAGTGTTGTTAAGGTTACTGATAGTGATATTTGGATGGAGGATACTACTAATGCTATAGTTAGTCAGTATTGGATGATTCTGTTTTTGATATTCATGATTAAACGTCACTACATATTTTCCCAAAGAAAAATAAAAATTAAAGACAACAAATAGAGAGAAAGAAAGAGGGAGAGTAGAATAAAAAATTGTCTGTTTTTCCTTTCTTATGGGATCAAGAGAGAAACACATTAAAAACATAGCTTTAAGGTTCCAATGCACAGATTCCAAATACTGTTTACTGTAACTACTACTGGTTTCTTATATTTCCATTTTATTAAATTAAACAGGTTTAATGTGTCATACACTCATATAGGCACAAGTATAGTCTCTATATAACACCATGTCAAATACAATACACAAAGCCCAGGTCATGCCATCCAACTTGGTACAGTCAAAGAGGGCCAAATAACAATGAAATGTTAACTTCAAATGTCTTTTACCCAAATGTAAAAGAAGAAATTCCAGTCTGCTGCTGCTTCAAAATAGGTCAGACAGGAGAGATAGAATTCACCACCCTTTCTTCCAACCACCAAGATAGAAGGCTGGAAATGTCAGAGGGCCACTTATAATATTAGGTTTCAAGACAACTAGTCAGGTTTCCTATTAACGGGACAACTATTTACCTCATTAAAAAGAAAATACTCTTCTTACAATGTCTGGGACAAATCAATTTGACTCCCAAAGGATGCTCTATCAAGAAATACATTTCATAGTTAATACCAAACCTCGACTATATTGGATATTAACTCAACCTCATAATTATCAATAAATTTGTAGGAGAACTACAATATATTTAAAGGTTTAGGCAACAAAGAGCATTAATCAAACACAGAGTCTAGAAACAAAATTATTTCAAGATGATAAAATACTTGCTTAGCATACCACAAGACAGACAGGATGACAAAAAAAAAAAAACATTAGGTCATTGAGAAAAGATAAAGGAAGCTTTGTTTTGGGGGTAAATCTTACAATTTGACAGCATCAAGGCAGACAGCAAAGTTATTTAACAAAGTTCAAGAAAACTAAAAATAGATGCCATAACACCAGATGCATAACAGGAATGAACTAAACAAATTTACTTCTTTCAGTAGCACAACTAACAATTGCACAGCAGTTCAAGCGCAAGAAAAATGTAAAAACCCAACTACTTGACCATAACTTCAGAAGTTCAAATGCAAAGTGCGACTCATGCTATAAGCAAGCATGAAACAAAACAGCAGGATAAGAAGAAGCAAGAAATACTTAAGAAACATGAATCACTAAATCTTATTTTCCACTAGACAAAATTAATCATACACTGAAAGGAAACAGTTTCAAGCAGTATAGAAAGCGTTCGTACCAAAATTTGTGAAACAATGACATTCTGCATTGACATCACAGAATACTCTACGTCATATACTCCAACAAAAGCCTACACAGATACATCTGTAGCAGTAGTATCGTTACTAAACTTCTTGGAACAGAAGAGATTCAAAACATCAGCACGGTTCCGAATGTAAATTGGGCATTTAGACAAGAAATCTTGTGCTTCGCCATGCCTTTTGGCCTTGAAAAAGGCTTTAAACATACGAAGAGCAACAGATATAGATGGAAACTTCTTAGTGGTCATAGCATTCATAAAAGCAATGGCATCATCACCTGTTCCAGACTTTGATACGAACTCAAAAAATGGATCTATAAAGGGTGGAATGCCATGGCTTTGCATCAAACCCAACAGGTTTAAGGCATCCTTAAAGGCACCCTGAACCAGTAATTTACTTATCAATACTTTGTATGTAGTCTGCCAAGGGCATAAATGATTTTGACAGACATAATCACGCAAAAGATTGCATGCATCCATCGCTCTGTTCTTGCGGCAATATGCATTTACCAACAACTCAATGGCATAACCAGCACCAGAAACTCCCTTTTTCTCAACCATTATTTTGAAACAATCAGATGCTTTTTCAAGATCCCCAGATACACAATGCCCTTCAATTAAAGATGCCCAAGCCTTGTAACTCAAATCTCTACCAGATGATTCCATATGATTCACAAATTCATTTGCTTCATCATTCTTACCAGCACTAGTAAGCCCAAATGCAATCTTTCTCTGCAAATTACCACTAGCTACAAAGCCAGCTACCTTCATTTCTCTTAAAACCTTATTGCACTCACCAAATTTACCAACATTAGTTAGAGCTTTAAGAACAGCATCAAGCATAGCATCTGTCAAAACATTCCCATGGCCAGTATAGATTTCCACAACTCTTGAAAACAAACCCATATTCAACTGTTTACCAACTACTATTTTCCTCAACAAATAGGTGCAACATTTAGCTGAAGGCTTATTTGCACCAGTCATTGCAAACTCGTATAAGTCTATGGCTTCCTTAATCATTTTCCTACTCATAAACCGTGCTAAAACAGTATCAAAAGTCCCCGTCTCCATTTCAAACCCATTACTCCTCATTTCATCAATTACCTTCCAAAACCTGTCAATGCAATCCTCCCTCCCCAAAACCCTAGCCATTGCATTATAACTCCTTCCATCATGCTTACACAACTCACTGTCCTCAACCCACCTAAAAAATATCAATGCTTTCACTGGCTCCATCACTAAATTCTCCAACACAATCTTCACTACGTCACTCGAAAACTCTACACACAAATGTTTAATTTCCCCTTCAACATCCTCTCCCCAAACCTTATTCCTAACAATCCTACTCACTCTCAAACCAATCTTTTCCACCGAGTTATCCACTGATCCCCTTGCAAAAACCCCTTTTAACTTCTCTAAATCATCATTTAACCCTTCTTTCTCAAACTTCTCCTGCACTCTATCGCGCGTGAACCCTGACACGCCATGACCCTTTATCTTCATTTTGTCAACTAAATCCCAAAATTCCACAACCAAACCATTAACCCCCAAAATCCCTAACATCCAATTATAACTTTTAGAGCTCAATCTCCCACTATCCTTCTCCAAAACCCAATCAAAAAACCTCTTGGCCACTTCCGGTTTTGATTCCAATGACTTCAAAACTTTCAAAACCAAGTCATGACTAATAACAACACTATTCAATTCCAATTCTTTACTAATATCATCAAATTCATCAAACTTGGTAAAAGCGTCACAAACAAGCAAAACATGATCCGGGTCTTTTGTGGGCTCTACTAATGATGCTTCAGATGAGAAATTACGAGCAAATAATGGGGTTTTGTTATAAATATTGGGTTTTTGTAGGGTTTCAGAGAAATGAGAGTTTTGTAGTACAAGTGTGTGAAGTGAAGGAGACAGAGAGCGAAGTAGAGAAGGAGAGTGTTGCTGTAGTACCTGGAAATGATTGGAAATTTTGAGAGATGATAGCGGATACTTTCGGTAGAGAAGACCTCTCCACGAGTGTCTCATTGCTACAGTGTAAAGTTAGGGTTTTCGAGGAGCTTGAGAATCGGAGATTTAGGAATGGTGTGTGCTAAGAAGTGAGCGAGCCAGAGGTGTGTTTCCGCTTTTAGGGTTTTAATTTAGTTGTAGTTTTTTTTTTTAAAAAAAATTGTATTTACTCTTCATCTCTGGAAATATTTCCTTATACTTTCTTTATTATCTTTTTTCAAGTTAAAAAATTTGGTTATGTTAGAAGTAATGTCTATGTTTAACTTATATTACTTAATAAAAATATTTATTAGATTTTTTTATTACCGGATCTTTATATTACCTAACCTTATGTACAAACTTAATGTTATCACATTCAAACTATCTTAAAAAAAAAAATAATAGTTTCTCATCGTATGCTATTTCTATCATTTTATTGCGATAGGACTTAATATGAGTCATTAGGCATTAAGTTTCAATGTATTTAATAAACTTCGAAACACAAAATTTCTTCAGTACAACCACATTTCAGACCATATATATTTTTACAGTATATATGGGTCATACAAGTCTATCCCTTTGAATAGCCCTACTTCTAGATTCAAGTGTTGTCATCTCATCTTCATTGATGTCATCAAATGACTTTATCTTGTGGGCCTCATTTGTGAATGTATCTGAGACCGCGGGTGTCAATGTTAGTGTCATTGATTCCACAAATGCTAGATTATGTTGGGATCTTGAGCTCGTTCTCCTGTTATTTCTATGGGTTGAGTTGCCACTTGATTTTGAACAAAAGTGGTAAGTCTATTGGAAGGACCTTAACCAGAGACATTTCTTGGTTTTTGCTCGAGTAAGCTGATGAGGCGAACCACATTAGCTTTTAGAGACTCCAACTCTTCTTGGAAATGAGCATCACGGTGAACGCTTTCTTTATTTTCCATGTTTCTCACTCAAAGTTGAATGTTATAGACTTTATGAATTGGAGTTTTCTAGGGACCTATAGTTTAACCTGGTGCATGTATGTTATTTACGATGAATGGATGTATGCATATGGATGCACATCAGGTATGGATGGTAAAAACCTATAGTTTGATTATCTTAGACTTTTTTTTAGGAAAACCATGATTTTAGCTCAGAAAATTCTATAGAGTTTAAGATAATTGATAAGGTTTGTCTTGATATAAAAATGAATTATTAGGAAGTTTGCACCTTACAGGTGAGTTTTAAGCCATTACATAAAAGGGTAGGCTCATTACCTGGTTTCAAAAGGGTTTATGAGCTCCTAGTGACTACCTTTTGTAAAGACAGTATAAGGGTTTATGAGGAATGGTTGGGGCACAGTGTGATCGCCATTACTGAGTAAAAACTCAGCTCATAGTTGAATGTTTTACGAATATGAATCCCGATTGAAAGTTAGAGACAGACCGTCACTACCCACTTAACCTAAAAATAGATTTATTTGGAATAATTAAAATGTATGAAGGCATTAATACATACCCGATGTACCTATGGATAAACAAAAAGTAAAAATGCATGCTAAAGCAATAAAAATATGAGGTAAATTAAATTAAACAAACCAAAACAAATAGGAAAATAATCAAACAAAGTTGCATTGACCAAGAATAAGAACTGGAGGAAGCACGCCAACGAAACAAGGTGTTCCCCAGTAAAGTTGTCATCCTGTCGCAGGGTAACGTTGAGTGGCGTCATTTCACCTCTTGCGATGGTGTTAGGATGGGAAAATATTTTAGGTGTAATCATAAAGTTCAGTAGTCACCATCTAATATTAAGGTTACTAGGAAATCTATAGTCTACGAGAGTCTTGATAAAGAATTAGTTGTGTAAGGAAAAGACACATCACCCCTGTTGCACCAAACCTGAGGTAAGTTGCATTGTTGTTCGATTGTTTATTTAGGTCAAGATTATATTTGCTGGTCTTTTTCTAAAGTATAAGATAGATCTTCCTACGTGAGAAAGTTTTTACCATATTAGGTTAAATTCTAACCGCTCTAAAATCTAAATTTTAGCATCGTATTTATTTATTTATATTTTTTTGTTTTTATATTTTTAATGTATGAGGGCATACTTTATTGTGTAATTTTACATCATTGAGCATTAAAGTTTATAACTAAACCCCAACATTTTAAATATAAAATAAATAAAATGATTGATAAATTATTTTTACTATATAGAAGAACGTTTTGTTCCCTACCTTGAGCTTTGTTGATGTATAGGAAAATGTACTGAGTTAAATAGCCATGTCAAAATGATATAAAATAAATTAACATGGTCACTTGTCACCACTTAATCTTAAGCATCATTGAAATGGAACTAGATGATAGACTTTATGGTGATATATATATATATATATATATATATATAT
>Ga0325411_1009236_pt1 | contig 10568 bp, 5 predicted proteins | sample PopdelMetagenome_13_FD_206181 | JGI IMG/M metagenome (GOLD analysis project Ga0325411, IMG submission 206181) | Populus deltoides microbial communities from Bellville, Georgia, United States - Xylem-PdIQD-R4 | ecosystem: Host-associated > Plants > Phyllosphere > Stem > Wood/Secondary xylem...
GTCGCTGAGAAATCAGAGGTAGCAGAAGCAGAAGCACAAGCAAAGACAGCTTTTTTATTTATGTCAACAAGCCGACATATAATAGACTCAGGCTGACAATCAATCAGACCTCTATGTTTTTTTTTTCTTCTTCTTTCTTTTTTTTTTTAGTAAAATAAACATAACAAAAGAAAAGGTAAGAGGCATGATTATTAATTATTACCACATGGTTATAAGTCAATTTAGACTGTATTATGTTCATAGTAATTTAAGTTTCAGACCAGATATAGTAGTTCAGGAGGTTTTTTCATATATTTTAGATTTAAGTATTGGAGTCATTATTAAAGGAATTTATTAGAACTCATTTAAGCATTAAAAAATTAATCTCCATTGAATTCGAAAATATATTTACTGTAAAACAAAACAAAATAAAATAAAATAAAATAAAAGACCATGAGTTCACCTCAATTTTCCAGCTAAAATCACTTTTTAGGAAATTATGTTAGTGTATACTTTTTATTAAAAAAATAAAGGTCAAGTTAAATTTAGTCTCCATTCATTGCATAGTTTTTTCTTTGCATTTGATTGAGTGGGAGTATCTCTACAATGATTGGTGTTGTGATATTATCCTTCTTTTCTTTAATTTTCAGTATGTGTGAGTTCCGTGTGAATTCTACAACAGGAAATATTGAATATTTATTTTTAATAATAGTTTAACTGTTTGACCTTAGAATTTAATTTTCTATTCTCTTTAGTGCTACGTTGTCGTCCTGCCATTCAGCCTTTCTCCCTTGGAAAAGGGACCAACCAAAACATCAATTAACGAATTTCTTTCTCTAGTTATCGACTTTCTCTAGTTTTCCAATGCTTTTCGGGAGCTGTAGTTAATGGTGTTTTTAAAAATATTTTTTATTTTAAAAAAATTATTTTAAATATCATTATATTAAAATAATTTAAAAATATTAAAAATATATTAATTTTAAAAAAAATAAATTTTAAAATTTTTTGAAAACACTTTCTAACAGCAATGTTAAACCCTTCCAATTCATCTACTTAAAAATTTATTTAGAAAAGAATTACCATGTGTTTTTGCTTGTAAGGATTATTTTTTAAAATATTTTTATTTAAAAAAATATTTTTTAAAAATATTTTTAACATCAGCTCATTAAACACAAGCTAAAAATATATAAAAAATAATAATAGTAATTTTATAAAGTGGTTTTAATTAAAAAAATTATTAAAAAATTATTTTTAAAAAAATTATTTTTAATATCACTAAATTAAAATAAATTTAAAATATAAAAAAAATTAATTTTAAACCAAAAATAAAATAAAAATTTATAGAAACACAATTCCAGCTGCCGACACCCAAAAGCTAAATATGTATAGCATACTTGTTGGACGTAAACATGAGTGATAAATTCTCTATCAGTTTGGAGTAGTAAAGGAGAGATAGATTTATACTTTAGTGTTTGGCATTGTGATTGCGAGTGCTTTTCAAATAATTTTTCGTGTCAAAATACATACCAATAATATTTTTTTATTTTTTAAAAATTATTTTTAACATCAGCATCAAAACGATCCAAAACATACAAATCATATTAAATTTTAATAAAAAAAATATTCAAAATTTTTGAAAACACAACCGCAGCCGCGTTACCAAATAAGTCCTAAAGCTTCTAGATTTTGTGTGTGAATCTATATACGGAAGGCTCCATATGAATTTTTTCTCTTTCTAGTCATAATAAATAATGAAAAATTCTTCCATGTAAGAACACTTTTATACAACTAACTTTTAAAGTAATTGAAGCTGAAAAGCTATTCCTTTATGAAGAAAAGTCAGATGATATATTTTGAAAACACTTTATTTCTTAATTGTGCAAGCATTTAACTCCAAATAATTGATAAATATTTGTTTCCACGAGAGTAAATAACTTGGTGGGTCATAGATTTTCTTTTTTAAAAGAATTATAGTAATAACATCACTAATTTTACATCCTGTGCGATGCTACAATGATGTCAAGTGAAATGAAGTTCATGACGCCATGTCGTCAATGGTTTGTTTTAGCTATAGCTTTCAAAAGTTCAAATTTAAATTCATCAAGTTTTTTTATTATTATTGATATGGGTGTTCAGATCAGCTTGCGTGTATCTCGATTAATCTCACAGTCCCTGAAGTTAACGACTATGTAAACCTCCAGCAGCTATCATATTAATAACCACAGGACTTGAATTTGAAACAATAGAAAAAACAAACTCTTTAATCTCAAATTTTTACTATTGAATCACCTATTGGATGGTTCTAAAATTCATTAATTTACACTAAAAACTAAAAGGGTTCATAAGAATTCATTTATTTTTCAAACCTTAACCTAAAGTCTTAACTCTGAATTAAAAAATTATTTATAATCTTTATGTAATCATACATGGAAAAAAATAATAAAATGATGATCTTGTATTATTTTAAATTATCAAAACACAACTAAAAAAACAAAATCTTGATGGTCTTGGTTTTTTATGTTTGGACTCGCTTGGCTCTCTTAATATGTTCTTAATTTATCCATGATTAATTTTCTATATACTGGAAAAAAAACAATTAGTTTTTGAGTAGAGATTAAATAGATCGCACATTTTTTTAATATTTATTTCCTAATTTAATTCAAACACTAGGATTAACAACTCAAATTTAAGATTATGGTGATCTACTAAAAATTTGTGATGTGATAGAGATCGATAAATAGCGTGAAATGATCTTCGAGGGAGGAATTTATTTTCACATTAAAAGAACAGCCCACTAGCCGTAAAAGCAGGAGATGTTCACATGTCACGAGGTGTGGCGGTCCAACTTAGGACATCATTCTACATTAATTAAAGTTAAGCATATGGGCAATTAATTATTTTGGCAAAGTTTTTTAATAGTCGAAGGGGAAGCTTCTCTATTGCTATATTATATCGAGCAGCTGGGATGCTTGGGAGATCCTGATTTCAAGAGTGTCCATATTCTCCATAATGCTGTAGGACCTGCCCACCTTTACCTTATATTCCTCTCTTTCGAATCAAATAAGCCATTCTCTTCCATCCCCTTCAAAATTCAAAGAAATTATATATATATATATATATATATTAAAGAAGAGGCAACGACTCGAGCGTGCTAAACCAGAGGAATAATTGAACAAGGAAATTATATAAAAGAGCAAGGAAAGTTACTCTACTCCTAGACCCAAAATACTATTTATTAGAATAGTATTACGATGAATTTGCATTCGTGGGGCATAAAACAATTGAACTAGGAGTTGGGGACAAGGTGATCTTATTAGAATGATACGATGTTATTTTTAAATTGAATTTTTGTTTTCTATTTTTTAACATTTAAATTACTTAAATGTCCTGGGAAAAAAAAAATTGCCTGACATAAAGGGGCTTTTATGTTTTTTTTTAATTTTTTCTATTAAAGTTACATTACTTTTATTGCCCTCGATGCAAAATTAACAAAACTATTATCTGGGGTTTTTTGTTTTTTAATCATGATTTTTTTTTATTTCAACTTAGCTTAGAAGAATTTTTGTATTTTAATTATTTTTAAATATTAAAAAACCTTGTTGGTGTGCTCTATGCAAGCATCAGTAGGTGGGCGGCTCTCACACCTTTTGAGCATCACGTGAGAGATCATCATTTGGTCATCAAATGTCGCCTTCCGCAGCAGCTTGTAAAAGGCCTCAACGCCACCTATGTGATAGAGCAGCGTTGGCTGACATTTCTTTTCTTCGTCTCTTCTTCTTAAATTCTATGTCAACCTCTTCAAAACCTGAGACCAACCCCTTTCATTTTTTTTTCTTGACATTTGGTTTCTGTTCTTTTGATCACTATTTTGTTATTTTAAATAATCTATAAAATAATATTATTTTTTCAATTTCACCCTCTTCATGTTCTAATCTTTCAAATTTGGTTTCCGTTCTTTTATTACTATTTATTTTGTTTGAGATTATTTTTTAAATTGGATTTTAAAAAATAAAACTCCATTCTTCTTTGGTTTTTTTTTCCTATCAAGTTTGATTCATATTATTTTTATTGCTATTTTTTTTTTTTTGCTTTGGTAAATTTTTTATATTCGTTGGAAATAAAATTTCTTGATTGAACCCGAGTCCAGGATTTCACGGGTTGCGAGTTTTAAAGATTCAACTAGATTTAGAAGGTTCACTCAAGTATGCTTGTTTTTTTATTATCCTATGTATAAGCAAATTCTTTTTCATTTTTATCTTTTAGCATTTATTCAATTGGAGACTGAGTTCCGTTCTTTTTACTTGCTTTTTTGTTGAATTTTTCGTTGGTCTTGAAAATGATCCTGGTTATCTTTAGTCTTTTTTTATATAGTTTTTTGTTAGGTGTTTTTTTGGCTAATTCTTTAAATTGATATTTTTTTCTCATTTCATCCTTCAATATTTTAAATGATTTTTAAAACAACTTATAAGATTATAATTATTTTTTCTATTTCATCCCCCTTTAGTTTTTTAATCTTTCAAATTTAGTCCTCATTCTTTTGATTTCTACTTGTTTTATTTGAGTGAAATTTTTAATTTTTTTTATACAGTTTCATCCTCCTTAAGCTTTTTTTTTCCTATCAAATTTGATCCTCGTTCTTTTTATTACTATTTTTTTATTTTGAAAAAATTTTTAAATTATTTTTTTCAATTATATCATTCGAAATTAGATTGGTTGGGAATTGAGCTTATTAACTGAGCCCATGTTTAGGGTTTCACGGGCTGCGAGTTTTGGAGATTAGCCCAGGTTTGGGAGGTTCATCCGGGTTTGTTTGGTTTTTTCTCCCTTCATTAAACTCATATTTTTTAGGTTTCACACTTTAACATTTATTCAATTGGAGACTAGACTTTGTTATTTTTTTTACTTGCTTTTTGAAGGATTTTCATTGATTTTGAAAATGACCCAGGTTTTCTTTTATTTTCTTTGGATTTACTTGGGCTAAACAAAATTAAACTGGTTAAAAATCAAGCCTTTTGATTCAACGAGGTCTATAATTTAATAAGTTGTAAGTTTGGGACATTTGCCCAAGTTTAGAAGGTTCATCTGAGTTTGCTTGATTTTTTTTATATATTTTTAAGTTGATGTTTTTTAATTTATATCTCTAGCGATAAGACTTTATTTTTTTCTGTATTTGCCTTCTATATGATGTTTTTGTGAATTTTCAAAATGACTCGGGTTATTTTGAGTATTCTTATTTGTTGTTTTTTTTGTTGGGTTTGCTTTGGAAAATTTTATAAGTTGATTTTTTCCTAATTTTATCCTCCAACACTATATCGGTAGGCAATTAGTTTTCTTGTTTTGTTCTAGCCTTCAAGTCTGAGATTTTTTGATAATAAGATTAATGATTTTCTCTGATTTCCTTTCAATTCATCTTAATCTTGTAGGTAGAGAATCTATACCTTTTCAGCCATTCTATAGAGATAATCCTATAAAGACAAAGGAAATTCAAAGGTGAGTGGAAGAATTGATGACAAAAAGGTACATAAGAGAAAGCATGAGTCCATATGCAGTTCTAGTGTTATTAATACAAAAAAAAAAGGATGAGATTTTGAGGATGTATGTTGATTATCGTACTAGCAACAATATTATGGTAAAATATAGATACTTAATTTCTAGACTTGATACTATTTTAAATGGATTTCATAGGTCTTATATGTTTTCTAAAATTGATTTGAAAAGTGGATATCATCAAATAAGAATGAAAGATGAAGATTAATGAGAAACTGACTTTAAAACTAAGTATGATTTGTATAAGTGGTTAATGATGCCCTTTAAACTTACTAATGCTTAGTATTTTCATGGGATTAATTAACCATATTTTGTGTAATTTTATAGGTAAGTTTTTTATTGTTTATTTTGATGATATTTTGATTTATAAGAAAAACTTATAGGAGCATGTTGAACATTTAAGGAATGTATTGGTTGTTTTATGAAAAGAATGCTTCTATATTCTAATATGAAAAAAGTGACTTTTGCATGAAAAGATTATATTTCTTGGATATGTTGTTAGTCTAAAAGGTATTGAGATGGATGATGAAAAGTTTATGGCTATCCAAGAATGGCTTACACCTAAGTCAACCATAGAGGTAAGAAGTTTTCATGGTTTGACTAGTTTTATTGTAGATTTGTTAATGATTTCAGTACTCTATTGAAACCTTTAACTGAAATAGTTAAAAAATTTATAGGTTTTAAATAGGATAAAAAACAAGATCATGATTTTAATTTATAAAAGAAAAAAATTAATTTTGGCTCCATTATTATCACTACCTAATTTTATAAAAAACTTTTAAGATTGAATATGATGTCTCAATGATAGATATTAGAGTTATTTTAATGTAAGAAAAAAGATACATAACTTATTTTAGAAAAAAGTTCAATGTGCAACATTTAATTATCATACTTACAATAAGGATCTTTACCTTATGGTAAAAACTTTAAAAACTTGGCAATATTACTTATGCTTATACAGTTCATGATCCAAACCGATTATAAGTCATTTAAATATCATAAGGGCTAAAAAAAGTTGAATAGTCAGCATGTTAAATAGGTAGAGTTCATTGAAATGTTTCTATACATGATTGAGTACAAGCAAGATAAGGAAAATATAATGGCTAATGTATTATCGTTAAGATATGTACTTCTTTCAACTTCAAGCACCAAATTATTAGGATTTGAGTATGTGAAAGATTTATATATTAAGGATATTGATTTTGGCCAAGTATATGTTACATGTGAACATTCGGCCTTTGATTAGTTTTATAGGGTTGATGGATATTTATTTAAAGAAAAGAGATTGTGTGTGTCTAATTATTCTATATGTGAATTACTAGTTCATGAAGCTTACAGGGACATATTAATGGGACACTTTAGGGTTGCTAAGACTTTTTGCATGAGCACTTTTATTGGAAAGATGAAAAAAGATATATACAGAATTTATAATAGATGCATAGCATGTTAACAAGCTAAGTCTAAAGTTTTACCTCATGGTTTATTTACTTATTTTCTAATGCCTAAGGAACCTTGGATTAATATATTTATAGATTTTATGCTAGGTTTGTCTAGGTAAAAAAAGGGTAGGGACTCTATTTTTATAGTCGTGAATATGTTTTTTAAGATGACATATTTTATACCTTGTTATAAAACCGATGATGCAACCAACATCGTGAATTTATTCTTTAGGGAGATAGTTTAGCTTCATAGGATACCTAGGAGCATTCTATCAGACCATGATATTAAAATTTTTAGCTACTTTTGAAAGGTTTTATGGGGGAAATTAGGGATAAAATTATTATTTTCTACTACTTGTCATCCATAAATATATGGTCAAATTAAAGTAGTTAATATGACTTTAACTACATTGTTAAGAACTACCATTCAAAAGAATTTAAAAAATTAAAAAGATTGTCTGTCATTTATTGAATTTGCTTATAATACGAGTGTACATTCTTGATCATTTGACTTATTTACATTTGTTTCCTTTACCTATTAATGAAAGAGTTAGTCTTGATAGCAATAGAAAAATATAAATAGTAAAAACATTTCATATTATAAATATTATTTATTAAGTAGCATCCGAACTGTAGGTTAAAATATTCATATTATCTATTAAGTATCATCCGAAGAATAGGATCTTCTATTGGACCATATCATCCTGAGCTACTTAATAAATAATAAAAACATTGAATTGAGTTCGTAGAAATTAAAGTGGTTAGAGGGTGACCAAAAATTTTATTGATTAATATACTAGAGATCATGTATTAAATGATATTATTATTCACTTGTCGATGTTCAAAGAACAGGTCCAATATTGAATCATACCATCCTAAGTCAATTGATAATTAATAAAAACAATTAATTCACTAATCAAGAATTAATTGATACTATTATATGATAACCAACATCTAAAAGACAGGTTATAATATAATACTATTTCATCTTAGGTCAGTTAACAACTAATAGAAGCAATTAATACAAGGACAATTTTATTACTATTTTTGTTATTTTATTTAATTTATTTATTTTTATCTTTTTTATTTTATTATTTATTTTAAATTCTTTTAATTCTTAATCAACATCCGAAAAATAAAACCTAATATTAAACCATACTATATTAGGTTGATTAATCAATTATCATTCTTTATTATGTTTCTTATTTTTTATGGAAAATCCAACCTTCTAGTTTAAACCCACAAGCAATTCTACTGTTATTTAAATACTTCAATTAATCTCGAAGTTCATATCTTTTGAAAAACTAACAACAACAAAAAAATGCAATCAAACAACATTAATAATTTCTAATTTTATTGACAACTCTTCACATAATCCCTTATTACACAAAAACTTATCTCATATTCAAATTTATATTTTTTAAATCATGCTCTCAAAACTAAAGCTTATATAAAATCAACAATTTTTCAACGTAATAGATCATTTATTTTATTCTTTTTTATATTATTATTATTACTTTCTTAAAGAAATTACCAAAACATTTAACATGCCCATATATAATTCTAGAAATTACAATAAGGAATATAACCAATCAAACATCATCACATAAAATTTTCAAAATCTTTTGAAAAACATTAATTATTTTTTGATGTTTTGAGATCATTTTGATATGCTAATCTCAAAAATAAATTTTAAAAAATTAAAAAAATATATTATTTTAATATATTTACAAATAATCAAGATTCTTTTAAATGCATTAAATTCTTAAAAATGTTTAGAGAAAGAATTTAAGCTTAAGTAACGAACAAATTATTTCATAGATACCCATTTTTCTTGAATAAAAGAGTAAAGGCTAGTTATAAAACAACAATATCATTGATACGTTTTCCCACAAAGAAGTTAATCGACATCAACTCCAGTACAAGCCTATTATATACGAGGCTACCTGTTATTTTGATATGTTTCTTGACAAGGAAGTGAACAATTTATATGAATTCCAATTACAAGCTCCTTATATTTGCATGCACTTAGTATGTTGATCATTATAGCTATAAAATCATAATTATTAGACAATTATATCTCAATTAAAAAAAATTAAATAGTTGTGTAAATCATGTAAATCAAAGTTTTTAAATATATGTTAGACTAATCTGTAAAGATATTTAGTTTATCATTACAAAAGCATACTAAATAAAATATATCCAACAAAAATCTAGAGTTTATGCATGTTTAAAACTATAAACATGTAAAAACATAACTAATGACAAATATGTTTTCAACACAAAAAATAATAATAGAATTCTGGCATGCATGCTAAACATATAATTAAACTTGGAATTGATATTAATTCAAAGTTATAGTATGTATCGTAGTAATAAAAAAATATCTATGTTTAAATTAAAGCAAAGAAGAATACTTACTTGATAAAGCATTTAGAGTAATAAGACTTTGTTGTTGTTAAGAATGAATCATTTGTTCGTGAGGCTTTATTACTCCACACTTGTACAACTAGAATGTTTGCAATATGTCTCTCAAGATTCCAACAACACCACCTTAGTTTAGATGTGCTTCTAAATAAGGTATAAACCAAAGAATATAAAACACAAATATCTCTTAATAAGATGAATCTAAGCTCTAGATTTGGAGGTAAACCAAAGCTTAAAATCAAAAGAAAACACTAAATACAAGGTGAGAAAGAATATGTAAGAATCTGAAAAATTCTAGTTGGAAACTTTTCCTTCACCACCACTCTTTTTATAGTGAAATTTGGAAGCTAAAACGTTGAATAATTAATAAGAATTAATTCTCATAATTATCAACTTTTTATTAGCCAAATCAAGAATTAAATCTAGAAAAAGCAAAGGCTTTTTAAGTAAAAAAATCAAGGGTTATTTGAGATTAATTTCTCATTCACCAATGATTTGTTCAAATCATGCTAATTAAAATAAATTTCCGTTAACCCCACATGAATGAATATTATGTCATCGGTTTGAAAATGACTCAAATATTTATTTAAAGATAATGAATTGACATATTATTACATCAGGATAGGTAGCTTTTGACTTTAAACTTTTCTTAGTGAAATACTATCGGATTTACTTGGATAAATAGTGAATGTGATGTCTTCAATTATTTAGCTTTTTCTGTAAAACAAAACAATAGTACTCATATAGTTCTATACCTAGAGATTTCTTTTCGTTCTCACTATTGCTTTTATTTTAGTCCTGAACAACTCTTGGATTCATGAGTTTTTTAGATAATTCAGTCTTTATTGAAATTCACAAAGAAAATGTCACATTTGTCACTCATATAGGTGATCTTTCATTAAAAATATTATATTATACTTCATTTGGTGTACCAAGCTCTCTTAACAAATCATTAGTTAGTAGATACATAATATTTTCCTTTGATTTTAAATAGAGAATAGAAATAATTCCATTCGAGAACAAGTGTTTAACGATATTATTTCTACGATGTATATGCCTAGACTTTCTATTATACATACTATTTTGTTCCCTTCTAATTGTTGACTAATTATCATATCAGAGACAAAATAGTTGACACTGGTTTTGGCCAACATGGAATATTCTCTAAGAAATTTT
>Ga0325411_1009238_pt1 | contig 10567 bp, 5 predicted proteins | sample PopdelMetagenome_13_FD_206181 | JGI IMG/M metagenome (GOLD analysis project Ga0325411, IMG submission 206181) | Populus deltoides microbial communities from Bellville, Georgia, United States - Xylem-PdIQD-R4 | ecosystem: Host-associated > Plants > Phyllosphere > Stem > Wood/Secondary xylem...
AGGGGACAAATGGATCGTCCTATTTTTCATGCCACTAGATGCATTAAACATTTTAATGAATTGCATTATTAGAATTTTTGTTGATAACAGCTCAATTCAAAATAATTATAAGGAAAGTGAAATAATTGTTCATGGATTTTACTCGGTAAATGTAATAGAAATTGAGTTTTAAAATATTTTTTGTTTTAAAATATGTTAAGATAAAATATTTTTTATTTTTAAAATTTATTTTTGATATTAGCGTATGAAAATAATTCAAAAATATTAAAAAGTAAAGTAAAACTAAAACAATAAAAATTAAAAATACATTTCGATTACACTCCTAAATTCACCATGGCAATGGTACTATGTTTGAAATACGAAAGACATGTCTATGTGAACATGTGAAATATTGAATCTATTTTTTGTATGGGATTGCCAGAAAAGGTATTGTCCAATCCCACCAAGGAAAGAGGCCACTTGAATTAATAGACTGGGGGTGCAATATGCCTTGTGTGTCGGACTGAGGTAGTAGTACTTTCTTTTTATTTTATTTTTTAATTAGCAATTTAAAAAAAATGGCAAAATAATACAAATTAAAAAAAATAGTAAAATAATTCAGTTTATACATGTAACAACTAAAAAAACATAATATTTAAACTTGTTACTATTTATAATTATGATATTTAAAAAAATTGTCAAGTGGGTTACTATTATGAAAAGATAAGAGAGAAAAAAATAAAAAAAAAAAAGATTATGGAGGCACACTTAAATTTTGATTACAACATCATCAATACCATTAAAAAAAAATCTCAACAAGATAAATTCATCAATACTAAGAGAGGTCATCAATGGTGAATGAGATGGGTCACAATTGTTGCCAAATACAAATGAGTCACCCGTCACCTTTAAATGGTAAGTGCAACACATTCTGGTTATTGTTAGTGATCTTTTTTGGTGGTGGTAGATTCCTCTCGTTGAGATTTTTTTTATGGCACCGATGATGACATAATCGAAGCTTAGATGTGTCTTTGATATTTTTTTTATTTTTTTTTCTCTTTCCTCTCTCTTTATAAGCAGTCCATTTCAAAAAAAAAATTAATATCATGATTTTAAATAATGACAAGCTTGAATGTCATGTTTACCTATCATGACATGTAGAAATCGTGTTATCTTACTAATTTTTTTAAAACTGTTTTATTTTACATTTTTTTTTAAAAAAACATGTTAATAAATAAAAATAACAATTTTATTTTGGCTCGTTAAAGCCACGAAGATAAAAGAGCTCCAAGGTCTATTCCTAATCTCATTACCATCCAAATATATATACTACTAATCAAGAAATGAAAAATCAAACCTTTTTTTTCAAAAACCAACTATTTGTGAGCTTTAAATAAGAACCAAAGAAATTTATTATATATTACCTAATACATCTAAAAACAATTTAAAAAACATATGGTGTTTCACTGTTCGTATTAATAGTGAAGCAACTTTAATTTTTTTTTTTAATTTCAAACTTTTTTTTTTCCAGATGAACATTTTTACAACCTAATTTGATGAAATTAAGCTTTTTCTCTTCTTCTTCTTTTTTTTTTCCCACTTAACCCCCCCTTTTTTTCATTCTCCCTTTTTTTAATCTAATTTCTTTCCTTTTTTCTCAATTTTATTATTAATTTTTTTTAAACAATCATCCGAGTTGTTTTTGAACTAACCAAATCAACTGAATCACGTTTGAGCAACTTTAACAGGGTTTAATTTTAAATCTAAGTTAGACAAGAAAATGGGTGGAGAAGGTTTTTTTAATTCAATCTTATCATTTTTTTTCTAAATTTCATCCTCGGACTATTTTAACAGTTGTCTTGGTTGTATTTGGATCGATCAAGTTGACTACATCATATTAGGACAACTCTCACGCAATTTAATTTTAAACCCGGGTTAAATAAATAGTCAGGTCGAGAGGTTTTTTTTCTTTCAATTTCATCATTTTTTTTCTAAATTTCATCCTCAAACTTTTTTTATCAATTGATTATGTTGTTTTTGGACCAACCAATTTAACTGGGTCACATTAGATTGATTCATCGTATCGAGTTTAATAATAATACCAAATAATTCTTAATGATTTAAATATTTTTATTATAATATTTTAAAAAAATTATTTCAACATGCAGTGAAGTACATGCGTATAAACTTAGTATTGATTAATTAGTTTTTTAATAGGATAGACTCGTGTAGCTCTCTTTGATGTATAGTCACAAAACAAATAATAAAACTCCACTAAAACGATTAAATAAATAATCTAATTATATTGGTCATACCTATTGTCCTGATTAAAGAAACATTATCCTTGATGAAAGAAATATATTGGGCTGCATGTCAATCTTTCACACATGAGACGCCAAATGGTTCAGTTATGTCAAACGTGGATATTTTAAAAAATATTTTTTTTTTGTCAACTTCATCTTTCGGTAATAAGTTAATTGAAAATTAAAATTTTTAATTTATTTTATATAATTTTATAATCTGAGTAGTGAGTTTTGCTAGTTAATCTGGTTTAACCTAAGTTAATTTAGTATGTTATCATTTTAATATTTTAAAAAATATCGTTTAATATTTATCATTGTTTTAATATATATAAAAATTATTGTTTAACGTGTAGCAAGTTTTGAATTCATAGTTAAAATATTTTACAAAATATATCATCCAATAGCTATACAACAAGATATAAAAGGAAATAGAATAAAAAAAATTATATACAATGCTTTATCTTCTTTTTTGACTAGATCATTGAAATTAATAATTTTTTAACTGCCTTGAGTTTTTCAAATTTTTTTATTGATTAGGAAATAATTAAGAGTATTTATTTTGATTATTTCATTAGTTTGACATATAATTTAATTTTTGTTAGTTTGACATATAATAACACCACTTTTATTATTATTACAACCCCATCTACTTGTCAAAGGTTGAGCTTATTGTATGTTTACAATCATAAAAACATCAAAGGGGACAATCTAGAATCAAATCCCAAGTCAAACTCTCATGTTTGCTACAATAAACAAGGAGAAAATACTCCAAATTGAAAAGAAATGCCATAAAAAACACAATAATAATTTTTATAGCAATAACAGGGAGAGTACTTGAACTATTTGAATAATAAAGGTTTAAAGAAAAACGAATCAATAAATTAAGAGGTGATGGAACATTGAAAAAAGATAGTAAAAAAAATATCTAGTAAATAATAAAGAGGATTGATAACAAAATATTTTAAAATGGTTAGGCGGATGGCATAAAGCCACCCGTTAAAAAAGCAATATATGATAAACTTATTCTGATACTATATTAAAAAATCATCTCAATCTAAAAACTTAAAATTTTAAGTAAGGCTCTAAAATATGATTTATATTATTTTTAACACATCATCTCAAGTGAAAGTTTTTAGGTTTGAAACATACATAAACTCACTAATACGTTGTGCTTAATTTTATTATTTAGAATAAAAGTGATAAGATTCAAACTTGTGATCGTTTGGTCAATAAAACTATGATACTTTGTAGAAATTTAGAATAAAAAATAATGTTATTATTTGACAATTTAATTATATGTATTATATTCAACTTATATAGAGTTTATATGGACATAAAACAAGATGTATAAGGAAATAAAATAAATTATATAAAATGCTTGATCATTTCATTTGGTTAAACAATTGAAATAACTTCCTGATTAACTCAAATTATTCAATTCTTTGATTTCTTTTTTTATTGATAATAAAATAATAAAAAAATATTTATATTTATCATTTCTTTAACAAAAGGAGACAAATTTCAATAAAGGGGTTGATGTCAAGGATGGTGTATTATTTACGCCATATTTTTTTTTAAAATAGATTCGTTTATATGTATAATTTCATGGATGTCACTTCAATTTGTGATTACGGAGACAAATTTCAATTTATTTAATTTTTTTATCCAATTATTATATAACTAATATGAATATTTATTTAGCATAAAATTTATGTTTTTTTATAAGAATTGTAATATAATTTTATCATAGTTATTAATATTTAGTCTTCAATCATATATAAAATATTATTGCAGGTTTAAAAGATTAACTCAAGTTAACCTAATTGTTTAAATTGTTTTTAAATCAATGTACCTGATAAGTTTTTTGTCATTTGAGGTTTTTTAATTGTTTTTTTATTTAAAAATATTTTGGTCCAACCCACCATTCAAATCGAGTAATAACCTTGCTTTACCTATACCAGCATTGTAGGGACTCGGAATGTATATAACATAAAGTATAAAATGCGAAAAGGAAGAGCAGTTCAGCAATAACAAGCGCACTGGAAAGTTTAGACGCACTAACAAAAGGGCAGGAGGGGAAATATCTACTTCATGATCCAAAAATAATAATAGTATGAACGTAAGGAAATAGAATAAACAAAAGTACAACCGACCAAGTGATAAAATGAGGATTGAGGAATCTTCATGTTCTTTTGGGACCTTGCTTGATCCCACAGACCCATGAACTGGCCTTCCATTTTGTGCCTTATCTACAAAACAAGAGAGGGAGAGGGGGAGAGGGGGAGAGAGAGAGAGATGTGTAAGCCCTAACAAGATTTAAAAAAAAAAAAAAAAGTACCTCGAGATGTGGCTGGCTAGATGCTTGAAACTTTCCAGACGCGGCACAGAATTGTACGCTACTGACTGTTAAATGTGAGAACCTCGGGGAGGCTTTTGAATTCACAGCGAGGAAAGCGGAAAAGATGGCCTTCGCTATTCCTTTTTGTAGTGCTACGAAGTAATCTCCTTTCCACTGCCATAAACAAACAAATAAGCATTATAGGTTTTACCTCATAGGCTATATAAGGAAAAGAATAATGATTGACCAGGGTAAAGACCCAGAATCTTGAGGATATGTTTTAAAATTAGCACAGTTTTCTAAAAGTTTTAGTAAATAATACTATTTCATACAAATTTTATGAAATAATATATTTTTATTTTGTTATGTTTTCAAAGTGCAACAGAGTAAAACTTCAATTTTCTAATTCGACCAGTCAACTAGATGAATCCATTGTTGTTTTATATAAAAATCATAACTTTATGAATTTTTTTTAAATATATTTTATCTGTCAAAATATACATCTTTATTCAATTTGTAAACTCAAAAATAGATTCCAATTAAAATTTTAAAAATTTATTGTTCACACAGTAATTATCATCTATCTTTCAATGTCAATGATTTAGTCAAACTTACGATAATAAGTGATTTTGAACAGTCAGGTGTGGATCTGCCATAAAAAAATAAGAATTTGCTTTAAACAGTTTATGTAGAAGGCTTAACAAATACATTTGTGAATCAGTAGGACAAGTCTAAGTCCAAGAGGAAGTATGGTTGTGTCATACTAGAATAACAGGTCAAAATGACCCTAACTTTTAATCCTATCTTTGAATCATGCTCAAATTTTTACAAGAGTTTCCGGATGTTGTTTTTCCTATAATAGTCACTGCATTGCTACGTGAACCATCGATTCTTTAAATATAGAAATCTCACATAGCCTCTCTGGTTTTGACAGTTTTGAGATTTTTCTTGTTACATTCAAAATCAGTCAATCAATTATACCAGGTGATTGGAGTTTTACTTTGTCACGCTTAAAAATAATGATATTTAATAAATACTATGCTTTTAAAGTTTAACAAAATAAAAACACGTCATTCCACCAAATTTAAAGTTTAACAAAAATAAAAATACGTCATTTCACCAAAATCTTTCGCTATTATATGAATCCGCCACTCGTTTTAATCTTGTGCGCTAATCGCTTAATCTGTCCACATCTTGAAGTGGAATGGTAATGGGCCGTAGAACAACTTGAATGTTCAAATACTTGGTCAGATGAGTTTAATTTGGTTGCTTCGACTTTTTTTCTCATTTCTTGGCTCTATCGATATGGCCAATGACCTTCTCGTGTAAAATTTGATTACTTCTTTCGCGTGTGACTTGGTCATATTTAGCTGTATGAACTTTTCTCCTCATGTGTCGGCTATTTTTGTTTGGGGTCTTTTCGAGTCATTTTCCCTCCATGTTTGTGAGCTTTGATACGTCTCCACCCACACAATTCAGACCAGCTAGCTTGAAAATTTGATCATGCCTTGTGAGAGTGAAGTTCGCGGGATAAGCCATGGAGTTTGCCTGTGCCTCTTGGGGCCACATTGTCAAATCAGCTACATATCCCCATTTAAACTTTGTGCAAAGGAAAATAAAATGATTAAAATAAAGAGAGATGGTTAATTCAGTTTCAAGAATCATGTGCACATAACATGTGTTGACACTGACATATTATATAGTTATGTATTCAAGAAATACACTGAAAATATTACAGAAGCCCAAAATTGATCCATTTCACAGGAGTTTGTTAATGCATCCCAGCTGTACATTAATGAAAATACAGAATATATCCTTGAACACATCGAGGAAGGAGCAGCTGTGAAGCATCTCTGTGCACGTATATCGTAGCTGTGCGTATTCAATTGCTGGAAAAATGGCACATATAAGATTGTGATGGAGATCCAGGCCATGTGCAAACACATGCTGTTTCAAACATCACAAGCCCACCTGCACATGCATTAATAAAATATTTACTTCAACTTGCTATGTATAAAGGGTAAGTCTTTTTTTTTTTGTTTGTTTATGTGTTTTAAAAATATTTTTTATTTTTTATTTTTTTATATTTTTAAATTATTTTTTTAATATATACCCCACCCGGAGTAATTTATTAAATACAAAGGTAAACCTATCACCTTAAAAAGTTGCTATTAAATAATTCCTAGGAATTATACTTTAAGACCACCCCAAGTTCCATTTCTACATAGCTAGATATGAGTGTCAGCACATGGACTTCCTCAACAATCATAATTGAAGCAGATTGTTTAGCGTACAGATAGGTAATAGGCTTCAATAATATGTGACCATTTTTGCTAGTAAAAGAGTTGACTTTTTCGTGGTATACTTTGATCCTAGTATCAGCTCATTTATAGGCAATAATGGGGATTTTGTTAGTGTGAATGTGCTTGGTACCTTTATTTGGCTTTATTGTCCCATGCCCATGCCTTTGACATGCATGAATAGTTTGTTTTGTAGATACTTTGTGATTTTTTAAAATATTTTTTATTTAAAATTATTTTTAAAATTTTTTTGAATGTTGATATCTAAAATAACATTACCAGAAAACAGATAAATACAAACGGAAATACCGAGGGAATATTTTCATCGGTAAATTTTCGAGGGATTTTACCGACGGACATATTCCCTCGGTATATACTGAGGGAATTACAGAGGGACAAAAAATTAAAACAAAGCAAAAAAAATGATGACGTGTCAGGATTTACCAACGGAATTACCGACGGAAGTTATTCCGTCGGTAAATCCGTCGGTAAACTTGTTTGCACTGTTCATCATGTCAATTACAAAGGGAATCATCGACGGACAAAATCCGTCGGTATTTTCCAGAGAGCTCCAGAACTGTTCACTTTCCAATTGCACTATTAATTGTTGTTCTTTACGGACAAAATCACCGACGGATTGAAAAGTCGTCGGTGTTATTTGGCAATTTTCTGAAAAAATTCAATTGATTTAAAATTTTCATTTAAATATTACAGACGGAATTACCGACGGACTGAAAAATCATCGGTAATTGTTGGCGGTTTCTGAAAATTTTGTACGAAATTAAAAATTTAAATTAAATATTACGGATGGAATTACCGACGGAATAATTAAAAAATATTAATATTTAATTATCCATCGGTAAATCCGTCGCTAACGCGCCCCAATAAAAAGCCCGGATCCCTTATTTCACAAGAGACAGACTTATTTCTTCTTCTTCTTCTTCTACTTCTTCTTCTTCTTATTCTTCTGCTTCTACTTCTACTACTACTTCTTCTTCTTCTTCTTCTTCACTATATATAAAAAAACATCAATATCTATTTCTTTTTCTTCTTTTCTCTCCTCATCTCCTTCTCTTTTTCTCCATGCTCGATTATGTCTTCTTCTTCTTTTTTCTTTTATCTCTTAGTTTTTTTTAATTAATATGCTTTACGAAATTTTTTCTCTCTCTTTAGCTTCACTTGCAACTACATTAAGGTAAGATTTTTCTTCTTTTTTCATGATTTTTTTCACTGTATTTGTTTTTTATTTTATTTTTAATTGTTTTTGTTCTTAATAATTGTATAAATGTTGTTGTGAGATTTGTTTTTTTCATATGAGATTAATTTTTAGTTGATTTATTTATAGGATTTTTAAATTTTTAGCAATTGCAACTTCATTTTTTTCATATGAATTTTTTTAGTTGAATTTATTTTTTCATTTTATTTATTTGTTGCAAATTTATTTGAGTTGATTTTCTTATTTTTTTTCAAGCATTTTGAGTATATATTATACAGTGTTGATTTATGTTAATTTAATTATTTTATAATTTTATAAAATGAATTTTTTTTAATTTTTTTTAAATAATTACCGATGGAATTTTCATCGGTAATTCCGTCGGTAAATCCGTTAGTAATAAAAAATATTATTACCGAGGGATATACCAATGAAATGAAGCGGGTAAATTTTTTTTATTTCCGACGGATAAAAAATTACCGATGAAGGATTCACCGACAGAGCATTTCCGTTGGTGATGTCGTCGGTAAATTAATTACCGACGGAATATGTGTCTTACACCGACGGAAAAATTCCGTCGGTAAAACTGTTAAATCTTGTAGTGTAATTTTTTAAAATATTTTATTTTGATATATTTTTAAAAAAATCATTTTAAAAAACAACATAACCAAAGTCATCCCAATGTATACATCCACAATAATTATTGATCCAAAGGCAGCAAAACAGATATAATTTATCATGTTGGTGATAGACTGCATAGAAACATTACCATTGCTTTGAAGCATTCCCTCCGCTACATAAATAGAAAATTATATATATATATATATATTAGCCAAACAAGATCGATCATTCAACTTAATTACCTTGATCTAGCTAGGTTAAATCTTCAAATGCAATAGTTACGTTATAGCTAGGCTGCTGCTGAGGGCATCATGCAAACGGGTTCAAGCTAGATTAATTTGGTTAAGAGAGCCAATTTGTAATCAACGCCACAGCAAACTCGAGTCTCCCCATTATTTTCCTCAGGCTTTAAGGTTGTTTCCGTGGCACATTCTATAAACATCAAAGCAATCCCAAAAAGAAACACATCCTAGCTAAACATGTAGCTAGCTAGGAAGTGTCTTGTGTCAACTAGTGCAAAGTATGTCCGATTCTAACATCTCATTTTCACCTTTTATGCACAATCTGTAATTTCTTTTACAATCTAAGAGCCCTTTTCCCCCCCCTTTTCCCCCGGGATCCTGGACTTCCAGACTTCCACACGCATATTGCCATCCCACTTATGCCACCATATGTGCTTGTCCGTGTCTAGAGATACGACGCATTTTGCTGATTAAGACTTCACTAACCCCTCATTGATGTCATATGTTTTGGATCACCTACTTCTCTTAATAATTAACCTAGCCTCGTTATTGGCTTTGAATATCGTAGGGGGTCGGGCCACCTTTGTCTACAGTGTGTAATTAAGACTAGGATTAGTCTATACCTTATAGAGGTATTGAGTATTTTACCTACAACATACCTACTTTGCAACCAAATTGAGGGACAGGGGAAAGCATTAATTATCAAGTGTGATGTTGTTGGTGCTGGTGCTAATTCTATAAAACATGATAAGGCTGCATGATTGAACTGTAAATAGAATTTGTTTATGTTGTGGCTAAATGGGAGTAAATTGCTTCTTTGAATAATATTCCTTGAGCAACCAGCCATGGAGAATGAGACGCCCTCGCACAAGGACGAGCGAGAGCGATCGATATCATCTAGATATTATTATTTATTCTTCCCCCCTATAATGACGACATGCAGTTTCATTCTTTTCAAGGACGGCATTTGGCCTAAATCTTTATAGACAAGACTTTCTTTCCTTGCGCAAAAGAGAAGTTCTCGATTCGAAAATGAGATTCGCGTTCTCGATTCGAAAATGAGATTCGTGTTTATAAAACGTGGTTTGTGATTATTTTTTAAAATATTTTTTATTTAAAAATATATTAAAATAATATTTTTTTTATTTTTTAAAAATTATTTTTAATATTAACACATTAAAATGATCTAAAAATAATAAAAAAATATTAATTTAAAGTAAAAAAGAAATAAAAAAAATTTAAATTTTTTCAAAAATACTTTTAAAATACAAAAACAAATAAGGAATCGAGGAGAAAATTAACTAATGAATACCAAATATAATTCTTTCTGAAAAAAAAGGCATAGCAAAATTGTAATAATAATAAGAATTTTTTTTTTATCAAACAATAAGAATCTTACTTTTTCTTCGAACACTATTGATCCATGAACAATAATATGTTTGGGGATGGGGGACCTCATTGGGACATGCATGGCATCATCAATTTGCCCTAAAATTAAATAAAAGCACAAGATCTTAATTATTTTGTTATATATTTTGAGTAAATGAGCATAGTATTTGGACAAATTCACT
>Ga0325411_1009241_pt1 | contig 10563 bp, 6 predicted proteins | sample PopdelMetagenome_13_FD_206181 | JGI IMG/M metagenome (GOLD analysis project Ga0325411, IMG submission 206181) | Populus deltoides microbial communities from Bellville, Georgia, United States - Xylem-PdIQD-R4 | ecosystem: Host-associated > Plants > Phyllosphere > Stem > Wood/Secondary xylem...
ATTTGATTTTATAATTCTTAGTTGTGCAGTCTGCAAACCGCAATAATTTATTGTTTCTTGAGAATAATCATTACATTATTCTCCTGAATTCTTGGTGCATAATGTTAAATTACAGCTATCCGAAGTACGAATTTTTTATGATTAATTATTACTTTTTTTTTTGCTTTATTTACTGTGTTATATTATTGAATTAATTAAATTTACTAAGTTAATGATCTGGGTATCAAATAGTTAATGATCTAGGTATCGAATTTTTCTTGCTTATTTGAAAACACTGGCTATCTTAGACCCCGTTTGTTTGCTGGAAAGTAGTTTCTATTTGGAAAGTGAATTCCAGAAAAATGAATTATTTTTCGATGTTTGATAGTGTAATGAAAAATAAATTGAAAAACACTTTCTAGTGTTTGGTTATGTCATGGAAAATGAGCTGGAAAATAACTTATTAATGTTTTATTTTCTTAAGTTTATTAAAATAATGAAAAACAAATCTTACAAATTAAAAAGTTAAATGGGGATAGAATTGAAAAAAAATATAATTTCATATATTATCTCAAATAAAATAAATAATAATAGAAATAATAGAAATCAAATCTAAAAAATAAAATTAAAATAAAAGATGAAGAAATTAAAATAATAATAATTAACATTTCATAAATTATTTCAAATAAAATAAGTAACAATCAAAAGAATAAGAATCAAATTTGATAGATAAAAAATTTCAATAAGAAAATGATAAGGGAAAAGCAAATAACAATTTTATAAAAATGAGAATCAAAATTAATATAAAAATTAAATTTTAAGAGATAAAATTAAAAAATAAATATTCAAAACAAAATATATATAGCAATCAAAAGTTTGAGGATCAAATTTAATATAATCAGCAAATAATATAACATTTCTAAATTTTTCACAGCTTCTGAAAAATATTTTTCGTCCAAATTTTCTAGAAAAACACTTTCCTAGAAATCAAGCCAAATTTTCCTTTAACTGGAAAGTATTTTTTATTAAACAATTTTTTTAATAACAAACAAACACATAAAAATTTAAAAAGTAGTTTTCAAACATAGCATTATTTGAAATTGATAGCGTCTCTTGAACACTTTTTATATATATATATATATATATATATGTAGAAAAATCTGACCTGGCTATGCGTGACGCCCATTTAGTTCCCAGTATTTACTGATTGTACTTTTCCAATATCGTTTGACCTTTTAATGTTAATTTAGTAAGCTATGACTTTGCTTGAACAGGGTGTGCTTCTCTAAAATTTTAGAAGAATGTGGAGGAGAAAGAGCCGGCATCAGTTCCAACTACGACCTCTTCACAGCTTTAGTGCTTGGTTAGATTCGATCTCCTATAATTGACAAGCGTGGTAGACTCTCACACATTCCTTAAATTTCAAATCATGTTCTTCAACTAAATTTTTGGCAACATCGTTCCATTGAAATGAAATAGTACGACAATGGCATTACCAATCGGCCGCCCTGCAGATCGATTGGTAGTGACATTCTCCATCCGCAGCCAGTAAAGAGTTGAATCTTACAGGAAAAAAAATACTACAAACAATCCTCATGATTGAAACACTGGTCACCGCAACTGCAGAAAATTTAGTGTATAATACAGTTGAATGCAAGAGATCTCAGTTTCTACAATCAAACTCAACTGGTTTTCATCTGGATTGGTTTAAATCCCGACCAGTTTGCATCTGGATTCCAATCCATCTAAATATGTAGCAAGATATAGCTTACAATAATTGGGGTGAAGGAGTGACAAAGCGGAGAAACTATTGTGACAACCAATTCTTTTAGCATGATCATTTTTAAAAGGAAAGCAGCAAGAGACAGAATGCTTCAGAAATTCCAAGTCGTTTACATAGAGTTTGCAGTTGAAAGATGACTAATTATGGTGGCAAAGAAAGCTTCAGACTTCAAATTTATTTAGAATATAAAAGGAAACAGAAAATCTATAATGGTGGCATGCTTGGGCTCTCACCTATACATTGACCCCTAAGCAAGTTACTGGCATGGACAGCCGAAGCCTCGGTACTTTGAGGGATCAGTGGGACCCTTAACCAATTAAGAAACTGGAGTACTAGAAAGCCAACGAAATATCAATAAAAGGGATGGTTCCAAAAAAGAAAATCAATCAAAGGGAGAAAATGACAATAAATTTAACGACCAAAAGTGGAGAGTTTCCATCCTAATCTAGACTTGTGTCAATCAAAGAGACATGCATGAAAGAGAAAGATCCAGAAGGGACTCACGTTGCAAGTGGCATCAATTTAAACAAAGAAGGAAAAAAAATGGAGGGATGTATGTAGCTCTTTGCAAATTCCATTCACATCTATCATAATCATACTGTTATTAGTACGAAATGATGGCATTTAATGCATTGTCATTGTCTTTATCCCCAAGTTTTCGACTATTGCAAGTAGCAAAGACGTGCAACACATTGCTCATGCAAAAAAGAAAAATTACTGTTCAATTTGGCTCCACGGAGGTAGCCCATCCGAGAGGTGCATTTGCGCACATGCAAGCATTCATAACTGGCACTCCTGTTACAATTCAGAGCTTGGAAGAACAGAAATTGAATCTGATCACCTGTGAACAGTACTACAAACTAAAACTAACCATAGATCTCAGAAAGTTTGTGTTTGAGTATTGTTTGTCTGGTTTATTCATGTTCATTCTAAACAATGGCAGAAGAAAAGAAGACAGGATAGAAAGAAAAAGAGCTTGGTTTCTTTGCTCTGAATTGGGAAGAAATAAATGGAGGCAAAAATGAGGCCTCCCTTCTGGACATCAAGATAACCAATGTCTGCAAAGTGAAGGGATTGACAAGGAAAAATAGATAAAACTAAGGCCGAGCACACATGATAAGGTTTTTGGAAGTAAAAGAAATGATGCATTTCTCTTCATGTCTACCTCTATATCATCCAAACAAATGGGAAAATAATTTTCGTTTCTTTCAACAAATTTGTTCTTTCCTTTTGTCCATACACACCCTTGACAGTTTGGACAACAATACCTTTACCATAATGACAGCTATTCACTAAAATACAACTTTCAAAGTTCCAAAATTGTCTGAAATAGTGTGAAAGACCATCCTAGAAAGTACCGAACACTTTCAGCTATTTATGGCAGAACAAAACTCTATCAACCCTTCGGTACACTTTTCATTGCAGCTGCCAGCCCTTCTTTAAACTTAATTCTACAACGATCAATAGTATTACTGTTTTGAATTACACAATACATATTCACATGCGGACACACAACCACCCTAAAACATCACCTAATTTTTCATTCACAACTACAAACATGAAGTTGAAAAAGTGTAGGTTGGCATATCACAGTTCAAGCAAATAAAATTGCATAAAAAAAGAACAAAAGTGCATGGCACCCTTCTGAAAGCCACAAGACTTTTTCATTGTATAGCATCCCAGCCAACTGTCTCAGAGCAATGTTATAGTCTTATGGCTAAACTAGAGATAAAAACAGGCACAGTATGTAATTAACAAGTTTTCCCCATCAGAATCAACTAGCAATCAAAAGAAGAAGCTCGCATTAGTAGCAATTATTATACCGTGGATCATCTGAACAGAAATGCCATTTTAAACAAATCTCAATGCAGGAGCAGGTTTTCAGAAAATAAATCCAATAAGCTAAACTGCAACGAGTAATAATTGATTTAATCCTTGAAAATAACTCTATTAAGAACAAGAGTGTGCTAGCAAGTCTTGGCTATGATAGTAAATGCAAATAAACTAACAAGAATTACAAAAACAAAAGTTTCCCATGGGAAAAAAAAACATACTTCCAGTGTACCAACTCCTCGGCACCTATGGTAAGATAGTAAGATTTGCTTCCTCAAATGGCATCCAAAATGTACATTGGATGAGCCAGGATGGAGATCATGCTTGGTAAAATAGCACTGAAAGTCAACTCCAAATAACAGAGAGCCATTATTGTGGACATACAATCAAAGGAAAAATACCTCTCAAGCAGCAACTGCAACCTTTTCTTGCTGCTTAACAGCTGCCATTTTTTGCTTTGGATCAACTTTTGGCTGTGGTTTCTCAATTCCTTGGATATCAGCTATTCTCAACCTAGTCAATTCCTGAAAAACATGGGTGGAGAAAAATGAACACCACATAATTGGAGAGAGAAAGCTAGAACCATTCAGAAAATGATCTTTTTATACCTGGCGATGTCCTTTCGTTCGACGGTAATTCTTCCTTCTCTTTTTCTTAAAGATAATTACCTTTGCATCTAATGCCTGAGGGAAAAAGGAATAAAACATGGTGATTAAATTTCATACATGAATCAACAAATCACCGATTGTAAAAACCATATACTTAAAACAAAAGGAAAACAAACAAAATGAGGACATATGATGTGCTGTAATTATATTGGTCAGCAAGTTTGGGACAAAAAATTTCCCAATTAAGCTATAGGACGAACTCTCTCTCTCTCTCTCTCTCTCTCAATAGACAACCAGGCAGTAACATCAGCTGGAGAAGATCATTGATTGTCATGAACCCTACTGTTACTCTCCTTCCAGAACCCGTATATAACAGCACACCAAGCTAATCTCAAGAGAGAAGAAAGAAAACACTTCTTTTGAAGGATAGCTGTTGCCCATTGCAACTCGTTAACACAATCACCTATATTCCTTACAACACCACTTAGCTGCAAATATTCCTCCAGACAACAAATGAAAAGGAGCAGTCAAGAAATAGGTGATCCCTGTTTTCATCAGCAACTCCACAAAGAGAACAGGGAAGATATTTCTTCCTATAGTATCTATAAATCAAGTTGGACGACTTTGTTATGGGGTTCCCCGAAGCCCTTGGATCGTTTCTGCCAACAAAATGACCATGGAACCTGTTCCAAATGCTTTTCTGATCCAGAAGTGGAGTTCTCGTGAAAAGAATAAGATGCTGCTCTCCCTCCCTGTCTTTTCTCGCTTTCCCCCCTCTTAACACGGCCACTAGAGGAAGAAACCTAAGAGAAGATGTTTTCTCTTAGGTCTCTCAATTTAGTACTCAGTCTATCCTGGATAGCCATCCAAGTGATGAAACCATGCCTGGAAATGTGACCCAAACAAGATCAAACCACTCAACTTTAGTGCCTTTAACCCTGAGATACTGCCAAGCACTCCGAGATGAGAATTTACCATCTAGTGTAAGATTCTGAACTGAAAAGTCTTCACTTAAAGGATGAACAACACTGCAAGCACTTTGAACCTCCACCATAGCTTGCAAACAAGCATTAGGCCAACACCACTCATTATTGACAATAAGAGCTGCCACTTTAGAATTTAAACCTACGCCAGACTCATGAATAAGTCTTGACCCGTAAACTTTAGCTTTGGGATAAGTCAGTTATCCCACCACAAACAAACATTCCTCCCATTACCAACAACTAGATCAATAAGATCCCAAGATATTCTTCTTAGCTTAAGAACCTTCCTCCATGCCCAAGTACAGTTAGTTGGGTCTTTAAGACACCAAATACATGAACCCAAGCTACCCATAATGAACCTGATTCTCTCTGTCTTTTTTAGCTATATGGGAACACAAGTTTTCAGATTTAAACTTATTTTTCAACGGGAATAACTTCTAAAAGAAATATTTTTTCACAGTAATGGGCAAAGTTGTATCTTCGTGTGGACACACCACCATAGTCATCTGATGTCTTCCACTTTCACAAAGGCGTTGAGATGTGTGTGTGTGTGTGTGTGTGTGTGTGTGTGAAAGTGTTAAATAGAGGAGGGACACTTACATGCTCCTCAACAACTGCATGAACAGCTGCATCCGGCAATATAGGTCTACCAATGATTGTTTGAGTACTTGTTCCTAACATGAGAACCTTGTTCAAAATCAACTGCAATAGCAATGGACACAGTCATGAAAGCATCGTTCATTCAGTTCGCCGAAAGTATTTAATATGAAAGGAAAACAATTTGCTTTCAACTTTCAGGAAAAAAGGGCAACTCTACCTTATCATTTACTTCACAAAACTTCAATCTCTCCACGTAAATACAATCTCCATTACTCACCTTAAATTGATGAGAACCAACCTACACGCACCAAAAAAAATATAATATATCACCGCATAATCTCAAAAAAGTTCAAAATACAGTAAAACATGAAATGAAATAAACCTGAACAACAGCGAAAACCGGCTCACGATGTTTTAAAACCCGGTCCGATGGCAAGAGCGGTCCAGTCACTTTATACCCGATTGCGGCAGCCTCCGCTTCTTTCTCTTCCGCTGAATATTCTCTCTTCATATCCGACACCGTAACATCATCCACCTCCGCCTCATTGCTATCACTATCGTAATCTTCTTCTTCTTCTGATCCTTCTTCACCGTCATCTTCTTCGTTTTCGCTGTCGTCGCGAGAACTTGAAGAGAAATTGCGAGCGTGGAACAAGGTGGGATCAGTGTATAGAAATTGTTGAAGGGGTTTGGGAGAGAGAATGGATTTGAGAGAAATGGGGGCTGGAAGGTGAGGTAGAGGTTTGAGAGAGGTTGTCGGTTTTGAGGAGAGGAGAGGTAGGGCATGGCGGGTTACGGTTTGGAGCCACCGTCTCTGCGCCATGGATGGTGGTGATTGCGGTGGTGGGGGTGGTGATGGATTGTAGTAGGGTTTTAGTGTGCAGGTGAAATGGGGGGGTTTTGAGGCGATGCTGTGAGGTTTAATATTTTAGAACGACTCGTCGTGTGGGAGAGTTGTGATAAACGGAGTACAGATGCAAATTTAGTGCATGTACTTTTTTAATATATTCAACCAAGTACCTTACCTTTAACTTTTTCTAGTAAGATCTCACTTCTTTTAATTGTTGTATCTTATTTGCGCAATATATTTTTAAATAAATGAATATTTAGGTTTTAAACATAGGAAGAACAATTATAGGCTTGGTTGTGGTAAAAAAGCATTTGGTAATGATAAAAAAAAAAATTGGTAAATAACAAAGTTTAATAAAATTTTAATTTTAAAATTGCTATTGGAATGAATAAAGGCATGCACGCAGGCTTTTTATTCATGGATTTTTTTATATATATAGTTTTGATTTTTTTTTAATTCAAACTTTATTTTATATATTTTTTAAAAAACTATTTTTAAGTTCTATTATACTTCACTATGTTTTTTTTTTTTACTTATTTAACTTTTTAAAATAACAATTATTTTTTAATTATATTAGATGTGTTTGATTTTTGAAGAGATTAGCATGATTTGTTTGTAATTGTTTTATATTTTATATATATTAAATTTATTTTTATAGATAAAAAATATTTATTTATAATTTTTTTAATATGTGCAGTCTTGCATAATATATTTTTTTTATTCAAAAAACTTATGTGCGTGTCAATTTCTATTACAAATTTATTTTTAATAAACAAATTCATTAGACACAGTCAGGTAAATGACTTGTATTATGATATTAAATATCCTGATTTGTATTTTTTTTAGTTTTTTTAATTTTATTTTTATTTATTATTAATGATTTTGTTTTCTTAAATTTATTTACACAATGGTTCATGATTTATTTAATTATATACATGCATAAGTTTTTCAATTTATATTTAGAATTTTTTTATGTAAAAAAATACGTTGAAAAATTTTACATGTTTAATTTATTTATCATGTATTAATGTTTTCAACTAAATCTTTATTCTATATATTTTTTTATTTTTTCCTTGATCTTTATAAAAGTTTTATTGTTTATAATTTCACCATTCTATCTGAGTTTATAATATGTGTTTTTTTTAACCTTGTTATTTTGATTTTTTTTTCTTTTCAATTTAACTTTCAAATTAAAAATATATCGTTGTCCTTTAATTTATTTTTATTTTTATTTTAACCCTTATATTTTTAATTGTTATTTTTTATTTTTTGTGTAATTTTTTTTCCGATTTAACTCTTTAACATTTCATTTTCTAGGAACTGAGCTTCACAATTTTTTTCATGTATAGTACTTTGATCTGATGGCCCGAGTCACAAGTTTAAAAAGTTAACAGGGATTGACATTATTTTTGTCATATTTTTTTTGCAGCTTTTCCCAGGGCAATATTTTTAAAAGAAAAATCTTTTTTTGTGCTACTTTAATTTTTTTATCATATTATCAAACTAATTAAGATTTAACTTGGTTATTGGATTTCTCTCACTTATTTTAAAAAAAATAATCGTCTCTTAAATGTTTTTTTAATAAAAAAATTGGCGTGACTCGTAGGGGGACCAAACTAAAAGATGCGGAAAATTACTGTTTATCCACACTCATTGCATTATAGATGACAATAGTAATTCATAGTATTTTATTTTTTTGTTATTGATTTTTTGTTATGATTTGTTTTTCAAATATGTTTTTTTTTTGTTGATTTTATTTTTTAATATTGAGATGATTAAGAATTTGACTTCATATTTTTTTATCTTTTGTTTTCCCTTTTCAAAGGATTAGCATGGTTTGCGAATTTATCAAGATAACCTAAGTTATTCCGGTTTACGAGTTTGATAGAGTGTTCCTTTTTTTATATATAATTGAACTTGAATTTTTTTTATCATTTTTTTCTCATATAATAAAAAAAATTGGTTTAAGAGAAAAGTTATATTATTAAAAATTATAAAATACATGGACATGTTCATAGGTTTGGCTAGTTGACCTAGTTCACAGGTTTGACGAGTTTAACTTTTTTTAATTATTTATTTTTCAACATCCTATTATTAAGTTGGCTTTTAATTTTACAGTTGTCTATTTTTGTTATTATATAATTAAATAAAAATATTTTAAAAAAGCAAATTATCATCTTGAAATTTTTTTTAAAAATAAATTATATTTTTACCTATCATAAAAATTATATTTGAATGATGAAATCAATCAAAATTATGTAGTTTGATTGGAAACTTAGTTGGATTTAATTAATCAAGATTGCTATTAACTATTTCAACCAACAAAAAAACATTCTTGAAACTAGCAGCAGTTACACAAACTTGCAGTAAGAATTTTTTACTTTTCAACGACAATTCTTCACTGCAGATAATCCTGTAAACACACAGGAGGTCAAGATCCAAACCAGTGGAGAAGACCCCACCAAAGGAAGCAGCAGCAGCAGCAGCAGCAGTCAAGAAGTCCAGATCCAAACCATCTGTAGCCGCCACTCGGGAGAAAGCAACATTCGTGAAGAGAAGAGGGGTAACAAGGAATATACGAGCCTGAGAAGTCCGAGGATTTCAAAAAACTGCTCTTTCAAAGGCTGTGGAAGGAGTAGGATGAGATTGCGTTGTTGCAAGGTACAATTAATTTGAGAAGTATTAATATTTTAAAACAAAAATATAATTATTTTTTAAAGTGTTTTTTATTTAAAAATATATTTAAATAATAATTTTTTTATTTTTTAAAATTTATTTATAAAACACATTATCAAAACGTTATAAAAATATATATAAAATAATTTAAAATATTTTTTTAAAATACTTTTAAAATAAAAAAACAATCAAAATCTTAATAAAATTAAAAAATGCATTCATATTTCTTTTCTAGTCCCTCCTGCCCTCGAAATTATTTGGTCCCGTGCTCTTCTTTTCATCATAGTAGCCAGGGCACATCCTCGCTCCTTCCCACACCAAAATCTCTCTGCTTCCTGTTATGTCAGATGCTTCCCCTCCACTGCTATTCAGAAACCTTTCAGGCTTGAATGCCATGGGATCCTCTCACACATTTGGATCCCGCCCTATATCGGCTGCCATAAAAATCATACTACCTTTTTTGGGCACCAAATATTCATTCGACATTGTATCTTCTGTCGCTGCATGTGGCAAGGCAAAATGACCCTATTAAGAGGATGTTGGAAATACAGTTAAACCCGTGTTTTTAAAAAAATTAATGTTTTTAATTTAAAATTAAGTTTTTAAGTGTTTTTGAATTATTTTGATGTATTAATATCAAGAATAATTTTTTAAAAATAAAAAATTATTAACTTAATATATTTATAAATAAAAAATACTTTAAATTATAACTACTATCATTATTCCAAACATTACATTAAACTATTGCTTTCAGGTATGACATCTCTTGCAAAATCTTCTCTTTTACACTTCCATCGCTATCCCTGACAGCCACTTTGATCTACATGAATAGCTTCTCTTGAATTTCTTGGTACTTCACCAAATTTGCCAAGGTGGGAAATTTGGACAAATAAACACATGTATTTAAAATTGGATAAATATGCAATCTTAATCTTTAGGGGTGATAACGAGTATACATTAGTTATATTATCTGATATATGTACTCTACTTATTATTTATTGGACAAATAAATGTATTTATTTAAAATTGAATAAATACGTAATCTTTAAGGGTGATAATGAATATGCGTGAGTCATATTTTTTTGATATTTATATTTTATTTATTATCTATAGAATAAAAAATTTAGATATTTATAAATTATTTATCAAGTTTTGGATATTATATGAGTATTTATTATTTGATTGTTATTTATTATTTAATAAAAATAAAATCATTAATATATATATATATATAGTATTAGAAAAATCTAA